>ERZ791909.1007-NODE-1007-length-21135-cov-3.901850_pt1 | contig 21135 bp, 20 predicted proteins | sample MGYA00510143_ERZ791909 | MGnify/ENA primary metagenome ERZ791909 (study PRJEB30046, sample SAMN00792093) | human gut metagenome | study: EMG produced TPA metagenomics assembly of the A metagenome-wide association study of gut microbiota in type 2... | reverse complement strand
CCACGAAATCAGACCACTGCAATCTACACAAACCTGCCCGATTTTCGCCGCGTCGCTCTCCCAGACCAGAGGCCCAAAGAGGATTCTCAGCCGGTCATACGTCTTTTGTGTCAGCACCTCGCCCTTCATGCCATAAACATAAGGCGTGCCAAGCTTTCCTCTCGCAAATGCAACCAATTCATGCCCCGTCATTCCGCATCCCCCTTTTCCTGTGTCACTTCCTGTGTCATGCTTTTCCTGTGCTGTGTGCCGAAATAAAATGCAATCACAATCGAAAAAATATTCAGAAACTGCCCGCCGTCAATGCGGCTTGTGACTGCCAGAACGGAAAATACCAGCGTCAGCACCAATGTTACAATACTTTTCACCGTCAGCAGATTTCCGACGGCTTCTCTCCGAAATTCCTTCATTTCATTTCCCCCATTCATTCGTGCGCCGATTGATTCAAATGCTTTTCCAGTCTCTGATAGGCATCACTGACATTGCCGTTTGCGCCAAGCTGCTTGAGCCCGTCCAGTGTTGCCAAAAGCCCGTAGCATATAACGCACTGCTCCTTTTTGATGTTCTCGATTTCCGCCTGCTGCGCCTTCTGCTGCTCCATCCAGTGAAAGCTGCGGTAAAGCAGGGCTCCAAGCATGCCTAATGCTCCCAGAACGGTCGCAAAGCGGATAATCGTGTCCCCTGTAACATACATTTTGCTCTCCTCCTTTCTGTCATGGAGAATAGCAGCTGCCAAGTCTCAGGGAGTCTCAAGGTATAAAAAAAGACGTTTCGGGGAATCGAAACGCCAAAAAGCTTCCTATTAAATTAAAATGGGATTTGCACTGCGCCACAAAAAAGGGTTCCATTTTGCAAAATAAAAAAGACTATCCTTCGATAGTCTCTTTTCTACGGAGATGGAGGGATTTGAACTGCCCACCTCGAAATATAGTCGCGCATTTTCCCTCGCTTTGCTCTGTCGTTGCGCTCCTTATTTCTCGCAGTTTCGGGCTCCCTCCTCCTGCCACCGGCAGCGGTCGCCCTCTACTCCCGCGCCACTGTGGCGCAAAGGTGTGCCCCAATAAGAAAACATGAAGAAAATGAAATAGCGGAAAGGCTACGGATACAAGGAAGTTTCCCGCAGGCATCCTTTGACTTAGGCTGTCAAGGAAAACTGACGTAGTAGACGTACCTTTCAGCATTTCAGAATTCATGGTTTCTTATCTGGGCGCACCTTATGGGTTCCATTTTGCAAAATAAAAAAGACTATCCTTCGATAGTCTCTTTTCTACGGAGATGGAGGGATTTGAACCCTCGCGCCACGTTAATGACCTATACCCTTAGCAGGGGCACCTCTTCAGCCTCTTGAGTACATCTCCACAAAACGCCTACTGCAATAGCTAGTATATCAAAAACACCCCCTGTTGTCAAATACTTTTTCGCAAACGGGACAAAAAAATGGCGTTCACCATTTCTGATGAACGCCGAATTGCCTTATCGAGCGGTTTTGATTGTCACTGTTTTGGTTGCCTCATCCCAAGCAACCTCTGCGCCAAGCTCATCTGCCACGAAGCGCACGGGTACGAAGGTACGTCCGTCGATGATAACAGGTGCAACGCCGCATTTTTCAAGCGTCTTGCCGATGGTCATCTTGATTTCCTTATCGTTGATGGAGAGCGTAACCTCTTTGGTCGCGCCGTTCCAATCCACCTTGCCGCCCAGAGCCTCGGTGATAATTCTGATAGGCACCAGAGTTCTGTCATTGCGGATGACGGGTGCAGCGTCGTAAATCACCGCTTCGTTATCCACGTTAACGATACGGCTGCCGATTTGCAGCTTAATGGTCTTGCCTGCTTCAGCCGCGTTGCTATCATCCGCCGCATCCTTCTGCACGAATGTCGCATCCACGGAAACCTTGCCGACGGGCATGGTAAATGTATATTCGTTATCGTCCACCTTTTTCAGCTTTACGGTGCTGTTGTTTTTGTCCTTTACCGTCATCTTGTCCAGCTGATAGCCGCTGTCGGGGGTTGCCTTGATGGTCACTGTTTCGCCGGCTTCTGCCTTCGCGGGGGTAACGGAGATTTCGCCGTTTTCCGTCTTGCCTGTGCTTACGCCGTAGGTCGGGGCAGAAGTGTCAGAGGAAGAAGACGAGGATTTCTTTCTCGTTGTGAACCGCGCTTCGCTTGCCACGGATGCTGCATATTTATCTGTTTCTGCATAGCGCACGGCAAAGGTATAGGTTGTTCTTGCAGAAAGACCATCAAATACAGGACTCTTCTGCCAATGCTCACCATCAATGCTATATTCTGCTTCTGCACTGTTTTTATTTGGTTCTACTGCCTTCAAGGTAATGCTTGTGCGTGTAATACTTTCTGCTTCGGGCGCAGCAGGGGCAGTCTGTTCAGCCTTTACAACAGAGAATTTAACCTTGATGTCATGTGTTGCGCCATCACCTGTTTTAATTCTTACAGTCTCGGTATAGTTTCCAATATCTAAATCTGCCTTAGGGCTAATTGTAACAGTTGTATCATTTACAGAAGCATCAACATTCTGAGATTTGCTAACCAACTCTACTGTAGCCTCTCCTTCTGTTGCTGTAACTGTAATTTCCTCACTGGGAACTTCTGTATAACCATACTGCAAGTCCTCAAAATTAACTTCTGTGCCACTTACATCATGAGAGCCACTTACCCATTTTGCGGTATAGGTTGTACCGGAAACAGCTTCTCCTTCAAGCTTTGTTTTTGTCCCATCAACATCATAATACCAACCGCCGAAAATATTGCCGCTGCCTTCGTATTTCGGTGTAAGCAAACCTGTTGTTGCATCTGCTTTGCCGTTGATATCTACTGTGCCGCCATCTGTTAGGCAAAGAATATTGTTTGCAGCAAGGTCTTTAATTTCATCGGCAACTTCATCGGCAACATCTGTCGCCTTCGCATTTACCGCATAAACCTTTGTGCCTGCAAAAGAGTATTCCTCCTTCTCTGGATAGGTTAGCTCCTTACCGTTAGTTGAATTTTTAAATGCAAAAGCGTTACACTCTGCACCGCCGTTAATTACAAGTACCTCTAAATCTTTTCTGCAACCGACATTAAAAAATACACCATGCCCAAGCTTTTTTGCGTTGGGAATATTTACTGTTTTTAAGGGTGTTGTCAAAAATACATTGTTTCCAAATGTAATCTCTCTGTCCCCTGCATCAAAAATTCTTTCTTTTTTATTTTTATCGTTGTATTTACTAAATGCTCTGTCTCCAACCGTCACGGGCACACCGGATTTAAATGTTATTTTTTCTAATGCACCATCCGACGAGCCACCGCTTTCAGAATCTGCTGTTACAAAGGCATAGCTGCCGATTGCAGATACATTTGCGCCAATTTCAACCTCTTTAATTTTATTATAGTCCTCTTTAAAAGCATTTTCGGCAATCGTAGTAACAGCCCAATCTTCTACTTCATCAGGAATAACCATTTTCTCTTTTCTGCTATCATCAAGACCTTTAACAAAGCCCTGAATCGCTAATTTCTTCGCTCCCGCAAAGTCATACTGAAAAATACCATCAGAAGGTATTGTTACACCAGACATATCAATCGTATAGCCTGCTTTTGTAAAAGCATCAATCGCATCTTCATCAGACATATCAAAGATGGCTTTATAAGACGTATTATTAAATATATTTTTTCCGACAGACTGCAGCTGACTTCCCTTTGCAAAATGGACAGTTACTTTCTCTGTATTTTTGCCACTGAAAACCCCATTCCCAAGCGTTGTTACAGATGCAGGAACTGTAATGTCCGTTATTCCTGTATCCGAAAAGCACCTGTCTTTCAGTTCTTTTATACCTTCAGGAATTGTAAAGCTTGTAAGTGCGACATCTCCTTGGAATATCCCTATAGGGATTGCTTCAATATCAGCAGGGAAATTCTTGACCTCTGTCAAGGAAGTACATCCAGAAAATGCACCCGCCCCCTTGTTTACATTGACCTCTCTTTCCGTCCCAAAGGTAACCCCATCAGGCAGAGTAACAGATGTTAAATTTACACAGCCACAAAGTGCATAGCTATTGATAGAGCGCAGAGAATCAGGGAACGTTACAGAAGAAAATCTCCCTGTCTGCATGGAGTTTGGACCTAATGCGGTTACACCCTCAGGAATTTTAAATTCTCCTGTTGTTTTGGCACTGGGATAGAAACGAAGCTCTACGCCACTTTCGCCATTCTCTGTATAGTTTTCATATAATACGCCATCTTCTACATAGAAATTACGTTTGTTATTATCTCCTGCAAGCTTAATTTCTTCCAGTTCTCTACAGTAAATAAGTGCATAGTTGCCAATCTTTTCTACGCTTGCCGGAATCGTGATTTCTTTAATGCTTGTGCTTCTAAACGCGTGAGAACCAATATAGGTAGGATTACCGGTAATCTTGATTTGTGTGATACGAGGGCTAATTTTATACATAGACCCTTTTTCCGCTTTCGGGTCTAATGCTTTTGCAATCGCAATGCCCCAAGGAGTAGAATAGTTTTCATAATCAGCCATTTTACCGTCACCGCTGATTGTCAGTGTGTATGTTGCTTGAACCTTCTGACTATTTTCCTCCTCCGTTGTGGAGAAGTGCCACTCCGACTCTTTCTCCCCTGCTATTTCATAAAGATCATCGTCATTTTCTTCCAGTTTCCATTCCAAAGTATCTTCTTTGGTTGCACCACAAGATCCCTCAAAAGCATTTGCCTGAGGTTCTTTCGTTTCATATATCGCAGACTTTTCCCCTTTCTGCTCGTCCTGCTCCACCGTTTTCTCCTGTGCCTGAGGGGCGTCCGTCCCCTCCGCCGCGAATGCCGGCACAGAAACCATACTTGCCGCTACGGTCAGCGCAAGTGCCTTCGCATAATAATTTTTCTTCATATTTTTTCCTCCCTTTTATCTGTACTTTCTTTATACCCAATGCGAATAAATTCCTTTTTTCTTCACAAACAGAAAAAGCACCGCCCCTATCCGGCAATGCTCGTTTTTTTGCAGCTGGCTGCCAGTTGAAAGGCCCTGTAGCTTTGCGTCATAGGCTTTCGCCTACTTTGCCGAATTATGCTTGTTTTCTGCGGAATTTATTATTTTATGCAATTTGAATTATAGCAAAAAGGGATTTCTATTACAACATTAATTTATAAAAAATATCCTGATTTGTAATATTTTTTCGTAAGAGGATGGTTTTGTTTCGTTTAAAGGCACTACAATAAAAAAAGGCAATCCAAGGGGACTGCCTTTTCATGAGAGATATCTTATTTTACTGCAGCAGCTGCTCCAAATCCTCCTCCGGAGTCGTGATTGGTGCAATCCCGAAATTCTCCACAAGGTACTGCAGCACATTGGGCGAAACAAATGCCGGCAGGGTAGGGCCAAGGCGAATATTCCTGATGCCCAAATACAGCAGGGTCAGCAGGATACACACCGCCTTCTGCTCATACCAGGAAAGCACCATAGACAGCGGCAAATCATTCACGCCGCAGCCGAATGCATCGGCAAGCGCAACGGCAATCTGAATCGCACTGTAAGCATCATTGCACTGCCCGATATCCATCAGACGGGGCAGACCGCCAATGGTGCCAAGGTCAAGGTCATTGAAGCGGTATTTGCCACAGGCAAGCGTCAGCACAACCGTATCCGCAGGGGTCTGTTTTACGAACTCCGTATAGTAATTGCGTCCGGGACGCGCCCCATCGCAGCCTGCAACAAGGAAGAAATGTCTGATTGCGCCGGCTTTCACAGCCTCGATGACTTTATCCGCCACCCCAAGCACAGTACCGCGGGCAAAGCCTGTCATCACTGTATTGCCGCCATTGATGCCTGTAAACATTCTATCCTCGGCATAACCGCCCAGCTCCAGTGCCTTTTCGATCACAGGGGTGAAGTCCTTATCCGCACCGATATGCGTCATTTCGGGATAGGATACCACCTCTGTGGTGAATACGCGGTCGGCATAGCTTGCCTTCGGCGGCATCAGGCAGTTGGTGGTAAACAGCACCGGCGCAGGCAGCTCTGCGAATTCCTTCTGCTGATTCTGCCATGCTGTGCCGAAGTTGCCCTTGAGATGCGCATACTTTTTCAATTCGGGATAACCATGTGCGGGCAGCATTTCGCCATGGGTATAAATATTGATGCCCCTGCCCTCGGTCTGCTCCAGCAGCAGCTTGAGATCATGCAGATCGTGACCGGAAATCACAATAAACGGCCCCTTTTCCACAGTCAGCGGAACGGTAACAGGTACAGGCGTGCCATAGCTTTCGGTATTTGCCTGATCCAGAAGCGCCATGCACTTGAGGTTTTTCTCACCAACCTCCATCACGATGGGCAGCAGCTCCTCCATGCCCCAATCCTCGCCAACAGCAAAAAGTGCCTTTGCAAAGAAATCGTTCACCGCATCATCGGTATAGCCCAGCACCAGAGCATGATGCGCATAGGCCGCCATGCCGCGCACCCCGAACAGAATCAGTGATTTCAGGCTGCGGATATCCTCCTGCGCATTCCAGAGCCTTGCCATATCGTAATCGGCAGCGCGACCGCACGGAGCAACGCAGTCCAAACAGTCAGGCACAAGCCTTGCCTTTTCCGCATGTACGCGGTCAATCAGCTCGCGCAATGTCTTTTCGTTGAAGCTTACATTTGTAACGGTGGTAAATAATCCCTCAATCATCAGCCGCCATGTGCCGTCATTCACATCGGGAGCATTGTCCGTTGCGCGCGCAAGCCCAATCAGCGCCCCTGTCAGTTCATCCTGCAGCTGTGCCACATCAGCGGTTTTGCCGCAAACGCCTGCATTTCCCGTACAGCCGGTACATCCTGCCGTCTGCTCACACTGAAAACAAAACATCCTGTTTTTCATACAATCGCCTCTCTTCCTTTTTTATCCTCTTTATTCTTCTTTTTTATCCTCTTTATTCTTCTTTTTTAATCCAGAATTCTGCCATCTGTGGAGATGGTCACGACCTGCCATGGAATAAATTTTCCACTCTGCTGTAATGCCGTTTTTGCCGCAAATTCCAGACCACCGCAGCAGGGAACCTCCATGCGGACAATGGTGACACTTTTGATATCATTCTCGCGAATGATTTCGGTCAGCTTCTCGGAATAATCCACACTGTCCAGCTTCGGACAGCCCACAAGGGTGATATGCCCCTTGATGAATTTTTCGTGGAAGGCAGCATAGGCATACGCGGTGCAGTCTGCGGCAATCAGCAGCTTTGCGCCGTCAAAATACGGTGCGCGTACGGGAACCAGCTTAATCTGCACAGGCCACTGGGACAGGCGGCTGACCGCCTCTGTATTGCAAGCCACGGCGGATTCTTCGTGTGCAATCGTTCTGGACTGACTTCCCGGACATCCGCAGGGGAGTGTCATCCCTTCTGTCTGCATTTTTTCCTGTAGCCTTCTGCGCTTATTTTCCTCCACTGCCTTTTCATCATACGCTGCCGCTTCGCGCTCCACAAAGGTAATCGCGGCAGTGGGGCAGGTAGGCAGACAATCGCCCAGACCATCGCAGTAGTCATCGCGCATCAGCTGCGCCTTCCCGTTTACCATAGCGATTGCGCCTTCGTGACAAGCGGCGGCACAGGCACCGCAGCCATTGCATTTATTCTGATCAATTTCAATGATTCTTCTTTTCACAATAAAAACCTCCTTGCTTTTTTGTTTTCATTATAGTATGCTAAATCCAACAAGTCTGTTGAATTTTCAACGAAAAGAGGGTTTTTATGAAAGAATTTTTTCCCATCATCCGTTCCTCTCAGCTTTTTTCGGGCGTTTCCGAGGAGGAACTGACCGCAATGCTCTCCTGTCTGGAAACAAGAAGGGAAAGCTTTCCCAAGGATGCCCTGCTGCTGCGCATTGGGGATACGGCAGATGCCATCGGTCTGGTGCTGTCCGGCAGTATTCTCATCATACAGGAGGACATCTGGGGCAACCGCAACATCATTTCCAAGGCAGGGGTGGGGCAAACCTTTGCCGCCGCCTATGCCTGCGCGCCCGGCTCTGTGCTGAATGTAAGCGTTGTGGCGGAAACGGCTGTTACGGTGCTGTATTTGAACATAAAGCGTGTGCTGCATGTGTGCTCCTCCGCCTGCACGCATCATAACCATATCATCCGAAATCTGCTTGGCGAGCTTGCGGAGAAAAACCTGCGCTTCAGCGAAAAGCTGACCCACATGGGGCAGCGCACAACGCGCGCAAAGCTGATGTCCTATTTTTCCGCAGAGGCACAGCGGCTCGGAAAATATGAATTCGATATTCCCTTTTCCAGACAGCAGCTTGCGGATTACCTCGCGGTGGAGCGCAGCGGACTTTCTCTGGAGCTTGGGAAAATGCGGGATGAGGGTCTGCTGGATTTTCATAAAAACCATTTCGTTTTGAAGGTATAACGCCAATAAAAAAGCAGAAACTCCTTTTTCGCAGGAGCTTCTGCTTTTTGTTTGCTTATTTCATTCCGTTTTCAACGAAGCGATGGAGCATCGCCGCAATCTCGGCACGCGTAGCAGTGCCATTCGGATAAAGGAGATTGCTGTCGCCCTTTACAAGGCCGGTATTCACCGCCCACGCCATCGCGCCCATCGCATAATCGGAAATGCTCTCGTAATCGCCGAACTCCCGAATTGCCATGCCGCCCTGTGTGGTATCATAGCCCTTATACTGCGCGTAGCGATAGAAAATCGCCGCAAGCTGTTCACGGGTAATCGGATCATTCGGGGCAAAGCTGCTGTTGTCGTAGCCGCCCATAATGCCGTTTTGCTGTGCCCATGTCACCGCATCATAAAACCATGCCGTACCGGAGCCACGCACAACATCGGCAAAGCTGTTTTCTCCCTCGACAGCAGGGCTGCCCTCCATGCGGTAGAAAATTACCGCAATCTGCGCACGGGTGGTGTTCGCATAGGGCGCAAAGGCTGCCGCATCCATGCCGGACATCAGACCCTTTTCGTAGCTAAACAAAACATCCCGATAAAACCAATCGCCTGCATTGACATCCGCAAAGGGATTCTTCACTGCGTCCGGCTCTCTCTTTTTCCAGTCTGCATAAACCGTTTTGCTGCCGCTCAGCTTGATTTCCGTAATCCTCTGCGTCAAATCCTTGTCGGCATACCAGCCGCCGAAGTCATAGCCGTCACGCATCGGGGTATAGGCGGAAAGGTCAAGCGTTTTGCCGCGGGCGGCGCGGATTGCCTGCATGCTGCCGCCGCCGTTGGTTTCAAAGGTCAGCGTGTAGTAGGTCGTGCCGCCGCCACCACCACCGCCGCTACTGCTTGCGTTCCTTTCAAAGATTGCCTTTACGGTTACATCATCCGCCGGCATGGTAAATTTGTTGTTCTCGATTTTCACCTTTTCGGGAACAACCTCCCACTTCTTAAAATGATAGCCGCTGTTCGGCGTAGCAGTCAGACTTACTTTCTCGTCCATCTTTGCAGAAGCAGGGTCAGCCGATGCAGTGCCGTTCCCATCATCTTTCACCGTCACGTTGTATGTATTCGCTTCCCACTTCGCTTTAAGGGTCATGGTATATCTGGCTCTATCCGTTTTAAAATCCCATTTTGTATTTACGCCGTTGTTATCGTAATACCAGCCCTCAAACGTATACCCCTCTTTGGTTGGATCGGGGGTCGGAACTAAAAGTTTTGCTCCGTCCTTACTCCAACCCACCTCCCGCTTGCTGCTCTTATCTCCATTGTTCGGTTCAAAGGTGATGGCAAGTTTACCGTTCAGGGGCTCCGCTTGGCTGAAATCACCGCCTAAAATCATCCCTAAGTTGTTCGTGACACTGCCCGTAAATACGCCGCCGGCAATAGTGCCCGTTTCGTTGTTGGTTACTGCACCGGAAAACTTGGTGCTGCCGGCAGCCCCCTCGGTACCTGCGATTACCGCACCATATTCACTATCAACAGCATTTGTCACATCACCGAAAATCTCACCGCCGTCAGCATTTAATCTGCTATCATTGGCTACATTTGTGTAGATTTTTGCAGTGCCGCTTATGGTAAATACAGCCGCTGTGTCAGCAGCGTTGTACACATGACTTTCGTCAGTCTTGTCTTCACCAATCCTGCCGCCGCGCATGGTGAACTCCCTGCGGTTAAGCACCCCACCGGACGACCCCTTCTTTGCAGTGCAGCCTTTAATTGTACCACCCTCCATAATAAATGCGCCTGAATTATAAACGCCGCCGCCCCAAGAGCTCATAAATCCTAACGTATCAGCCGTACACGAAAGGATAGCACCGTTACGCAGGGTAAATACACCGTTTCCATTTGTCCCGCTGTTGTTAGTGTACACACCGCCGCCGAGTCGTGCAGTGCAGCTGCGAATCTCAGAGCCATTATTCATCGTGAATGTGCATTTCGGATTAACCGTTACACCGCCGCCAGTATCGCTCGCCGTACAGCCGATAATGCTGCTGTCTGTCATGGTAAATTTGCTGGGTTCACCTGTTTGGTCGTTATTGTCAAGATACACACCACCACCATGCCCTGCCTGACAGCCGACAATGCTGCCCCCGGTCATATGCAGCTTTCCACCGGGCGCGACATACACGCCGCCGCCTTTTTGTGCATTGCCGCCGGTGATAATGCCGCCTTTGACGGTTTCGCTGCCATTACTGTTCAGTTCCCACAAACCGGCGGACAAACCGCCGCTGGGCTGGGCAAATATATGCGCTGTGTCTTTGCCACTGTCCACAATCGTCAGATTGCCGCCTTGCTCCACCTTGATTACACTGTCGTTGCCCGTCATTCGCAGCACAAAGCCGTTCAAATCCAATGTCACAGCGCGGTTGACCGTCAGTGTAGTATCGATAATAATGTCTGCGGTCAATTTGACAGTATCCTTCGTACTGTCTCCCAGTGCGGAAGTCAATTCGTCCTTCGTGGAAACCTCCGCCTCTCCGCTTCTGCTTGACAGGGTAGTCATTTCCTCCTCCTGCTCCGTTTCTGCCGCCGATACCGGCACAGAAGCCGTAGAAAACAGGAAGCAGGTGCAAAGCAGTGCCGTGTAAATCCGTTTTCTTTGTTTTTTCATTCGTTTTTCCTCCCTCCATTGCTGTCATGTCATTTCCTTTTCCGTATCCCGCTCCTTCCTTTTTTCTGCGCCATGCAGACACCGCAGAAAGAGCCTTTCACTTATATAGGTACAAAAAAACAGAAAAACTCTCACCTAAAAATCAAATTTTTTTAAAAAAAATAAAAAAATCAGCTTGCCTGCCGCCAGAATCCCCACAGGCAAAAGATACGCAATATACTGCGCTGTGCCGCCGTAGGCAATCAGCAGGTTATAAATTGCATGAAAGGTAATCGCCGCCCCAAGCAGTCCGCAGGTTCCGGCAATTTTCAGCCATGTCCGCCGCCATACATACGCAAGCCCGCCGCCGACGATGGCTCCGCAAATGACATGCATTGCTCCCGTTCCGATGCCACGGAAGAAAATAAAGGAGAAATGCGCGGCTCCGTTTTGAATCAGATAGCAGATATTTTCAAAGGTAGCAAAGGAAAGCGCAGTAATCACTGCGGCAGTCCCAATCTGCCGCGCCTTCGGCTCAAATACCAAAAGATAAAAGAGCAGCGGCAGCAGCTTCATCCCCTCCTCCACCACAGGCGCAATCTCCACAGTGGCGGCAAATGCATCCGCCCCATACAGCGCGGCGAAAAAGGTATTCAGATATGCAGAAAGCAGGCACATGCCCATTCCCGCAAAGCAGAACAGAAAAGCCCCTGTATGCCGTTTTCCCATGCACAGGGCGGCAATCAGCAGAGGCGATGCCATGCAGATAAAAATATTTTCCATATATGTCATGCCTGCACCGCCCTTCCTGTGGCAGGCAGCAGCGCGAATATGCAGCCCGTCAGCAGAACATCAAACCCATAATAGAGGAAGAAAGCCGAATCCCCCTGCCGGAAGCAGCCGGAAGTCCAAAGGATATATTCCGCCGCCACATAGCACAGCACCCCGATATGGAAATATCGCAGCTGCCGTGCCGCTCCCGTCTGCGTTCGCGCGTAAGTAAGCCCCCGTATCGCATGATAGGAAACAGCAATCATCATGCCGCACCAAAGCAGATTCGAGAGAACATCCCCAAAGGTGCAGTAAAATATACATAAGGGAACGCCTATCAGGAAGGCAATCCGCGCCCTTCGGCACACAAAGCCTCTTTCCTTCGCAGAGGAAAGGGAGTATTGCAAAATAGAAAGAAAAATAACGCTTGCCACCCAGCCAAACTCCGATACATAAAAAACCTGCGGCGTTTTTGAGAACAAAAACAGATACAGCGTCCAGTACAGGGAGCCGAGCGCAAAACAGCCATAAAAGCAGGTCAGCAGAAAATACGCCTGCTTTCTGCCCTTCAGATATCGCATCCCGCTCAGGCAAAAGCCCAGCAGGGTAACAGAGAATTGCACAAAGTTATCGGCAAGTTCCATTCGTATTGTCCCCCTTTTGCTCCTCCGACTGTTCGTCCTTATGCAGCAGACAGATACGGAAGCACGCGATTGTCACACACACACCAAGGATAAAGGCGAGCAGTCCGGTCACGATATATCCAAGCGCAGCACTGCCGCCCAGCATTGTTGCCGCTGTTCCAAAGCCGGAGGATATGCCCGGCTCCATTCGATTGACCATATCGGGCATAAAAAGGGAAACCCCAACGATTACCGCAAGGCACGCCGCCACGCCGAAAAGGGCAGCGATCCGTTCCTGCCGCTGCCTTCTTTGACGCTCCTTTTCCGCAATCCGCCGTTTTACCTCTGCAATTCGTTCCTCATGACTCCGCATTTGTGATTCCCTCCCGTTCCAGTAATCCGCGCAGACGGCCCTTGCCCCGATACACCATATTGGTAATCTGCTTCTCGCTTTTCCCCATGACCTCAGCAGCCTGCAAATAGCTCATGCCCTCAAAATAGACCAAATAAAGCGCCTCTCGATAATCCGGATTTAACGCGGCCATGCAAAAATGCAGAATCCGATCCCGCTCCTTTGTGCGGACAACCTCCTCCACCAGCGTCTGTCCGTCCGGCTCCTCGGTCAGGTTATCCAGGCTGAAGAAAAGCCGCCGTCTGCTTTTGCCGCGTAAAGCCATGTGCCGTGCCGCTTTATACAGATAGGCCTTTAAGCCGCCGTCTCGAATGTGCGGCTTTTTCGTAAATAAATAGGAAAAGACTTCGATCATCAAATCCTCCGCTTCGTGAACGTCATGCAGATAGCCGTTGATATATAAGGTCAGCGGATTGCCGTATTTTTTCATCAATGCCACAAGCCCCGCTTCATCGCCGCAAAGATATCGCCTGTAAAGCTCCTCATCCATCGCCATGCCGTTCACTTCCTTTCCACCGCATCCTCTCAGCACAGAAAGGCATTGCGCCGCAAAAGGATGTCCTCTGTCTGAAATACTATCTCCAGTATATGCGAACATCCGCATAAATTCAAGATTTTCGTCATCAATCGCCTCTGCATGCCGCCGGCAGAATTTTCTAAGCTGCTCCGATGCGGAAATCTGCATCTTCTCCCCCTGTCCCGTCAGAAATCCTTAAAACTGCGGGCTGACTGCAACCAACTTGCTTTTCTCGCAAAAATCCTCTATGATAAGCTTAAATTAGTTATTTTTTCGCAAAGGAGGAGCCTTCTATGGATAAGGATTTTCTGAAATTTATGTCATTCGTCGCCTTTATGGAGGCAAAAAAAGATGCAGAACGGGATTGCTCTGTCGAAGCTGCGGAATGGCAGGAGCCCATCCCTACTGTCAGAAGAAAGCCAGACCCTGCTACAGAAGCGCTTCTTCTCAGCCGCATCCGGATGCCCGAAAAGCCGGTAAACAAAATGGGGTCCGGCGAAAAGGTTTACATGGGTATCGGCATCATCGGTCTGTTTGATGCCGCTTTCGGTCTCTTCCTGATGGACGCTTTTTATTTTTTTGTCGGGCTTGTTGTCGGTGTTTCCTTTATCATCATGGCAACCTCAAATGCAAAAAAGAGATATGATGAAAAGCTGGCAGAATATGAGCTGGCACAGAGGGACTTCCCTGCTTATCAGAGAAAAATGCTCGCCAAGCAGAGGCTCGGAAAATAAACGGAATGATTGGAGGGGAGCAGATAATGTCACAAAAAAGGAGTACCATTCTTATCTGGGTCGCGGTCATTTTTATTCTCAGTATCGCATGCTTGATTACCGACCGCAACAATCTTGCAGAAAGAACGCTTTATTCCTCACAGGAGGAAATGCAGTCCGCCCTACAGGATACCTTTGTATATTACACCGCGAGAGGGGAACGGCAGGCATGGAGCATCCATGGCGATACCGCAATACAAACCTATGAAAACGGTGCAGTATTTTCTTATACCATTACGAAATGGCATCCGCAGCGCGGTGCGCTGACACTTACACTGGACACCACGGCACAAAAGGAAACGCTGTTTGTTTCGCTTAATGGCTCTCTGTTTGATCAGCATAAGCATATCTTTCGTCGAGAAGAACAGCTTGCTTCCTCCGACAGAGGTGCGAAGCGCAAGCCTGTTTCCGGTCAGAATCAGCCTGCTGCGCAGAATAAACCCTCCGAACAGAGTAAATCTTCCGAGCAGAATCAGCCTGCCAAAACAACTCCCACCCCCGTATACACCGCCCCCAAATCGCAGAAGAAGCCCGAACTGCCCGATTGCGACGATTATGAAGGCTATGAGGATTTCATGGATGACTGGGACGGCTATATGCCGGATGGCAGTAATGCAGAGGATTACTGGGAGGATTGGTAAGAACGGTATGCAGAAAGGAGTATGCACATGAACGACAGAAAAATGGTCTTAGACGGCATGATGGGACTGGTGGTCGGGGACGCATTGGGGTGTCCCGTTCAGTTTCTCGGCAGAGAGGAGCTTCGGGAGCGTGGAGCCGTCACCGAAATGGAGGGCTACGGCACCTATAACATGCCCCCCGGCACATGGACGGATGACAGCAGCATGGCACTTGCAACCCTCGCGAGCATCAACGAAAGGAACGGCATCGACCTGCGCGATATCATGGAACGCTTTCTCGATTGGGAATTTCATGGCGCATATACCCCCTTCGGTAAGGCATTTGATGAGGGGAATACCTGCAGCAACGCCATCTATAAGTATCGCGACAGCCACGACCTCACGACCTGCGGCGAAACGGACGAATATTCCAACGGCAATGGCTGGATGCGATTCAGAAAAGGTATTGGATAAAAAGGCTGTGCCTGCAGGAGCTTTAGCATAAAAACAGGACTTCTTTTCAGAAGCCCTGTTTTTTGTAGCCTACTCATTTTCAATTCTTCATCCTCTGCACTCAACTCGCCCATTTCCTCCAGTGCAGCAAGGTACTGTCTGAAAATATTCTCTTTAGATTTTTCTATGCAGGATAAATATTGGGGCTCCTTCATCATTCTGAAAAGCTCCATTCTTGTCGGAACTTTTCCGTGCAAGGCTGTCTTTATTCGATAATACTCACTTCTTGTCCACGAATTTACTATCATTGCAATCACCCTTCATTTCGTTTTCTCAGAATCAGATTCAGCCACCGTTCGTCTCCTCTTTCCGGTCGAACATCGCCGGTAATCCATTTCTCCTCTATGTCAAAGCCGCCTGTTTCATTTAACAGTTCCGCAAATGCTTCTTCTGTCATATCAAGAAAATATCTTCCCCTTCGCTCTCCCTCAAAAGTCCCATATTTGAATGAAAGATAGGCAATCCCCTCTTTCTTGAGTGCAAGCAATATTTTTTTCAGCACCTCTTTTAATTCATTATGGGTTAAATGAAGAATGGACGCACACGCCCAAATCCCATCATACTTTTCATATTCCTCCAATTCCTGAAATAACATTTGCTTCACTTCAATACCCGTATATCGGCTTGCCGCCCGACACATCTCGGCAGAACCATCTACCGCCTCAACGAGATAGGCTCTATCTGAAAAGTATTTCGTGTCACGCCCCGAACCACAGCCAAAATCTAAAATCAAAGCACCCTTTTCCAGCTTGCTCAAAAAAAGCTCTTGTACCTCACTAAAATCGACATCTCTTGTTTCACGGATAAAATTTTCTGCATTTTGTTCATAATATAACAAGGTTTTTCTCATACTTTAACTCCCTCATATCCAATAGGCTCTTAAAGCATAATATCATCTTCACCGTCTCTCAGCAAGCCTTCTGCCGATAACCACATAAAAACAGGACTTCCCCTGCGGGAAGTCCTCATTTTTTCTCTCTATAAAATTAGTACAGCTTAGCCCCTGCCGGGATTCTGTCATCAACCATCAGAAGGTTCAGTCCCTCGTGACCGTCTTCCTCGTGTACTGCCGAAATCAACATACCCTCGGAATCAATGCCCATCATTTTTCTGGGGGGCAGGTTCACGATAGCGATTGCTGTCTTACCAACCAGCTCCTCAGGCTCATAATAGTCATGAATACCGCTTAAAATCACGCGATCCTTACGTTCGCCGTCATCCAGTACAAACTTCAGCAGCTTTTTGGATTTTGCAACTGCCTCACAAGCCAAAATCTTAACCGCACGGAAATCGGATTTTGCAAATGTATCAAAATCTACCGTTTCTTCAAAAATCGGCTCAATCTTCACGTTGGAGAAATCAACCCTCTCAGCGACCTTTGCTGCAGGCGCTGCTTCGGAAGTCTTGGATGCCTTCTTATCAGCGTCCAGAGGCTTCATGGTCGGGAACAGGATAACGTCTCTGATAGAAACGGATTCTGTCAGCAACATAACAAATCTGTCGATACCAACACCCAGACCGCCTGTAGGGGGCATACCGTATTCCAAAGCAGTCAGGAAGTCCTCATCAATCATATTTGCCTCATCGTCACCGTTTTCGCGCAGATATTCCTGATATTCAAAACGCGCACGCTGGTCGATGGGATCGTTCAGCTCGGAGTAAGCGTTGCCGTATTCTCTGCCGACAATAAACAGCTCGAATCTTTCTGTAAATTCGGGTTTGTCGGGCTTTCTCTTTGTCAGAGGGGAAATTTCTACAGGGTAATCAATGATGAAGGTAGGCTGAATCAGGTTCTTTTCTACGAATTCTTCAAAGAACAGGTTCAGAATATCGCCCTTTACATGGCGTTCTTCAAATTCTACGCCCTTTTCTGCCGCGATTTTCTTTGCTTCCTCTGTATCCTTCACCTGGTCGAAATCAACGCCTGTAAACTGCTTTACGGCATCTGTCATTGTGATTCTTTCGAAGGGCTGACCCAGATCCAGGTCATAGCCGCCGTAGGTAATCTTTGTTGTGCCCAGCACGTTCTGTGCTACGGTGCGGAACATTTCTTCCGTAATGTCCATCATGCCCTTGTAATCTGTGTAGGCCTGATACAGCTCCATCAGGGTGAATTCGGGGTTATGACGAACGGAAATGCCCTCGTTTCTGAATACACGACCGATTTCATATACTCTTTCAAAGCCGCCGACAATCAGTCTCTTCAGGGGCAGCTCCAACGCGATACGGCAGTACATATCAATATCCAGTGTATTATGGTGTGTGATAAAGGGTCTTGCGGACGCACCGCCGGGGATGGTCTGCAAAACGGGAGTTTCTACCTCTAAGAAGCCCTTTGCGTCCAAAAATCTTCTGATTTCCGTAATAATCTTGGAACGCTTGATAAAGGTATCTCTGGATTCGGGGTTTACAATCAGGTCTACATATCTCTGTCTGTAGCGCAGCTCCTGATCCTTCAGACCATGGAACTTTTCGGGCAGAACCTGCAGGCTCTTGGAAAGCAGAACAACCTCTTTTGCATGTACGGAAATTTCGCCTGTTTTTGTTTTGAATACAAAGCCCTTAATGCCGATGATATCACCGATGTCATATTTTTTGAATGCAGCGTAATCCTCCTCGCCGATGTCATTCTTGCTGACATAGGACTGCATCAGACCGTTTCTGTCCTGAATATTGCAGAAGGATGCCTTCCCCATGATACGCTTGCTCATCAGTCTGCCTGCGATGCAAACATCCTTATTTTCCAGCGCATCAAAGTTCGCTCTGATTTCGTCGCTGTGGTGTGTCACATCATATTTTACAATCTGGAAGGGGTCCTTGCCTGCTTCCTGCATCTGTGCCAGCTTTTCTCTTCTGATTCTATTCTGTTCACTCAGCTCCTGCTGGGTCAACTCCTTATTTTCTTCTGCCACTTTTCTTCCTCCTGTCCGTTCTTTTGTAATGGTTTTATTTTGTAAATCTCAGCACCTTGAATTCCACTTCGCCGTCAGGTGTTTCAATCATAATGATATCGTCCTTTTTATGTCCCAGAAGTGCCATGCCGACAGGGGATTCGTTGGAAATTCTGCCGTTCATGGGGTCTGCCTCGGCAGAGCCTACAATGGTGTATTCCATTTCCTCGTCAAATTCCACATCCAGCACCGTTACGGTTGTACCCAGGCTGATGGTATCCTTTGCACCTTCTTCTTCATCGATAACCTCTGCATTGCGCAGCATTTTTTCCAGCTGCACGATACGCGCTTCGATTTCTGCCTGTTCTTCCTTCGCTGCATCATATTCGGCGTTTTCGGAAAGGTCACCCTGACCTCTTGCTTCTTTGATTTTTTCTGCTACGTCTTTTCTGCGGACGGTTTTCAGGTTTTCCAGCTCCGCCTCCATGTTTTTCAGACCGTCATAGGTCAAAACAACTTTCTTTTCTGTCATGGGTGTGTCACTCCTCGTTTTAGTCTCATTTCATGCTTTCCTCGTTTCAGACAAGGAAAAAAGGAAGGCTTGCGATTACCCTCCCGAACTATCGTAATATTATATACTGATTCCGACTGGATTGTCAACGCTTTTTCCTTGAAAAATCAAGGCTTTCTCCAGAAATTTATACTCCATAAAAGAGTCGGAAGTGCTTTTTTCCATGCATATAAAACAAATTTCCGCCAAAAAAAACAGCACCTCGGATGATGTAACACTCAAGATGCTGTTTTATCAGAAATTCTGCGTTTATTTTATTCTGTTAAAGTTAATCGAAAAACCATCTTTATATCCGTTAAAGGAACCGGAATATCTGTCCTTCATGCGGTTGCTTAAAACAGGGAATAGGTACCTCTTTTGCCCAAGGACGGCAAGCGTCCATGTATAAACAAAACTGCCCTCTCTCAATTCGGGAGTTCCTTCATCCAACAACCTATAGCAATTATAATAATGCTTGGAAATCGGCTTGTATTCACCAAAGAAAACCGGATTCGGATCAACATGCGTACGATCATACTCTCTGTAGATATCCCGTTTTATTTCGGCATCCCAAGTAAAAAGTTTGATTTGAATCCCCATTCCTTCCCAATAGACTTCTGCACGGCGGAGATGATCCAGCATAAAGTGTGTATAATCCTCCAGAAAATCCTGCAAATCCTTTAATACAGGCTGTGCCTCTTTTTCAGCTTTAGCACCACTGCGACTAAAAGAAAAGCCCAAAAAGAGGAGCGCCACAATATAGACAATCCAAAAACCCCAGAAGCCGCCATCTATCAAAATTGACAGAATACCTGCTGCAAAATAAGCCATCCCCGCCACAACAAGCCCATACAGAGAAGGATAATATTTATCTGTAAAACTCGAAAAAGCAGCTGCAAAAACAAATGCAACACCAACCGCAACAACAGCTGTCTCAAAGCCAAGCCCAATAGTTATAAGTGCCGCTACTGCCAATACAACAATCGCTCCCATACGTCCCCTCCTTAACGGTCATAACGTGCAATATCATCATTACACCGCCCCGGTGCCGGTTCATATCGGTCACAACGCTTTTCATCCGCCTTTACGCTGTATCCGTTGCGGCTGCACTTGAAACTCGTAGAATACGCAAGGGTATAGGCTGTCCCCAGTTCACAATAAATGCAGGAACCGCATTTTCCGTAATAATCCTTCGTCATAAAAGTCTCCCCCTCTTTAAAATCGTTTTCGTCATTCAAACAACTTTTTTCGATACTCATTTGTATCGCTTTCATTGTAGCACCCGTCTGACCCGTTTTCAATAAAAATTTCTGTTTTTGTGTAATTTATTTTACCATTACAGAAATAATAGTTGATACACTGATAGTAAAGGTGGGTGATACAGTTGGTAGATATGGGAGATAAGCTCCGTTCCCTTCGAATGGAAAAAAAGTTAACGCAAAAACAAATCGCTGAACGAATCGGACTGGCTATCAGCGCGGTTTCCTCCTATGAATCGAATAATCGTTATCCGTCATACGAAGTATTGATCAAGCTCGCCCGTATATTTCATGTATCCACCGATTATCTTCTTGGTATAACCAATAAAAGAAACATTGATGTTACCGGTCTGGATGAGGAAGAGATTGAATTGCTTTCACTGATTGCAGATAAATTTCGCCGGAATCACTGAATTTCACAATAAAAACTGCCCCCGAAGGAATATTCCATTCCCTTCGAGGGCTTATATTTTTTAAGCACAAACATTCCCTTCATTTTCGCTTTATTTTTACCCTTTTGCCAAAGGCGGAAAAGCCCGAAACGGCAAAGCCCTTCTCCTGCAAGGCGGAAAACAGACGCTCCCCATCCCAATCCTCTGCCGAAAAGCCTTCCCGAAACGCCTCGCAGCCAAGGTATACCCTTGCCTCGGCAAGCCTGCCCTCCGCCTGCTCTCCGCCCTCTGCCGCCATGCGGAAAAAGAACCCCTCCGCCGCCGAAATATCCGGACGCAGACTCCTAAGCCGCCGCAGAACAGGGCGATTGCCTGCGAAATCCAGCCAGATGCACCCTCGCTTCAGAATATGCTCATAGGCACGCTGCTCCATGCCGCAGGAAAGCACCACATCCGCCGCCCCAAGCGCAGCATTTTTCGGGGAGGAAAAGACCTCCGCCATCAAGCCGCGCTCCGCATAAAGCCGCTGCACCACGCCCTCTGCCGTTTCCGGCTCCTGCGTAAAGATGGCAAGGCGATTCACCTCATTTCCCAGAGAGGAAAGCACCCTCCCCCAGATATGCGGCTCGCCCCCTGCCAGAAGAAATGCCGATTCCTCCGGATTTCTGCCCTGCCGGCGCAATGCCTCTGCCGCACCCGCGAAGGCAAAAAGCTGTGCCAGCCTGCGCCCCTCGGCAAAGGGAAGCCGCTCTCTGGGAAATTCTCCCTCGGCAGGCGGCACAATGATGGCGGCACCCG
>ERZ791909.1005-NODE-1005-length-21157-cov-3.013269_pt1 | contig 21157 bp, 14 predicted proteins | sample MGYA00510143_ERZ791909 | MGnify/ENA primary metagenome ERZ791909 (study PRJEB30046, sample SAMN00792093) | human gut metagenome | study: EMG produced TPA metagenomics assembly of the A metagenome-wide association study of gut microbiota in type 2... | reverse complement strand
ACTGCTCCGCCAGCCGGACCGCGTTGGCCAGCACCCGCCGCGTATGATCGTAATCGTGGCAGCCGCTGGCCGAATCGAGCTTGCTCCGGACCTGCGCGGCGACCTCGGAGAACTTCTCCTCGAACCGTTCGCCGGTCATCGCATTCCTCCGTCCGGCATGGCCTGCCGGACGATCGCCGTTTCCCGGACCGGCGGCAGGAACGGTTTCGTGCCGATATCGAGCACCGAACCGGCCTGGAAAACCACCAGCGTGACCACGTAGGCGATGACGGTATACAGCGCAATCTGCGCGAACATGAATTTCCAGGAATTCGCCTCGCGCCTCACGACCGCCATCGTCGCAATACACGGCACGGTCAGCAGGCAGAAGAGCATGATGCAGAAACCCTGCAGCGGCGTGTAATTTTTCTGCAGGGCGCTTTGCAGCGTCGACTCCTCGCTTTCGGCATCCTCGACCGAGTAGAGGATGCCGAGCTGGGCGACGAACAGCTCCTTCGCCGCGAATGCGCCGATCAATGCCGAGCTGACCTTCCAGTCGAACCCGAGCGGCTTCATCACCACTTCGAGCCCTTTCCCGATGCGGCCGGCAATCGAATATTCAAGCAGCTCGCCTTTCTGTTCGGCATTCAGCCGGGAGAGTTCTCCGGCTTTCTCCTCTTCCGAAGCGACGGAATGCTCGACTTTCGCAATTTCTGCCGGATAATCAACCGAGAAGCTTTTTTTCTCGGGAAAGGTGTTGATAACGAAGAGAAGGATTGATGCAAGCAGAATCAGCGTACCGGCTTTGTGCAGATACATCGACGTTTTCTCCCACATCAGGATCAGGATGCTGCGCAGCGTCGGCCAGCGGTAGGGCGGCAATTCCATGACGAACACTTCCCCTTCGCCTTTGAAGATCGTCGATTTCAGCAGGAGCGCGCAGCCGAGCGCGACCACAATGCCGATCAGGTAGATGATCCACATGGTCAGCGCCTGAAACTTCTCCGGGAAAAAGGCCGGAATCAGCATCGCGTAGATCGGCAGCCGCGCACCGCAGCTCATGAAGGGAACGACCATGATCGTCGTCTTGCGGTCGCTCTCGTTGTCGATCGTCCGCGTCGCCATCACGGCCGGAACCGAGCAGCCGAAGCCGAGCAGCATCGGAATGAAGCTCTTCCCATGCAGGCCGAACTTATGCATGAAGCCGTCCATGATGAAGGCCGCCCGCGCCATGTAGCCGGTTCCTTCGAGTATCGCGATGGACAGGAAGAGCAGCAGAATGTTCGGCAGGAAAACCAGTACGCCGCCGACGCCGCCGATGATCCCCTCGACCAGCAGCCGCTGGAGGAACTCGGCCTGTCCGACCGGCCAGACCTCGTTCACCGTTCTGCCGAGCCAGCCGAAGAACGCTTCCAGCCAATCCATCGGGTACTGTCCGACAGCGAAGGTGAACTGGAACACGAGATACATCATCAGCAGAAAAATCGGCACGCCGAGAAAGCGGTTCGTGACATATTTGTCGATCACATCCGAAAGCTGGCGGCGGCGGTCGTTGCTGATCGTAATCGCCTCCCGGCAGGCGCCCGCGATGACGCCGTACCGGAAGTCGGCCATCAGCGTGCGGCTGTTCATGCCGTTCCGGGCGGAAATCTGTTTGCGCCACTCCGCCGCCTCGCTGCAGAACGCGGCGAATTCGGGGCGGAGGCAGATTTCGGGATCATCTTCAAGCACCTTGATAGCGAAATAGCGGGCCGGAATCCGCTTTGTCTCCGGCAGGTTCAGCGCTTCGATTCCGGCGGTCAGGGCCCGGATCGCCTCATCGGTTTTCGGGCCGTATTTCGGTTTGACCGGCCGCTGCGGGGAGGGGTCCCGGCCGATCTCGTAAATCTTCCGGCGCAGTTCTTCGAGGCCGGCCCCGGTCGAGCCGACCGTGGGAACGATCGGAGAACCGAAAAAGCCCTCCAGCTTCTGGAAATCGAAGACGAGCCCCTGTTTTTCCGCATCGTCGATCATGTTGAACGCCAGCAGCATCGGAATATCGAGTTCGGTCAGCTGCGTGGTCAGATACATGTTCCGCTGGGCGTTTCCCGCATCGATGATGTTCAGGATCAGGTCGATGTCGCCTTTGAGCAGTTCCTGAAATGCGACCTTCTCCTCCGGCGAGGAGGAGGATAAACTGTAGATTCCGGGCAGGTCGACGATCTCGACCCGGAAATCATTGATCCGGCACGAACCGGTCTTGCGCTCGACCGTCACCCCGGGATAATTGCCGACATGCTGCCGCGTTCCGGTCAGGCGGTTGAATATGGTGGTCTTTCCGCAATTCGGATTACCGGCAAGAGCGATTCTGAAAACTTTGCTCTCCATGGAATAGATATCCTTAATCAATAATTAGAAGAAGCTAAACAACCTGATAAAAAAAGCCCGCTTTACGTGAGCTTGACACTGATGAACGCGGCATCGCCGGCCCGCAGCGACAGACTGCTTCCCATGATTCTGACGCGCAGCAGGTCGCCGAACGGCGCATGTCCTTCCAGCTGCAGCAGCGTGCCGGGCACGAGTCCGAGATCCGCAAATTTCTTGAGGCCGCGCAGGTTTTCGTCGACGCGCACCACCACGGCCGGCTGTCCGACCGGCAGCTCGCTCAGCGGAATCAGATTTCCGTCATCTTCTCCGGCCTCGGCGCTGAGTTTCGGCATGGTTGTCGCGAGATATTCGCGCAGCGGTGCGCAGTCCTCGCGTTCGGCGATCGCTTCGACCAGAAGGACGATGCGCGAAAGCACGGTTTCGCCGATCACATGCTCGATCCGGCATGCCGTCTCGTCGGCCTTCTTTGAATCGAGTTTCAGGAGGCCGGAAAAGAAGCCCTTCAAAACCGTATGCCGATGACGGATCACTGCGGCCATTTCCGCTCCCCGGCTGGTCAATACGACCGGACTGTGCGATTGATAATTGATCAGTCCGCGCGCCGAAAGCGCCTGAAGCGCATTCGTTACCGACGGCATCTTCACCCGCAGCCGTTCGGCGATGTCTTTGGTATGGGCATGGCCTTTGTTTTCGATGATCTCGGCAATCGCTTCGAGATAATCTTCCAGACTGCTGGAAATGACATTGTTGCTCATAGACACGATTCCTTTCAATCCTCTTTAATATATCATGAGGCAACTGTTTTTCAACCTGTTTATTAGTTTAATCTAATAATTTTGATGAAATTTTCCTGAACTTTCTCCCCTGCATGCTTGAAAAATCGAATTGCGGGGGTATATTAGTAATATCGACAGCGCGGGGTAGAGCAGTGGCAGCTCGTCAGGCTCATAACCTGAAGGTCAATGGTTCGATTCCATTCCCCGCTACCATTTTTCCAGCTCAGAAATGCCGAAAGAGCAGCTGAAAAATGGCAAAGTCACAAGTTTGTGTAAAATTTGTGCAAATCCAGAGAGAAGCAGCAACGACAGTCCTCCCTGTCAAATCACAACGGATCGCAATGATCCAATCAGGGAGGAGTTGCCATGTCAATCAAAATCCGAAGCAAGAAGTTTCATTACCGTTTCATGGTTGCCGGAGTCAGTTATTCCGGCATCTGTAAAGGCTGTGAAATTCCGCCGGGAGCTTCTGCACGGGAAATTGCCACTCTCAAAAAGCGCGCAGAACACTTTGAGGCATCCGAGCGAGCCCGCATTCGTCGCGAAAATGAAGAACTGAAAGAGGTCGAACGGGATATCCGCCGCAACAAAACGGTCGTCGCACTCGTCGAAAACTACAAGTACGAATTGACCGGCGGTCATCCTGTCCTCTTGGATGAAGCGTTTGAATTGGCCGCTCTGAAACCATCCAGACGTATCGCCCAATCCAGTTATGCCGGCTTGAAGAAAACTGGCAGGATTTCCGTGCCTATATAGCGCACTTTTATCCCGATATCACGGAAATTTCCCATATCCGGCGTTTGCACTGCGAAGCCTATGTCAAATATCTGACCGATAACGGACGTTTCCGGAAAGAAATCCGGTATACTGTTCAAAATGGTCACATGTCACGCGAAGTCTGCTATCACAGCCGTTATCGGATTTCGGCCAAGACGATCAAAGAAATCGTCTGCGTTTGCCGAGGGATCTTCACCCGTCTGATGGAAGATGCCGGGCTGATTGTCAGTCCCTGGAGCGAAGTTATCCTGCCGGAAGAAGAGAGCACTCCCCGGAGAATCTACACTCAGGAGGAAATCGCAAGAATCGCCGAAGGGATATCCGAAGATCCGCAGCGAATGCGAAACGTCTATCAAGGCCAATCCGATCAATTTGATCACTGGTGTCAATACGCCCGTTTCTGCCGTCCCCTCTTTCTGATCGGAGCTTCCGGTTGGCCTGAAGTCGATATCTGTACAATGACCTGGGATAATGTCGATAGGAAAGCGCAGGCCATCATACGTAACCGCAGCAAAACCGGAGCGAATATGATTCTGTTTTTTACCCCCAATATAGAAAAACTGCTTCGGTTTCAGCCGCAAACCGGTCAATATGTCTTCCCGGAACATGCGGAAATGTATCTGCGCCATTCCGGTTGTGTTTCATACCGTTCACAACGATCTGGATGATCTACGGGAAGCCGCACAGCGTCTTCCTACTCTTTTGCCGGCCGCCTCTTCCGACACGTACCCAACAGTCCGGCGGAACAGATTGGCTAATCTGGCATATACACTGCCACCGGAAACGATTGATTATATTCTTTCTCTTGCCATTCCTGCCAAATCAAGTTAATTTCTCTCTTTTTTGATTCCCGGCGAGGTCCAAGTTGAAAATCTTCAAGAAGTTTTCAACTTGGCCTTTTGAAAACCTCCTTCCACATAGATAGATTAGTTCCCGCTCCTGATTCACAGCGAGCCATTGTAACCTAAAACGTCAGAAGGAGAAAGTCTATGGTTCTATTTTACTCAAAATTATTTATGAAAGCAATGAAAATAGGTCTGAAATCAAAGTTGCGCGGAAAGGCAGTTCGCCCTGGCTGGCTCCACTTACTCAGTTCGATCTCTTCTCTGAAAAATTGGATGATCTTCTCCTGCAAACCCGATGTACAACGCGCGGAGAGATGATGCATGAGCTCCGAGAAAAACGTTCCATCGATGAAATTTTGCAGAGATTGGATGAGCTCCAGAAGGCCGACATTCAGGCAATGAAACCGAAGCGCCTATTGACGCTTGCAGAAAAAGTCGCCATCATCAATACAGCCTTTCGGCGCCTCAGTGACCTTGAAGTAAAACATTCGTTTACCAGAAGGACCATTCAAAATTGGGACAACGGCAGATGTCCCTATGAAGGATACAGTACTTTGTTCAATGAGATTGAATTGGCTTCCTGGGCCAATAAGATCATCGGAGAGATTAGGAGCAAGCAGGCACTCCGCAATAATATTCCCGGCTTGTCAGAAGAAGAAATGTCGCGCAAAGCCCGGCGGCACTGACTTTCTCATAATTCTTCAATGGTTTTATGACGCTTCTACTTCTGGGGCGTCTTTTTTTTATCTTGAAATCCGGAAACGATCCGGAAATGTGAAAACATTTTTTTGAGCGTGATTTCGTGATTTTTCCTGAAGAAAACGGAAAAATCCGCCTTTCTGATGCAGGCGCGTTTGCAAACCGAAACGACAAAACAACATCAGTGAGAAAAATCAATGAGAATTCAGAATCAATCTCATGCCATCGTATTGAACACGGCGGTCAATCTGCTGCGCGAACACTATCCCGCCCTTACAAGCGAGCAGTTGCATGCAGCCTTGAGCCATTCGGAAATTCAGAATAACGTTCAGAAAAAACTGACGCGCCGTGAATGCGCCGAGCTTCTGGGCGTGTCGGTCAACAGCGTGAACCGTTATATCAAAAACGGCAAGCTGAAGGCAGTCAATATCAGTCCGCGGCTGGTCCATATCGATCCCGAAAGCGTTCGGGAGCTGTTGAACCATGGCGTGCCGGAGGATGAAATCATCGTTCCGCAATGCCATGGGAAGGAGGCGGTCAGATGAACACCGGTGCCGTTATCCCTGCGGAAATCCTGTCCCGGACGGATTTGCCCATCTACGTCAAACTCGTTTACGGGCGGATGACTGTTCTGCTTGAACGACATGGTTCGCTGGCTCTGACCACGGAAGAGCTGGCGAACCAATGCGGCATCACGCCGCGTCAGGCGGCGAAGTCGTTGCGGTATCTGGTGATGCTGGAACTGATCCGGTTTCACCGCTCCCTTGATGACCGCAGATCGATCCATGTATTCCAGAAAATGAAGTAAACATACGGCGGCGAACGGGCAGTACGACCGTTCGCCGCATCCTGCCATGGATATTTTGATTTCCACCGAAAAACTGAATCTCCCCCCGGAAATGCTTCGCGAACTTGCCGCATGTCGCAAGGACTCGGTGGCGGCAGTTTACGCCTGCCTGCAAAAGATCATCGACGATGCCGAGAAGTTTCGCAAATTTCACCGGAAACGACACGAGAAAGCATTACGGCGGAGCATCCAATGGGGAGCGGAATACGATGCTTACCTGCAAAAACATCTCGCGGCAGGTCTCAAACTGAAAACCGCCCGAACCGCCGCCCGCCGGGATTTTATCGCCGCCCATCCGCGTCCCCAAAACGCGGACGATCTCATCCGCTCCGATGAATTTCCGGGACTCTCCGCTCCATCGCTCCGCTATTATCATAGGGCGTATCAGACTTCATTACAATCTACTCCCGCAGAGTAATCCTGCAGATAAATCTGAAAAAATGAATGAAAAGTAACCCAGTTGGCTCTTTGATATTTCGCTTTTTCTATGAAACGTCATGTAAGAAGTGCCGAATGCGACCGGAGGACCGGAGAAAACGTCAAATCGACGATACACCGAAATCGGGCTGAACCGGAGGAGAGTATATGACGGGAACCATCCGGCATCACCAGCAATCCCGCACCACCTTGAGGAACCGTGATGTCGATCTCGAATTCATCGCCATTTATCCTCCAATCGGAGAGGTAGCGGCAATATTCAGAACGGCAGGCGGAAATGACCGGCATCGGTTGTATTTCCAGATACCGTTTGCCGGGCTGCTCCCAACTGTGCCGAAAACCACCAAGATAACGAAACATCCAAGCACTGATATCGCCGTACATGATGTGGTTACGTGATGAAGTTCCATTCCACATTTCTCCGAGAGTAGTCATCCCCAGATCAATCCAGTGCGCCCAGCCGGGGAATTGGCGTCGTGTGAAAAAACGGAGCGCAAGATCAGCGCGGCCGTTTTCCGCCAGTACGCGCGGAATGTACTTTGCGCCGAGAATGCCGAAATCACACGCATACTCCGTCTTTTCTGCGTATTCAATCAGAAATTCGAGTGCACCAAATTTCTCTTTTTCCGGAACCAGTCCATGATAAAGTGCGCAGCCTGTTGCAGTGAATTCGCCGATGCCGTTGCCGGTTCCATAGCGACCGCCTCCGAGATGAAATCTGCGATGAAATGCCTGGGCAATCGAATCCGCGAGAACCGTATAACGAATCTCGTCAGCCTTGTTGCCGAGCAGTTGGGCGAACTTCGCCAGATATTTTGCATCTCTGTAATAATAACCGGTCGAAGTAATTTGCGCCGGGCAGATTTTCTCCCAGTCAGGCGGGCACCAGTCGCCAAGACCGAAGAAAAGTATATGATCGGTTGCCATGGATTCGCAAAAATCAAGATAGCGTTTCATTCCGTCATAATGTTCCCGAATCGCGCCGTCATCCCCGGTATGAAGATAAAGATCATACGGCAGGGAAAAGAGTACACTGTCCCAAGCCGGACCGCTTCCCCAGTTGAACCCGAAGCCCCCAGTCGGCGCGAGTGCAGGAAGCTGGCCGCTCCGGCGTTGGAGATCGCCAAGAATCCGTAACCAGCCGCGATAACCGGAAGCGGCTTCGAAGTTGAATAGTCCCGTTTCGGCAGCCAGCATCACATCGCAAGTCCACCCGCTTTTTTCACGGTGGGGACAGTCAGTCGGAATTCCAACATAGTTGGAACGGTAGGAATTGAGTGTCATGCTTTGAAGGCGGTTGAGCGTTGAATCAGATGTGACAATCTCTCCTGCCGTCTTGAATGCCGTACCGACCTCACGGGCTTCGATTTTGTGGATCTTTGCCCTGCCTCGGATTTTCGCCTCAATATACCGGAAACCGTGATAGGTGAAACGCGGTTCCCAAATTTCAGTCCCGCTGCCTTTCAAGATATAGCGATCGGTCTGGAATTCCCCGGAGTGGATATACATATCCTGATATTCCACGGAAAGCTCTCCTGCCGGAGTCAGCCGTTCAGCATAGCGGAGAATAATTTCCGCTCCAACTTCACCTTCGACAAAAATACGAGCCCAACCGGCAAGATTGCGTCCGGCATCATAAACATTGAATTTTTCAGTCGGCCGGGCGATGAATGTCGCCAGTACTTTGCATGGAGGCTGCAGTTCCTGCTCCAAGTCTCCTCCGGGAGGGGCGATCCGCATTGCCGGCGGCCATTTCGTATCGTCGAAACCGTTGGTACACCAGCCGGGCATTTCCAGCCGGGCATCATAGAACTCACCATTACGCAGAGCATTGAAAGTGATCGGACTCTCGCCGACACGCCAACTCTCATCAGAATACAGAACTTCACGTCCGTCCAGCTCCAGCTTCAAGGTCATTTTAGGACAATCCCGCCATGGAGCCGCCCAAAAGCACCACTCATCTTTTGTGTTAGGGTTGTACCAACCGTTGCCGAGAATTACGCCGACGGTATTCCGACCCGGCTTCAGATAAGCGGTCACATCATAAACCGCATAGTTAATTCGAGTCAGATAGTTGCTTGGAACCGGATCAAGCACACGATCTCCAACCTTGTGTCCGTTGAGATATAATTCGTAAAAACCGAGACCGCAGATCAGAATACGGCCATTTTGAAACGAATTGCTGACTTCGAACTCACGACGGAAAACAGGTGCGTTTTCCCGGATATCCACCTCGTATCCGCGTTTCTTTCCTGGAGCAGCAATCCAGAAACCGAGCCTGATATTACAATTTTGCATGAGAACTCCAGACTTCACGGAATTGCGACTTTTGTACCGCCGATAAAAGCGACAGAAACATCGTCAGCCGTCAATTCCCGCAGATTCATGGAACCGACATGACCGTCCGCATAAGCAAGATTTGCCGTCTCATTATGGACAAGGCCGAGGCCGCCACCGATATCAACACGCGGTTCAAAACAATAGATACCTCGGGATTCATCCCCTTTTTTCTGCGTATCTGCAAAAACCGGTATTTTTGTCGGGGCTTTCATACGTCCGGTTACCATGCCGAAAAAAGAGGGAGAATTTCTAAGAAAAAAATCACCATACGTTTCTTTCTTCATTGCGTACCAGTTGCAGGTGGAACTATTCGGCAGGTAAGCCTGATCCGGATGATTGACACCCAAAGTGGCATTGAAATTATTCACGTCGTTATTGGTGGATTGCGGAGTTGTTTTCGGACAATAAACCATTTTCACATCCAGATTAAGTACCTTGGTGATCCATCTGCCATCCCAAACATAATAAATGCCCTCATAATCGCCGGCATACAGAATCTGTGCTTTCATCAACTGATTCAACTTACTGGAGCAGGAGGTTTTCTTTGCAGTTTCCCTCGCCTTGTTCAGCGCCGGGAGCAACATGCCTGCCAGAACAGCAATGATAGCTATAACCACAAGCAACTCTATTAGCGTAAATTTCTTGCCGTTTTCCTGTCTGCCGATAGCTGCAACACTGAATCTGGAATGAAGTTTCATTTGTCTTTCCTTTCCGTTGATTGGAGAATGAATTTCTTTACAACCGGGTTCTCAATAAAACTCCGGGCCATAACTTCGATACCACGAGTGTTAGGATGAACATCACCTCCATATTCTTTTTTCATATTGCCGTTACCGTCATTCATAACCTCATACCAGTCATGCAGTAAAATCTGCTCCTGCCTGCAATATTGCCGCAGCAGTCGATTCAACTTCACGGCTCGTTCCGGCTGCGGACGCGGCAGAATCGTGCAAACGATTACGTTAATTCGTGCCGAACGGAGACGTCTGATGATATATTTCAGGTCGGTCATTGCCTGAGTTGCAGAAGAATTGTTGGTCCCCAGTAAAAGCAACACCAAGTCAGGCTGAAGCGCAATTACATCGCTTTCAAGACGTTTTCTGGCGTTGATCGTGTCGTCACACGCCATTCCGCCGTTGCCGATCTCAAGCCCGGCCAATTTCCCTGCTGTATCCTGCCATCTGCAGTGATGCGTAATTGAATCTCCAAAAGCCAGAATCCCGCCTTGATGTCCACCGCCGGCAATCTCCAGTTTTTCCACCGATACGGGAGCATCGAACGCCACGAAGCCGGAACGAAACAGCGTCGGCAGCGGTGCGCCTCCTCTCCAAATTTCTTTCCCGTTCACCTTGACGACAATCCAGGTGAATTCAGAGAGGACTTCCAGACTATTCACCGCTGCGGTTTCCAGCTGTCGCCGGAAGACAACCTGTTCCGGCTGCCATACCGTCCCCTCCCGCCTCCGGACGGAAACGGTAAACAAACCTGTTGCCCCATCCAGTAGAAAATAATAGCCGTTATCCGGTACGCCCACATGTTCCACCAGCCGCAGCCCCGCCTTGCCCTCCGGCTTCAGAAAGCGGAAAGCAGTTTGAATTTTCACTTTTTTCAAAGCAGAGTACTGAGCCGCATAAAGCGCCTCAAAGTCGCCGCCGGAGTTCTGAAGGCCCGCGCCGACATGCCGCCAAGTTCCTTCCTTGCTCAGTTTTCCCTGCAAACTGGCCCGGACCGGCCAGACCGTTTTTCCGGCGATCTGCGGTGTATACGGTTTCCCGTTCACGGTATTTCCCTGAAAAGTCAGCTTTCCGGCATTGGTAATTTTAAATGCTTCTTTTTGCGGATTTACAATCCGGTTGTTGATAAACTCAATTCCGGAGGAACTCGCAATCGTAAATGCAGGCTGATGGCAATTGACCAATTCATTGTTCTCGAAAGTTACATGACGAACGTGACGGCCTGTGGCGATTTCGTTATCTGGATTCAGAACATAAAACTCAGTCCGGAGACCACCGGAATTGCGGATTTTGCAGTTTCGCATCAAAACGTTGATCGGCGGCGGCCCTTCACGCCAGGTCGTAAAAGCACCGATTTTTGAGGCAAAGGACTCGATATTGGCAATTGTTACATTTTCCACCAGTGCGTTATCACACTGAATTACCGGACCGCAATTACGATTGTCGGCAAACACGCAGTCGGCAATGACTTCCCAGGCGCCGGCCCGAAACGGATTGAATGCGACATCCGGCATTTCCCGCCTGGACTTTCCGAAGTAAATTTCTCTTAACTCATCTTCCGCCGGCGGTTCGCTGTTCAGAGAATCAAAAGACTTGATTCGACTTGGAATCTGCTCTTTGACCATGGTTGCGCTTACGTTGTATTTACCCCAGTTCCGCCGTACTGTCGTTTCCGTCGCGGTGAGGCCGGCCCGGATTTCTCCCGTGGCGGAATCATAGACATAAGTGATATCGCCGGCAAGGGCTTCTCCGCCGTGTGTAAGCAGTTGATGATCCTGTACGGCGGCGACATACCAGCCCCGGTTATAAGTGTTGATCGGGTCGTCGCCCATTGCACGGAATTCGCAGTCGATTACAGTTGGCCCGATTCCGCTGTACAAACCGGAATTAGCGGCATGGATACCATCGCCGTTGGTAGTAAAGCTCAGGCCCGGCAACGGAACAATTCGTACTTTTGAATAGGTGCTGGCGTGTGAAGCATGGTTGACCAGCGCCAGATCCCAGGAATTGTGAATCGTAATCCGGTCCAACATACAGAAACGGCTGCAGGAAAATACCACCACCGAACCGCCTCGACGTCCCGGACAGGCAATACGCATGCCCGGTCGCACTTTATGAAACGGGCCGCGCCGAACTGCCATTCGAATTTTTCCTGAAGGCAACGTCACCAGACTGTCAGGTACGGACCAAAGATCCCCCGTAACCAGTGAGCCGTCTCTCCTGAAGCACAACTTGGGGCCGCCGTACCCGGCAACCTGCGGCGCATCTGCCGGCAGGGAGGGAACGATATGCCTTCCGGTTATCGTCTGTGCTTCCGGGTCTACCGATTCCACTTCCATTTCCATGAAAGGAACGGTGCGGTTCAACAGAACCAGATTTCGCAGTTGAATATTTTCCGATTTAAAAACGCGAACCCCGTTTTTCTCATTCACACCAAAAATCAAAGTGGTATCGGGCGTTTCACCTTCAACAGTAATATTTTTCTGATTATGGAAAGCAAGATGGCTCTCCTCATTATCAACCCGGTGAACCTTATTGAGAAGATAACGCCCTTTGGGCAGGAACAGTTTCACCGGAACGCCATTCATTCCGGCGATCTTTGCAAGTGCTGTCTGAAAAGCATCGGAATCATCGGTAACACCATCGCCTTGGGCACCGAAATCACGGATGGAAAGAACTATCTCCTTCTGTTCACTGAACAGCCGGGCGAGTTTCTCTTCATCCGATAGATAAGTGCAGAGATTCTTAAGATGTAAAATAGCACGTTCCGCAAAGAAAATATCATCCTTGTCTGCTGATTTGAAAGCGGATTCGATATAAGCGGCAAGCCGCTCTGCCATTTCCAGACGCCGGGAAATCCGTTTCCGCTGAATCGGAGTGAACGCCTCACCGAACCGGGTTTGAAACCCGGCAATCCATTCTCTCTGTGCGGCAAGCTCTACCGGCAACTTCCGATGCAGCTCTGCAGCACGCGCCTCCGGGAAACCCTCCGGATCAAAACAACGAGCGGATTGCGCACTGGCGGCGGTCATACTGCAACAGCAGAAAAAAGCAGTCAGTAAGAACCTTTTCTTCATCAAAATCATTCCTTATCATTCCTTTCTGGTTATTTTCCCATGATGTCATGGACAAAATCATCTGCAACTTGATTCAAGTCGATATCCCAGTAATCCGCAGGAAGAGAACAGAAGTATTCCAGGCCTAAGTTACGATGCAGAAGCAGCCGCAAATCTTCCGGAACACGGATTCCGAGTTCCAACACTGCCTGAATCGCCCCCTGCACAGCGGAATCCGGCATCACGATCAATAAATCCGGCCGTGTCGAGCGAGTCAATAATTCCTTTGTGAAGTCATAAACCGCCGCACCGCAATTTTGCGTAAAGCCACCGCAGAGGGGGAATTGCCGTATATATTTCGGCATCAATTTGATTCCGATGCGCCGAAAGCGCTCTGGAAAATGTTCATAAATGTCTTCCGGTGCTATCAGAGCAACCCGCCTGGCTTCAAATTGTTTCACCAACCCGGCAACATGTTCCAAATGATAATCGATAGTGGGATAAAAGTACCGAATCGGAAAGTTACCGAAAAACTCACGCCAACTGATAACCGCAACAGCTTGAATTCTTCCGGCGGCAACTGCATCGGCCAAGTCCTGCGGCGGACTCTTCTGCTCGGAGAAGTCCCGGTAATCATTGAACACAATGCAGGAAGCACCTTTGGCAGTCAATTTCTGTTCAACCAGCGAAGCAAACATGTAAGTGTACATAATGTTGCCATTCTGCCGCATGGAATGATCGATATAAATACCAATCCGGGTAAAGTCACCACGTTTGGGGGCAACAAATGTCCCATGCCCCTGCGAACGGGTCAGATACCCTTGAAGAACCAGTTCGTTAATCGCAAGTTTCACGGAATAGGGATTCGTATTCCAATATGCTGCCATTTCTCGCAGCGATGGAAAGCAATCTCCGGTCGAAAACTGATTCGATTCAAGCTTTTCGCGCAGATAACTCGCCAGCTCGACATGAAACCCTACATTCCGCGGAGGAATAAAATCGTAAAATTCTTTGGCCGCTATCTTTTTCATGAATATCTCCTGTACTTCTGTACCTGCGAAATTAATTATACAACATTTTACAAAAAAAAGCAATACTAATATTGAAAAATATTCAATTTTATTGAAACAGTTATAACTTTAATCGGAAATACTGCCTGGAAAAAATATCTTGAATGCTAACAAGCCGATCAAATCGTTTTTTGTTCCAGAAGCAGAATATCAGGCATGAAGCTGAGGCCAGTAAACAGTTCTTCCAACAAGCCAGGTTTCATTCTTTGCAAGCTATTCCACCGGCATAATCCTGCACGCGAGCAATTCGCCGTGGATGCAGTGTACGCGCTCCGCTTCCATGCTGCCGAACAACGCCTCCATCGACTCGTCGGATGAGAGCTGTACCATTCCAATCTCACAGATAAACTGTAGCGACAGAAAATCCTTCGATGTTTCGATATGCGTAACCATCGCCCAGGAGAGCAGATAGTTCCTGTTCTCCGTGGTGAGTTTAAAGCGCGGAAGCAACGGTTCCCCCATACTTACAGTAAACCATTTTTTCATAATTTTTATGCCCCTTTTGATTTATTGGTGTTGAACTTTTATCACAGCTCGATCCCCCCTCGATCTCGCGAATGTTCACGTTCCCACTGTTCCCGCTGCCGATCAAGCTCTTGTTGCTTTTCCATGATTACTTTCTGGAGTTTCCGAAACTCTCCGACGGTCATGCTGTCGAGATTTCTGCCTGCGGAGCTCGGGAGAAGTCCGCTTTCAATGTTTCGCCGGACAGCGTTCTTCATCATCCAACTGGCCGGATCGTGGAAGGTGATCCGGTCGATGAGTTCCGAGGCTTCCCGTCAACTGATTCCCTCCGGAACCTTTTCGATCCGTCCCTCTTCGTGAAGTTCCCGAAGCGTGCGCATCTGCCAATCCGCCATCGGGTTGCGGCGGCGCTCTTCGGCCAGCTTCTGCTGTTGTTCCTGCTCCCGGAGTTGTTCAAGCAGTTTTTCAGCTTCTTCTCGGTCCGGCTCCGCGGGCCACTCTTTCAGAAGTCCGGCCGCTGCAAACGACTTCAATTCATCCATCTGCCGGTCCGTGGCCGGGCCGACCGCCAGCCGATGCTCATAGGCGGCGTATTCCGCTTTCGCTTTGATCTTGCGGTTCTGAAGTTCCAGCCATTCTAAAGGCTCCAGTGACTTTTCATCCGCAACGTTACAGTCGTATTTCATATAAATGGCATTCCGGACCTTGGCCTTGTGAGCTTCGCTCGGATTCCACTTTTTCGTCCAGCTCGGCAGTTTTTCAAAAGCCGTCCGCTGGTCATAGACAGTAATCCGCCGGAACAGTTCCTCGCGTTTCGATTCATAGTACAGCTTCCGGCCGGGATCGACCGGCTGCCCTTCATCGCCGGGATGGAGGCCGAGTTTCCTGCGTATCTCCTCGATTTTCAGATTGCGCTCATGAATATCCAGCACCTCTTCGATTTTCATCCAGCTCGGAAACTCTGCGATTGAGGGCGGTTCTCTATGGGAACTGCGCCGCAGCTCAATCTCTTCCTGGAATATCGGTTCCAGCGTGGACGTTTTTGTCCTGTTCTTAACGTATGCTTCCCACTTTTCATCGAAGTCCTGCCACTTCCATTTCCATTGCGCTTCCGCTTCATACCTCCTCTGACGCGCTGCCGCTTCGACGAGCTGCTGAACCTCTTCCTCCGCTCGCTCCCGCCAGTTGTACAGTTCCGCCGGAATCGCCTCCGGTTTCAGCCCGGCGGCGCGGCGCTTTTGCTGCGCCGCCGCGAACGCCTCTTCTTCCAGCCACAACCGGAATCCGGCTTCCACATGCAGCTTCTCATAAACAGCCCTGCGGGCAGCGAGCAACTCTTCCCACTGCTTCTGCGCTTCGTTCCAGAACATCCGGAGCTCCTGCTGTTTCTGCTCATCCATATAGGCTTTCCAGTTGACCAGTGACTCCGGTATCGGCTGCGGAAACTCTCCACTCCGGCGCCGGAGCTCCTGTTCAGTATGATAACGGTATTCTTTGTCCCAGAGCCGGAACGGAACTTTGAAACCGAGTTCCGCGTGGTACGCTTTGCGGGCGGTGCAGTGCGCGGCCCATTCGGCATCGGCTCTCTCCCATGCCGTTTTCAGACGCTTCGCTTCCTCCAGCCGCACTGTCAGAGCGGCGCGCGACTTTTCGGCTTCGGTATGCGCCGTATCTTCCCACTTCTCCAGCCAGGCGGGAAGCGGTTGCGGCGCTTTTCCATGGCGTTGCCGGGTTGTCTGCCGCTTCCGAAACGCGGCCTCCCGGTCGGTCAGTTCGAATGCCTCGCCGCCGCCGTGAAGTTCGTGATATTGCTTGCGCTTTTCCACATAACCGGACCATGCGCCTTCAAACACGTTCCATTGCGCTTCGAGCTCCCGTTTGCGGGTCAGCTCCAGATTCTGCTGCCGTTCCGCTTCGCGTTCCCGCTCCCAGTCAGCCTGCGGCGACTCCTGCGGAATCGCTTCCGGCGTCCTGAGCATGCCGGTTATCCTGCTTACAAGCTTGCCTAGCAGACCGACCGCATGCTCTTCCGTTTCAAAGCGGGTATGCTCGTTGTAAAGCCGCTCCCGGTGCTGCCGCATCCGGCGGATTGCCGCGGTATCACTCAACATCGCCTTAACCTTTCGCATTGCAGTTTTAGCGCGAACCGCCATATCCTTATAGCTGAAGTCCGGAAGCAGTTCCGCTTTCCGCTCCCGGGCCGGTTCCGAAAGCGGCAGCATTGCTCCCTCCGGAATCTCCCGGTCGCGGATCAGATCATGGATACTCGCCCGTTCGCCGGTGCGGTACGCGAGGCCGCGCTTCAGATGTTCTTTATCGGGACAGTGTAACGACATCTCCCGGCGGCCGCGGCTCAGCGCCACATAGAACGCTTTCCGGTCCAGCGACTCGGCCGCCACCACGACGTTTTCGGCGGTTCGTCCCTGCGACTTGTGGGAGGTCGTCACCCAGCCGTAATCGAACGCCGCATAGTTCTCCGGCATGTCGATCAGCTCACGCGGTCTGCCGTCCGAATAAAGTATTTCGACCTTGCCGGAATCGGCGCTCACCCGCGCGAGCGTCCCGTTGTAAATCTTTTTCGCTTTCAGGTTCACCCGGAACTGGATCAAATCGCCTTCGCACAGCTCGATCTTCCGCATCTCTCCGACATCGATGAAATCCGAAGCTCCCTTCGCAAAAATCCGCTTGCCGTTAGCCAATACCAATTGCTTTCCCGCGACCGCTTCGATCTTCGCAACCTCACCGGCTTTGCCGACGCCTTTCATGTTGCGGATGAAGCCGATGGTCATGCCCGGCTGGAAGTTCGAAGCGTCCTTCAGCCATGCTTTCGGTTTGTTCCACGAACGGAATACCTCCGTTTCACGTCCTGCACCTCGGATTACCTCCGTTTCCTTCAGTTTGGCGCGCACCGAAGCCGTCAGCTTATCGCACTCCTCGTGCGTCGGCGCAACCAGAATCGCACGGTTCAGATACCGCCCCTGTTCCATGTACTCCATGTACTTCCCGGCGGCTTCCTCCAAGTATTTCTGCTTGCCTTCATGGATGAAGTGCTGTTTGTCGAACCGTTCGAACGCCTGTTCATGCTGCCCCATTGCACACTCGAAGATGCCGCGCCGGTATTCCGCATTCTGCTGGCGGTGGATGTCGGTCAGCGAAAACTTCTGAATCTGCGAGTAATCCTCCAGCAGCCGGAAAAAGTCGCCCGATTCGACGGCGGTGTGCTGCCGCGCGTCGCCCACGAACAGCACCCGGTAGTTGTTCTTCCGCGCCAGTTTCAGGATCTCCACGCCTTCGCGCAGCGAATTCAAACCCGATTCGTCGATGATCACGTATACCCCCGCCGGAGGCTTCTGCTTCGACAGCAGGAATCCCGCCACCGTCTGCGACTGTTCGAAGCCCTCCTGTTTCAGCACGTCCGTCGCTGAATTCGTCGGCGCGACGAGGCGGATCTCCGTGACGCCTCCCGAACGCAGTCCCTTGCAGAACTCCTGCAAGGTCGAAGTCTTGCCTGCGCCTGCCACGCCGCGGAACAGGTTGAACCGGTCTTTGGAGCTCAACAGGCCGTGAATCAGCATCGCCTGCGCCTCCCGTGAGCGATCTCCCGGAAACGCCTGAAACTCCGGCGCAATCGCATCGAAAACATCCCGCTGCTGATCCACCAGCCCGATCGCCGACAGTTCGCGCTCAATCACAACCTCCGGAGCATAATACGGATTCGCCGCATTGCCGCCCAGGTTCCGCAGTTCCGGAATCTCTTTGACGGCCTCTTTCAGCTCTTGCAACTTGATCCTGCCGAGGTTCCGGTTCAGCACTTCAGCCAGTATCTTGTCAAGCTTCAGAACGCTCTCCCGCTCGTACAGTTCACCGATCACATTCCGGATTTCTTCCACGGTCCTTTCGCGATCCAGTGTGCTTGTTACCGAACCATGTTCTTTGGCGCGCTTGGCCGCCGCATACAATTGCTCCTCTTCCTGATGGCCCAACTGCCCCATCTGGAACTCCCGGACTTTCTCGCTTGTCGAAGTCAGCATCTTATCCGTGCGTGTCGAAGTCGAAAGATAATTGTTCTCGCTCAACGTCGGCTTCCGGCCATGTTCCGCAATGAACTCCATCTCGGCTTTCTCGATCTGCCGCCGCCGTTTGGAAAACCGTTCCATCACGTCAGCCGGAACGCACGCCAGATCGTACCAGATGACGTTGCCTTTCCGATCCCGCGTTTCGACCGTTTCGTAACCCAGTTCACGGCACCTTGCCGCCATCTCGTTGTGATAGACCTTGCCCGCGTAACGGATCGCCCGGCACATCTCCAGCGTTTCGAGCGCCTTGTACCTGCCGTCGCCCGCCCGCGTCACATTGCAGACCACGTTGTGTGTATGCAGTTGCGGATCAAGCGCGCGGCTCGTATCGTGCATGAACTCCGCGTAAACCAGCTTCCCGGTCGTTTCATAATTGTTGGTCCGAACGTTCTCCCCGTCGCGCACCCGAACCGCCGCCAGCCGTTCCAGTTCCGCCATCGCAATCCGAACCGATTCCCGATGCGCCTCGATCAACCGTTCGTCGAACATCGACATCACCGAAACCGACTTCGGAGCCGCCACCTGAAAATCAAAGAACCGCGGACCGCCGGGCATATTTTTCTGCGTCAGCTTACCATGCGTTTTCGGATTCACATTCCGCTGAAACAGACTGAACTCCTTGCTCGTCACAACTTTATCCCGCAAACCGAACGCATCCGCAAGTTCTCCCCTCCAATATCCCTGAACTTTCTCATGCTCCGAATAATAATCATTTGAACACAGATGATTCGCATAGAAACTCTTCCCCGAACCATTCGTCGCACGAATCTTCGTCATATTGAACATAGCCCCATGCTCCCCATCCATTATCCCAAGCAAAAACTATCTGGATATAGTCTATGAGAAGCCCAGCTAAACTTCAAGCAAACAGCACCTTACGATGAGAAAAACTACGTCGTTTTTCTCATCAGAAAATCAGGAGTTGGAAATAAAACGTAATACCCCTTTCGCAAACGGAATTACAAAAGGTGGCGTTTCCGGGGAGCTTGTTTCTGCCAAAATTTTAATTCTGAGAAAACTTCCATTGACAGGAAAAACAAGTTGCATGGCTGTTGATTGGCGGATACGTAAGAAACCTTGTGTTACCAACTCTTAATATACTTTTTCGCCACATTGCAAATTTTCCAAGTGTCAGAGAGGGCCGACTATCATCACCGAATGCAGGTTCTTGCCGGTCAGCTCTTTTCTGTAAGCGAATTTTGGGGACAGCAGAATAGATGCAACTTCCTATAGAAAACTCCTCGCCGGTTTCGCTATCGTCGGTTTTCCGCCAGGCGGCTGGCATGCAGCCGGGCCTCTGCTGCGAACTTCGCTGAGGCTAACCGGATGGACACCGCGCAAGCCAGTTTTCGGAGGAATGCAGGGATTGAGTTTTGAAAATAAAACGCCTGAAATCAATGAAATCTCATTGCATTACTTTATTATTGTATGGTTTTGATATTTATCATATGTGATTAGAATTTTTTCTGCTGTTGGTTGCGTTTCCGATCATATCCCCGGGCGACTTCAAAGGGAGCGCTGCTCTTTTCTACTCTTCATCGTCGCAGCCGAAAGCGGTTTTCATATTCCGCATCTGCATCCGGAACCGGCTTGGAGAGCACCCGGTTTGGCCCGGAAGAACTTGCAGAAATAGAATTGATCCGGAAATCCCATCCGATCGGAAATTTCCGTGATCCTCAGGGCGGAATAAACCAGAAGGTGTTTCGCATGAAAGATCAGGATATTATCCCGATATTGGATCGGCGTGCAGCCGTAAAATTCCCTGAAATGCCGGAAAAAAGTCGCTCTGGACATTTTGCACATCCGGGCCAGTTCAGTCAGGTTCAATTTTTTCCAGGGCGGATTCAGCTCCTGGAGCAGCGGCTCGAAAACCTGTGACAGCGCGTTTTCCCTTTCCGAAATATTGAGCTCATTTACCATGCGCCGCAATATGACCTTCAACAGCCCGGAGATACCCGGCGCGAATTGTTCCTTCGACTCCAGATACAGCAGATAACATTCCCGGAATTCCGCCAGAATCCTTTCGCGGGACTGTTGGCCGAAATGGACGAGCCATACTCCGGGCACATGGGTGTTCTCCGGGCAGGAGGTTAATTCTGTCAGGAACTCCTCCGGCAAATGGCACCAGTAGCACTCCCACTCGCTGACCGCATGGAACAGATGCTTGGGAAGCGCGGAATATGCGACCGCCTCTCCGGGATTGATTTCCAGAATGTCGTTCCGGTAGAAGATTTCTCCCTCTCCTCGGACAGAAAGCAGAATTCCGGGGCGGTCAAGCAGAAGTTTGCTCCATTTTCGGTCGGATTTCATTACGAAATGTCCGAAAACTATGCTGGAACTTAGAATCTGCGGATATTCCGGAATTCGCTTTTTGATACTATTTTCCATATTTCGCTTTGATTTGACATTTGATGCACATTGCTTCTGTGGTATAATAAATATGGTTCAAATCTGGAGGTTATGCAAGCGATGAACGAAGAACTCTATCAACAAAAATTGATGGCCTGCTGGCACGGAAAGAATATCGGCGGGACTCTGGGCGGTCCCTATGAGGGATTTCCGCAGATCAATCATCTCACCTTTTACGATCCGGTGCCGCAGGAGGCCATGCCCAACGACGACCTTGAGCTTCAGGCGATGTACGTCGCCGCCCTCCTGAAAATGGAAAAACCGGCGGCGGACCGGGAA
>ERZ791909.1000-NODE-1000-length-21231-cov-4.263081_pt1 | contig 21231 bp, 18 predicted proteins | sample MGYA00510143_ERZ791909 | MGnify/ENA primary metagenome ERZ791909 (study PRJEB30046, sample SAMN00792093) | human gut metagenome | study: EMG produced TPA metagenomics assembly of the A metagenome-wide association study of gut microbiota in type 2... | reverse complement strand
TTCCACCTCTTCCTGCGAAGCCTCCGTACCGGCAACAGCCACCTGGTTCAGGAATAAGCCTGAACCAGGCAAACCTACCGGCTCCGTATAGACCGCCTCGGAAAACCGGATCGAGCTGAAATAGGTGCGCAGCAGACCGGCTGCCGACTTCAGATTCGCCTCGCAGTCCGAATTAGATCCCAAACATAATATAACCTTGTTTCGCATAGTCATATCTTAAAGCCTTTGCCGCAGCAAAACTAACAAAAAATACCTACAATACGGTATTGACCATATTACCATTTCATGCTACCTTTGCGCAAGATTAAAAAAAGATGAGACTATCAGAACTTCGCACAGGCGAAAAAGGGGTTATAGTGAAGGTAATGGGACGCGGAGCCTTCCGCAAACGCATTATCGAAATGGGATTTATCAGAGGGAAAGAGGTCGATGTGATCCAAAACGCGCCGCTTAAAGACCCTATACACTATCGTGTAATGGGTTACGACGTTTCACTGAGACGAAACGACGCGCAAATGATAGAAGTTGTCAGTGCGGCCGAATTTGCAGAAGCCAACGCCGGGCAACCGGAGAACCGCCCGGTAGACTCCTATATCCAACCTTCAGGCAAGAGCTTGCAGGCGATGGCCATGCACAAAGGCAAAACCATCAACGTCGCGTTGGTCGGGAATCCCAATTGCGGTAAAACATCTTTATTCAATTTCGCATCCGGCGCACACGAACATGTCGGCAACTACAGCGGTGTGACTGTCGACGCCAAAGCCGGCACATTCCATCAGAACGGTTATACCTTCAAGATCGTGGACCTGCCGGGAACCTATTCGTTATCGGCCTACACCCCTGAAGAACTCTACGTCCGCAAGCATCTCAATGAAGAACAGCCGGACGTCGTGATCAACGTGGTCGACGCATCCAACCTGGAACGCAACCTCTACCTGACCTGCCAGTTGATCGACATGGACGTACGTATGGTTATCGCCCTCAATATGTACGACGAACTGGAACGGCACGGCAACAAGTTCGACCACAACTCGCTCTCGAGGATGATCGGTACGCCGATTATCCCGACCATCAGCAAAACCGGTTTCGGTATCGAAGACCTTTTCAACCGCGTCATAAAGGTGTACGAAGAGGAAGATCCCGTGCTCCGCCATATCCATATCAACTATGGCGAAGTATTGGAAAAAGCCATTTATCCGGTAAGGCACGCTTTGAAGCTGAACGGGAACGTGCCTAAAAGCCTTTCAAAACGCTACTTCGCCATCAAATTGCTCGAAGGCGATCCGGAAGTAGAGTCGTTCGTAAAGTCGATGCCCGGCTCCGAAGCAGTTATCCAGGAACGCGACCGCAATGCCGCCCAAATCGAAACGCTCCTGCAAGAGGATTGCGAGACAGCCTTCACCAACGCCCGCTACGGTTTCATCTCCGGTGCACTGCGTGAGACGTATGAGCAAAACAAAATAAAAGAAGCGACGAGCACGCAGATCATCGATCTGTTCGTAACCCATAAAGTGCTGGGCTTCCCGATCTTTATCCTCTTCATGTGGCTTATGTTCGAAGCGACCTTCCGGCTGGGAGAATATCCGATGGAATGGATCGAGTCATTCGTAGGCTGGATCGGAGAGTTCGTGCGTATCAACATGAGCGAAGGCCCGCTGAAAGACCTGCTGGTCGACGGTATCATCGGAGGCGTGGGAGGCGTTATCGTGTTCCTGCCCAATATCTTGATACTGTATGCCTTTATCTCCTTTATGGAAGATTCCGGCTATATGGCACGCGCCGCTTTCATCATGGATAAGATCATGCACAAGATGGGGCTGCACGGAAAATCGTTCATTCCACTTGTGATGGGATTCGGTTGCAACGTGCCCGCCATCATGGCGTCACGCACGATCGAAAGCCGCAACAGCCGGATGATCACCATGCTGGTCAACCCGTTGATGAGTTGCAGCGCCCGCCTTCCGGTATATGTCCTGCTGACAGGTGCTTTCTTCCCGCAGACGGCCGGGACAGTCATGCTGATCCTCTATGCTTCGGGCATCCTGCTTGCCGTCCTGATGGCGCGTCTGTTCAAACGTTTCCTTTTCAACGACGAAGATGTGCCTTTCGTGATGGAACTTCCCCCCTACCGTATGCCGACCGGAAAGTCGATCACGATCCACATGTGGGAAAAGGCCAAGCAATATCTGCACAAGATGGGAGGTGTCATCCTGGTCGCTTCCATCATCATCTGGTTCTTAGGCTATTTCCCCCGCCACTCGGAAAAGGGGGATGTCTTTGACAAACAGATCGCCGAAGTGGAACAGTCCGATACGAACCCGGAAGATAAAGCCGAAGCCATCGCCGAACTGGAACGCCTGAAATCGATGGAACACCAGCAGGAATCTTATATCGGCCGTATCGGACAAGCGATACAACCGGCACTCCATCCCCTGGGTTTCGACTGGAAGATGAGTGTCAGCCTGCTGACCGGCATGGCCGCCAAAGAAGTCGTCGTCAGTACGTTGAGCGTCTTATACACGGGAGAGTCCGACGACAGCCAGGTCCTGACCGAACGGCTGAAACAGGATAAGAATGCAGAGGGAGAACCGGTCTTCACGCCCTTGATAGCACTGAGTTTCATGCTCTTTGTCCTGATCTATTTCCCCTGTATCGCAACGATCTCGGCTATCGTCCACGAATCCGGTTCCTGGAAGTGGGGTCTATTCGTGATCATTTATACCTGCGTACTCGCCTGGATCGTCTCGTGCGTGGTCTACCAAACGGGACATTTCTTTATAAATCTATTTAGTTAACAACATCGCTTATGTGGCAGGAAGTAATAGTCATCATCATCGGCCTTATCGTCATCTTCTACATAGGAAGAAAAATATATAATTTCCTGATGCATCCTCCTAAGGCAAACGACCCTTGCCAAGGATGCACGGGGTGCGCGCTAAAGGATATCAAAAAGAAAGACGGGGTTCACAAGTGTACAAACAACTGATTCTTTGTACTTTACAGTGAACCCTATGAACCCCGGAACCAGGCCGGGCCGGATCAGGTCAACGGGACTACCAGATATTGGTTCCCATAACGGGTATGTATTCGTTCGACCCCCAACGATCCTAAAAACGCTCCGAAATTACGGGCCATCACTCCCCGCATGGCCGACGGATTCTGCTGTTTCAGACGCCGGAAGATTTCCGCCGCCGAAAGAGACAAGGCCTTCTCCCCTTTCTCCGCCAACCTGAAGCAAGACTGGAATACATCCTCCTCGACAGCATGTTTATAAAAGGCTGCATTGGAAACCATGATCTCCGCCTCTTCCTCCTGCGTGAACCAATATCGGCCGCCAGCCAACAATTCAGCCTTCAGTTGCGCATAAACCTGCTCATGGTCCACCTTCGAACAGTCGATCTTATCCACCACTTCCACACAAAGGAAGCGCCTGCTGCCGCTCGGATCACTCAACAACTCTTTCCGGTTGGACGTCGCGATGAAAGAAGCCATACGGGGCAAGGGCATATAATTCTTCTGATAAGCTTTCCTGATATTCACCCCCGCCATCTGCATCAGGTTCTTCAACAGCGCCATCTTCCGATCCGGAATCTTGTCAAACTCATCCAGATTGACCAATCCGAAAAGCGACAGCTTACGTTCCGTCTGCGCCAATGAATTCAAATCGACGCTGTCCGTATAGTAACGCTGCAAAGCGGCGGGCATCAAGATCTTGCAGAAAGTAGACTTCTGTTTCCCCTGCTTCCGGCTCACCAGAATAGGTGCCACACTATTGCCGTGCATCCCGTCCAGCTGCATCCATTGCGCCGTCATTGCCAGCATCCAGCGCCGGAACCCTGCTATCCAAAGCGCATTATCCGACACACGCCGGGCAAGGGCCTCCAAGCGGTCCGTCCCGTCCCAGTCCGGCAATTCATCCATATATAAAGTAAACGGATGAAACTCCGCCACCCGGTAAGAATGGATATAGCGCGAAATATCCCGGTCCCAGCAAGCAATCCCTTCCATCCGGGCCTCCAGGCAAATACTGTTCAACGCGCGTTGGTCAACACTTCTGAACCCTTCCCCCGTTATCCCCTTCTGCCGGAACTCCGTCTCTTCCGTCAACCGGTTGTAACGAAACTCGAACGCCGTCTCCAGGAAACTCTGCAGACGAGCCAGCAAAGGGTCCGTATTCGTCTGCCTGTCGACAGGGTTTTCTTTATTCTCCTCAATATCCATACCCCGGCAAACCGCTCCGCCACTCTTCAAACGATCGAAGCAACTGCCATCCAACAACCGTTTAATCACATTCCATACTTTCATTAAATTTTCCATACCTGTTTTTGTTTAATCATTACGTTTTAAACAGTGCCAAAAAAGCTTTGGCAACTTCTTGACAGAGGCAAATATAAGATCGCAAAACACCGATTTACAAATATTTATCAATAAAAACGATCTAACCGAAAGATATGCGGATACTATTGCCGGAGTCCCGGATAAGTCGTATCTTTGTAAGCAGGAAGTAATCGAATCACAGCCGTGAGCCGTACAGCTCACAAGTGTGATTCGTACGGCCCACAGTTGTGATTCATACGGCTCACCAATGTGAGCCATACAAAAGCATAGCAACAACAGATTAATAAATAGCTTAATTCACACGAATATGACTGCACAATATGATTTCTACAAGAATCCCTCCCCGAAGGACAGCAAGAAGCGGACACGTTATCATGCGCGAGTTGTCCCCTATGGCACAACCGACACGAAAGATCTGGCCCAGCAGATCCACAGCCGTTGCACGGTAACGCCCGCCGACGTAAAAGCCGTCCTCTCCTCCCTCAGCGATGTCATCATAGAAGAACTAAAGGATGGAAACCGGGTACATATCGACGGTCTGGGATTCCTGCAAATCACGCTCAAATGCCCTTCTGTGCAGTCGCCCAAAGAAATCCGTGCAGAATCGATCCATTTCAAATCGGTCGCTTTCCGCCCCGAAGCCGAACTGAAAAAGCGTCTCCGGGCAACCGATTTCGAACGTGTCCCTGACAAAAACCATTCGAACGAACTCTCAGAAGCCCGCATCGACCTCCTTCTGTCTTCTTATTTCTCCACCCACCCCCACATGACCCGCTCCGACTTCCAATCCCTCTGCGGCTACACCCGCTCCACCGCCAACCGCCGCCTCAAAGAACTCCGTGAAGCCGGCAAACTAAAAAACATCGGCGCCAAAAGAGCCTCGCTGTATGTGGCGGGGGAAAGGCTGGGGGAGGGTTCACAGGATACAACTGTCTGACAAAAAGTTAAAAGCAAATGAAGGACTATTTACCATTTACATAATAGGGTATAAACCGACTCTGTCACAATAAAAAGAGTGACTGAGCGTTTAATATATTCATCCAAATCAATAATGATGCAAGACTTTATCAACAAACATTTTTTCAACCTATACATATTCATACTTACACTTGGTATGATTACATACGGACTTATCGGATTCCAAGCTGTAGACGAATTATCCGGAGTCATATTATTCATCATGTTCATTTTCTATATGTTCAATACAAAAGGATGGGAAATCAATAAATTCTTTCTTTGTGTTTTAGGCATATTCAGTTTCTACCTATGTTATTCTTTTTACATTGAGAGCAATACAAAAAAAGCCATTCTTGTTGACTTCATAATCCAGCTAAAACCTTATATCGCTTTTTTTTGTGCTTATCAACTTATGCCTTATTTTTCAAAGAAACAAATATCATTATTAAATAAATATAGTGTATTATGCTGGGTGCTCCTTATACCAATAGGAATTATTGGTTTCATTCAACCCAGTACCTTTAAACCCCTTATGGGACATGCGTCTAATTATGCAGCTGCAATATCCGCGCTATCACTTACTTACCTCTACACGAGTAAAGACACAACACAAAATAAACTTATTTTTATATGTATGCTCGCATTAGGATTGGCATCAGGAAGGGCCAAATTTTATGGCTTCTTTGTATTTGCAGTCTTTATTACTTTCTTTTTTAGCAATGTAAAGAACATTAAAATAAATTTCAAGAATAGTATCATTGCATTACTCATGTTAGGGGCAATCTTTCTTGTTGCAAAAGAAAAAATCGATATCTATTTTCTTCAAGGACTCAATCCTGAGTCCGAGACAGAAAAGGATTCAATTGCCAGATTTGTATTATATGCAACATCTTTTTTAATATTTAAAGATTACATGCCTTTCGGATCCGGTTTTGCCAGCTATGGAACACATGCCTCAGGATTATATTATTCCCCTATTTATAAAGAATATGGAATTGATGGTGTATGGGGATTGAATAAAGAATATCCATTCTTCATATCCGACACATACTATCCTTCCTTGGCTCAATTTGGAGTAATAGGAGTTTTCCTTTTTTTTCTTTTCTGGCTATACTTATGCAAAAAAGCTTACCATTACTTTCAGAAAACAGCAGATTCTAAATTAACGACATTAGTTATTATTATTTCAGGCTATTTCGCTATTGAAAATATTGCAGACGCAACATTCACCAGCCATAGAGGATTTTTCTTTATGATGTTTTTAGGATTAATCTTTGCGAATATGAAACAAGGCATCTCTCAAAAAGAGATGCCTTAATCTTCATCTTGCAAAGTATATTTTAAATATTTTATAAAGAAACACTATATTATACACCAAATAGCGCTTCCATAACCTCTTTGGATCACTGATCAAACGTCCCAACCACTCTAATCCACAAGCAATCATCCAACGAGGAGGACGTTTCTTCGTTTCTCCATAAAAATCAAAAACAGCACCAATTCCACAAATTATTTTAGTATTAATATATAAATGATTCTTATAAATCCAGGTCTCTTGCTTTGGAGCAGTCATACCAACAAACACAATATCCGGATGAAATAGGTTAATGGCATCATACATCTTCTGATTATCATCAACAGAAAATTCTGCTTTATAAGGAGGACTATATGTTTCAACGCAAATATTAGGATATTCTTTTTCCAAACGCTTTTTGATCAAATTCAATGTCGTTTGGGATGAACCTAAATAAAAACAACGTCCACCTTTTTTATTTAGAAGATTTAAACACATTTGATGCAAATCAGCTCCGGCTATTTTTTTTATTACTTTCCCTGTCAATAATTTAGCAGCCAATACAATACTTATCCCATCCGGCAATAAAACATCACTCGTTTGTAAAGCCTTTTTAAAATCGGCAAAACGATCTGTCATTGTCCAAGAATATGCGTTTATCGTATTAATGATTGTCTTTTGCCGAGGAAGTTCATCCAAACTAAAGTCTACTGCAATTTTGAAATCGCCAAGATTTATATTACTCATTTTCAAGTGCTTCTCTATATATTAGTTGTAAACGTTCCATTTTAGCATCCCAAGAACATTCTCTCATCTTCTCTATGCAATTTCGAGAATAACAAGATAATTGTCCTCTATTCTCATACATATCTCTCAATGCTTCAGAGAACTCCAAGACAGATCGAGACGGATCAGACAACTCTATCTTGCGTCCGATCGAATCATCAACAATCTCCCCAAACCCACAAGTATTAAAACATACAATTGGCAACTGGTTTTCTATGGCTTCCAATATAACCGTAGATGTAGCCTCAAAGATACTGGTAAAGAAAAATACATCGCATTGTTTCATCAAAGACAGGACTTCATGGTGCGGAATTTCACCGTGCCAGATACAAAGTTCATCAATCCCGGCTGCTGAAGCATAAGCCTTATACTTATCAGTATCTTTTTGATTAAAAGCTTTTCCAACTATGTGAAAACGTATTTTCTTTAAATGTTTAAGAGTTGCTATTACTTTTAAAGCCAGTTTCAATTGCTTTGTATAAATAAATCGTCCCACCCACAATATATGGAACTCATCTACGATAGGTCTCCGAATTTCTTCAGTACGAATTGCGCAACCTGTTTCATTTATTTGTATTGCTTCTATTCCATGATATGCATATACAGCCTTTTTTGCTTCCGGAGTTGCTACAATAACAGTTGATGCATTTCTTAATGCAGAAACAACCCTTTTCGAAAAACGCAGTTGTAATGCACTTATAAAATTCTTTAGAGCAAAAAAGATTCTAAACTTAAAATCCGCTTCTTTCAAATAACTTACTGGAATACTGCCAATACCAGCTATAGGTCCCCATACAAAAGGTCTATCTTTGATTTTCCACAAGTATCCCGGTTCACGGAAACCGACCATGTTCAACTGATGAATAATATCTATTTTATTATGCTCCATGATATCCAATGCAATATGATAAGCTTCTTTTTGCCATTTTGCATAATAATAATAGAATCTCCAATCACCTTGGTTCCAACACATTTTCCGAATCTTCTCGGATATAGGATTATAATAAAAAGATATATTTTCCCTTTCAGGAAGAGTTTTCATTATCTTTTCTATATCATTCTTCCATTCACCCTCTGTAATAATATATAATTTACAGCTTTTCGCCATATTAATTATCCAATTCCATCCCATACCAGGTTCAGAACCCTTAAAGGGCGCACAAGCATATGCATTGACTAATATTGATAACATAAATCAGATTTTAGAATAAATATCACCCAACTTTTTATTCACGAAAACCATATTAAAAGGGCCATTAACCAATTTATCGGTTTCTTTTACAACAGACATTCTTAAAGCAACATCAGTCATATATTTTTCCAACTGTACAGATAATGCAACAACATCACCAACAGGATAAACCAAGCCATTTACTCCATCTTGAACAAAATCAGGCAATCCACCAACGGGAGTTACAACACATGGAATCCCATAGGCCCATGCGTCTAATACACCCATGGGAAACCCTTCACCGCTACTTGCCAAACAATATATAGAAGCTTTTTGAAATGCTAATTCTTTTTCCGGACCACTAACCCAACCAAGAAAAACGACCTGATGAGAAATGCCTAACTCTCCAGACAATCGCTTTGCCTCATCCACCTCTCCATTTCCCGCAAACACTATTTTCCAATCCTTATGTCGATCTGCTATCAAGGCGAAGCCTCTTAATAAATCAGCATACCCTTTTCTCGGAATCACCGTTCCAGCAAACAATATATTCTTTTCTTGCATATCTATATTCCTATTGACAGGAGGACATGGATTGTATAAAACCTCTATATGGAACTGCCCCCCTAAAGCATCTTGAATCCAAGACTTCCATTGCTCCGATAAAACAAGCACCAAATCTGCTTTAGAAAAAAGGGAACTTAATCTTTTCCGATTATTGGATTGATACAAATATATCTCACTCGCTGGATGAAAATGGAGAATAACCTTCTTTTTAAACAACTTTGCCAACTGAAAAAAAATCGTTTTTCGAATAGCCGAACTACCAGCTGTTAAATGAATATGGACAATATCATAAAAAGGTAACAAAAGAATATATTGAATCAATGCGATAAATAAATATGCTAGTTTCCGCCCTGGATTACCATCACGATGTGTCTGTATCCATTTACAACTAAAATCTTTCCATTGTTGTCCCTTAGCATGAGATTTTATCACAGCAGTAATTCCTCCTCGTGTCTGACGTGATGTTGCAACAATAAGAACTTTCTTCTGCTTCATAACCACTCTCATTTTTTATACATACGTTTATCCATGAGATAAAGTATCTCTTCATGTTTCACTCGCTCTTCCAACGAAAAACGATATTTTATTAGTTTCGCAGGAATTCCTCCTACAATAGAATAAGGATCTACATCTCTAACAACAACACTTCCTGCTGCAATAACGGATCCACGACCAATTGTAACCCCTTTTAAAATAGTCACATTTGCCCCAATCCAGACATCATCTTCAATATGTACATCCAAATCATCTCCAACTCCCTTTTCTGTAATATCAAACATAAAGATGCCTACATCCGTGATTCTATGATCGCCTCCAATAATTGTGACATTAGGACCAAAAAGGATTTTACTGCCTATATAAATACGACTTTCAGTAGCAATAAAACGTGCATCAGGACCAATATAAACATCGTTCCCGATAGAAATATTCCGATAAGTCAAATCTGATGACAATGCCGGAATACGAACATTCTTGCCACAAGAAATCATCAATCTTTTATAAAAAAAAGACAGAAACCTATTTGTACAACCTTTTATGACATATACAAATAAATATATTATACGAGCTATAAACTTTATCATGTAATCTTCCCCCGTAATAAAATGATCCAATGAAGTATAGAAACAACATTAATCCCTAAAACATTAAATAATAAAGATATGATCAATTCTTTTTTCTTTGATGTAGGATATAGATGCTTTACATGCTTCATTTTCATAAATTGAAATAAGCTATTCCTTTCATTATAAAGCTGAGAATCAGCCATTTTTATCAAGACAGAAACCATTAGCTGCGTTATGTTTTCCTTTATTATCCTCTTAAATTCGCTATCTAAAGAAGTTTCATCCAAATATTTCTGCAAATTAGATACTATCAAAATCACATCTTCAGCCTTCTTTTTATTAAATGTATGCAAAATAGAACCTCCATGTTGTCGATATGCATATATAGGAGACGCCACATACATCGCTCTCATAGCCACTAAAGACAATTTAATCGAATACTCGATATCTTCAAAAAACATTCCTTCAACAAAATATAAATGTTTTTGTAGCAATAAATCCCTTTTCACTAATGACAAACAAGAGAAAAATTCTTGATTATAAATATTCTTGAACAAAAAAAGCCCATCTACCAAAAGACTATCGAAAGAACTTTTCTTCCTTAAATGATCTGATTGAGACAAACGCCTTCCTGTTTCGTCAACTCGCCAATAATCAAAACGCAAAACATCCAAATCAAATTGAATTGCTTTTTCTATAAGAGTTTGTAAACTATTAGGATATATAAAATCATCTGCATCCAAAAAAAATATATATCGTCCCGATGCTCTTGAAACACCAATATTTCTAGTTGCAGATAAACCTTTATTCTCTTGATCTATTATAATAACATTTGTATATTTTCTTGCTAACTTTTGTATTTCTAATAAGCTACAATCAGTTGAACCATCATTGATAATGATGACTTCAAAAATATTCAAGTCCATATTCTGATCATACAGGCTTGACACACAGCTACCTATATATTTTTCTACATTATAAACAGGTATAATAACTGACAGTTCTATCATTGTATATAAAAACTAAACTTAAAATTGTAATACTTACAAAAGTAAGAAAATATTATCACTTATAATTTTAATCTTATAAGATCCGTGCCAATTTTTTCCCAAAGATCATAATACAAGGGCTTTTTAACTTTATGGCAAGCTTAAATATTAAGCCTTTAACCGACCGCTGCATTTTAAAATCTTCAATTGTGTGGAGATGAATGAATAGACTTTGAATTGACTCTGACCGATTCGATTGCATAAAAGCCCAATCCATACAACGTTGATACGTCCATCGTTTCATACAATCAATTATATTTCCCCGCTGCCAATCCGGCATAGAAATAGCAAGTTGCATCTCTTTCATTATACGAATTCGTTCCAATGCTATTTCATAATAGTTAGAAGGAGTTTTACTGCTCAATGTTTCTCGCTCCGTAGTATAAACAACATACATATAAGGCTTATAATCCAGTGCAACAACTGTCTTGGCAAACTTCAGACAAGAATAACAAAAGATAGAGTCTTCATGTATGGAAATATCTTCCCGAAAAAAAATCTGATTATGAAGAATGATACTCCTCTTAACTACCATAGAACACATATATCCCAACAAACCAATTGAGAATAGTGAATAGACAATCTGCGACAAAGGACTTTCTGTTGTATTTTCATTTCGTGGTTGATAGAAATCTATCACTTTTCCTTCTGCAGAAAGACACTGCAAACCGAAAAATATAATATCATATTGGTCAAACGAATAAGATATTTTCTGAAAGAAATCACGATCGACCCAATCATCTGAATCTATAAATACAAGATAATCACCTTTCGCCTTTTTCAATCCTAAGTTACGAGTAGCCGATACCCCAGTATTTTCTTTGTGAAAGGTTCTAATTCTCATATCCTTCTTTTCATAAAAATCACAGATATCACCGCTTTTATCCGAAGAACCATCATCTATTAATAATAGTTCAAAATCTCTATAAGATTGATCCAATATACTGTCAATGCATCTTTCTAACACCGATTCAACATTGTATACAGGAACAATAACCGATATCTTAGGACGATCATTCATAAATTCAAACTATTCTTTATTGTATCTTCCATTGTTAAATCTGCAAAACAACGATCTAACCAAAGCTTTCTTTCTCGTTTATAAGTATCTCGCTTACTTTTTTTCTTCAACAAATTATGTGACAAGCCAGATAAAGAATAGACTTTATCTGCAGGTAATCTATCATATTCTATTAAAAGTCCTTGATCCTTTTCTTGATAATCAGACAAATCATAAGGAAAACAAATAATATCTCTATCTAAATATAAAAAGTCAAATAGCACTGATGAATAATCAGTTATTAATATATCTGTCTCTCTAAGAAAAGGATATATATCAACCATTGGTGACAAGTTCAACAAACAATCTGAAGAATAAGTTATTTCATCACTATTATTCACAAATCCAGCAAAATGAATTTTCATTATCATGAAATAATTATGTTCTTCCAAAAATTTCAGGAATGTCCGTATTACAGTAGAATCTGTTTCTCCCAAAAATGTAAGTTTTGAATTTCTAAAAGTCGGAAGATAAAACAAAATCTTCTTACCGGCTTGTTTTTGTTTTTCTATTAAACTTAAGTATTCTCTCTCTTCACTCATTAAAAAAGTGAAATCATGAACCAGAAAATAATTACGAGGATACATACCATGTATTTGATGATCTGCTTTTACAACAAACGCACGCCCAATCGTTTCATCTCCATAATTAGAACAAGTTAATAAATAATCATCCTCTAAGTCCCATTTTATTCCATTCCACAGGCCGAATTTTTTAATTGGCATTCCATGCCATAAATTTATCAATTTAGCCTTACGGGTCAAAAAAACATAATAATCATAGGAAAATTGATCATAAAAAAAACATCCTGCCCGCAAATGATAATATACACTGGATAAAGAACCTTTCATATAAACTGTAAACCCAGCAGCTCGCAATTCACGTTTTATTTTTTCATCCCTTGTCAACCAAATAATACGTTTTAAAGCTAACCGTTCTTTTTGTTGGCATAAATACAAAAATATATATCGAGAATTATCTGCAAATCTCTCCCCACACCAACCAGAACATACAATAATCTTCTTATCCCTTTTTACGAATAAAAGGAATATATCAATTATAAGACACACCCAAGTACGTAGCTTTCTTTTTAATGTACTATCTTTCATTTAAACCCTATTTTCGATCTTAAGTTCAATAGTGGTACTCTGATTTGATTCCTTTCAAATTCATTGCACCCCAAATACCACATCAATATAAAATAAAAAACAGAATACATACAACCTTCAACAAAGACAATTAACAATGAAGATGAATCTACTAATATTTTAAATATCATCACCAAAATAGCGGCCAAGCATGCTGGAACCGACAACTTTAATACTTGTTTCCAAAAAAGTAAAATATCCAACTTAATCCTTATATAATAATACCAGTTCAAAATAAAACCATGTCCTAATAATAAAGCCAGACTAGTAGATATTGCACACCCAATTATACCATATTTCTTCGTTAATAAATAGCCCATTAGCACACTTAATACACCAATGATAAAATTTAGAACTGCTCTAAATTTTTGACGATTTTGAGCTTGCAATATTGATATACCCACATTTTGAATAAGAGGTATAGTCTGAGGTATCATTATTAAAAGAGTCAAAGGATATACATTTTCATACCCTGCACCAGCCCAATAAGAAACAAAAACATTTCCAAACAAAGCAAAGCCCACTAATATGTACAACATTACAATATATTGAATACGGCTTACTTTAATAAACATCCCTGATATTTCTTTTATGGGCTTCTTTTCTGCAACTAAATGTGTCATTTTAGGTAAAAATACACCCGATATAGCTAATGAGAAACTCATATAATATGTACAAAGTTGAACTACTAAAGAATAAACAGCGACATCCTTTGTTCCATTTAATATACCGAGAATAAATTGTCCGGTACTCCAAAATGCACGATCAACAATAATAGTCAAAAACACAAAAAAAGAATAGTGAGAAATCTCTTTTAACAAAGAGCCATTAAAATGTTTAAAGTTAAATTTTATTTTCAAATAAGAAAAACAGTACCAACAATAAACCAATAACGTCGCAACATTCAAAATCGTTGTTAAAACAACCATACCTATAGCTTTGTACCCCATCAATAAAAGAGGAACCATAAGACAAGGTTGCAACAATACACGCCCCAAATTTACGATTTTATGAAAAATAAAATTTTCATAAGCCTGAACTATAGACGGGAATATACTAAAAGGGAATGTTATAGCAACATTAAATACTAATAATAGTACCATAATATGAGCTTTCCTTAATTCTTCGGCAGTCATAGAATTATTGAACAAAACATCAACATTCAAATATAATCCCATCCCGACAATTAAAGAAAAAATACCAATACCCAAATAAAGAAGCAAAAACATTCCAAACAAAGAATATTGTTCTTCTATTTTATTTTCTGCCCTATATTTAGCAGTATAACGAACTATAGCATTTCCAAAACCAAAATCCAAAATAGTCAAATAAGCAACAACAGAAGCCACCAAAGAATACAATCCATACTCCGATTGCCCCATCATTCTAAGCATAAACGGAGTATAGACTAATGCAATAATGTTACTTAACGCCAATGTCAAGTAAGATAAAAAGATTCCCGCTTTTAGTTGCCTTGCGTTATTCATCAAACTTAATTAGACCTTGTATTTCTATATTCTTCTATCAATAAAGAAAGTTGTTTCTTGCAAAATAGATAACCAACAGGTACTATAAGTGTAAATAAAATCATAAAAATAGCTGCATACAATTTACGAGGTCCAATAGGTCTATATTTCACAAACGCAGAATCGACAACGAAACCTCTTTCTTTCTCTTGCCCTAATGACAAAGCTATTTCTTCCCGCTTTTGCAATAAAATAAGATAAACTCCTTGAAAAATTTCTTGTTGACGTTTCAAATCCATATACTCTCTTTCATAAGACGGAACTCGTTCCATTTTATCCAAAATTACTTTTTCCTGAGATTTCAAATCATCCAATACATAACGTGAGCTCGTACGAGCATTATCTATTGCAAGTACCACACTCTCTCTTAATTTATCCAATTGGCTATCAGCAACCTCGGATAACGGATTCTCGGACTTAGACGTTTTTTTCAAACGTTCTCTCTCAATAAGAGCTTCATTGTACAGTGTAACAGCTCCTCCTTTCTCCCCTTCACCAACAGATAATATGGCAGGAATCAAATTATACTTATTCTTAGGATCTTTTACATATGAATCCAACAAGTTTAATACATGACTTTGAGCTTCTATTTCAATGATCTTTTCACGATAACTCTTGATAGCATCTACATAAAACTGGATGTCATACTCAACATCGGTCATCTTATTTTTAAGTTTATAAGATTCAATAGCCGCTTCAACTTCATTTAATTGACTCATCACACTTTGAATACGACTATCCAAAAAAGAATATACTTTATACCCATCCTCCTTCTTTATAAGATCCGAATTCTTATTATAAGTATCCATCAGAGTATTCAATAATTTAAGTCCTCGTGTCTTTTCATAGTCTGTACACGTTAGTTCTAATACATTCGAATTTTTTGAAAATTCTTCTATTTCTATAGCATCTGCCAAATCCTCAGCTACCCAACCAGCAGGAGATATATTCACATTCAAAGAAAAAGATCCTTTTTCTTTATATAAATCGTTATATACAATGTTCACTATTCCTTCAGGCAATTTCAATTGTGCGGGCAATGACTGAAAAGAGAACTCATCACTACTATTTTTCATTTTCACACGAACTAAACCTTTATTGTCAACCTTAACCTTAAAAGATATACTACTTTTAAGATTTTGTTGAGTAATGGAATCTAGCGTAATCCACAAAGGAGAATGTTCGTATAACTGGATAAAAGAAAAAGGTTTTTCATATGTAACATTCAAACCTAACTTTAATACGACCTCTTTCAACAACCAATTAGAAGATAACATTGCTGTTTCATCATCTATATTAACAGCACTCCCTGTTGCACCATTTAAGCCAAAAGACTTCATCAATCCAGCGGCTTCACCTAATCCGAAACCGCCCCCTCCACTTAAATCTCTGTCATCCTGTAATTTAATCCGAGATATTATCTCATATGTTTTCGGATATAATGTCAAGTACAAAATTGCAGGAACCAATGATAGACAGGCTGTCACCAGAAAAAGCTTCCATTGGCGTACATAATCAATAATTATTTTTTTTAAACTGATTGTTTCGTTATCTTTTTGAATAGCCTCCATATACTCTTATTTTCTTTTTAGATTGACAATTGTGATAACCATGCTGGATATAATAGAAACAGAACTAATAAGAGTGCTCAACAATGACATAGTAAATTGCCTGTCTGAACTGGTTCGCGCCCGTTGCTTTATCTTAATTGGTTCCACATAAACAACATCATTTTGTTTCAAGTAAAAACAAGGTGATTCAAAAATGGCCGGATCAGTAATATCTAAACGATGAATCTCTTTCTGACCGCTATTTTCACGTATTACTAATATATTCTTTCTATTAGCCGTTAATGGTAGATCCCCAGCCATACCTAGTACATCTAAAATAGTAACCCTATCATTTTTCACAGAATAAGATCCAGGCCGATTTAATTCTCCCATTAAGGTTACTTTAAAATTTAACAACTGAATATTCACTAATGGCTTTTCCACATATTTTGAGATCATGTCTTCCATTTTAGTTGCCAATTCCTGCTTCGTTAAACCTGCAGCTTTTATCTTCCCCAAAACCGGGAAATTGATATATCCTTCTTTATCTATCAAATAAGTATACATAGATTGAGAAGCAAACACAGGTTGTTCCCCTTCTATTGAATAAGCAAATGTAGGAGGATTAAAAGGTGTTACAGCAGCTGGATCCCATGCCGTAACGGTAATTGATAATAAATCATCATATGTAAGTTTTGTGGAATATGTTTGGCTCATTTTACCAAGTTGCTCAGATGTCAAAGTATCTATGCCTTGAAAATAAACCACATCCTTCGGTGTTGAACAAGCACACATTAAACCGCAAAAAAGAATAAACAAATAATATTTCAACTTCATCTTCATTTATGTATTTCTATGATTTCAAAAATGCAAAGATACAATTTTAGCAACTGTGATCTACTAAACAATTCTTATAAAATGCTGTTACTTCTATAAACGATGCAATTTTTGATATATTGCTGCTTTGATATAGAAAATAATTTGGACAAATCAGAAAAGAAATTTATTTTAGAGGCAAAATCATGCATTATAATAGTAATGGTTGAATATGCAAAAAAAACTTATTCCATATTTGGCATCTCTAATTAGTATTTTAGCATTTCTTTCATGTACAAAAGATGAAATAGCTAACTACGAACTAACTTTGGAACAGAAAAAAATACTTAATACTATTCCGGAACCAGCAATCATAGCTCATAGAGGAACATGCTACTGGGCTCCAGAAGGGACCGAAGCTGCTATGAGATGGGCTAGAAATGCCGGCGCTACATATTTAGAATGTGACTTGCAACGGACTAAAGATGGATACTTAGTCGTATTTCATGACGTTAGGCTAACACGAACTACAGATATTATGACTAAATATCCTAATCAAGGGACCTCTCCCATCTCTGATTTTACTTTAGAAGAGCTTTTTAATTTAGATATAGGCTCATGGTTTAATTATACTTATCCTTCAAAAGCAAGAACTTCTTTTAAAAATTTAGATATACTGACATTAGAAGACTTGATTAAAATAGCAGAAGGCTATAAAATCCAGAGAAATGCTTCTCATGATCGAATCTATCAGAAAATCAACGGACGAATTATTACTCAATATGAATTAGATCCAGCAGATAACGGAAATAGACCTGGAATATATGTAGAGACAAAAGAGCCAGATCTTTATCCTGGAATCGAAATTGATTTAAAAAATGAATTAGATAGATTAGGATGGTATTCTGACAATGTATCAACTCTGAAATCAATTATGACAAAACCAGGACATATTCATATAGCCAATACGCAAGCCCGTGTTATCGTCCAAACATTCTCCCAAGCTTCCTTAAAAAAACTCCGACAGGCTTTTCCACGTTTAATACCAATGTGTTACCTCATTGGTATTTCAGCTCAAAAAGATGTTAGCAAAGAGACCTATAGCCAATGGCTCAATTTTGCGATTAGAGAAGGAGTCGTAATTATAGGCCCCTGTATTTATGAAGAAGATGGACTATTAGGAGATTTATTAAAACCTTGGGTGCATGATCTTATAAAAGAAAAAGGCTTACTGATACATGCATATACATTTAAATCCAAGGAACAGATAATAAACTATCTAGACATGGTCGATGGCTTTTTTACTAATGAGGCTGACGATTTGCTCTCGTTCCTCCTAAAATCCAATAAAATTAATTTAAATAACTCCAATAATACAATGACTGGATCATACATATTAGATGTATTAGGATATTAACCCATTTTCCCGTACTTTTGTCAGAAAACAAATAGAATCATGGTAGAAATAGGAAAATATAATAAACTAAAGATCGTAAAAGATCTGGACTTTGGAGTTTATCTGGATGGTGGGGATGGGCTGGAGATACTTTTGCCAGCCCGTTATGTACCCAAAAATGTAAAACCAGGAGATGAAGTCGAGGTTTTTATTTATCATGACAATGAAGGAAGGTTGATTGCAACAACGGCCAAACCACTTGCGCAAGTAGGAGAATTTCAGTTTATGGAAGTGAAATCGGTTAATAACACTGGTGCTTTTCTGGAATGGGGATTGATGAAAGATTTACTGGTTCCTTTTAAAGAACAAAAAATGCCAATGCGGGAAGGAAAATGGTATCTGGTATATGTGCATGTAGATCATGTTACCGGGCGTATAGTTGCCTCCGCAAGAATTGATAAATATCTGGACAATGTTGTACCGGATTATTCCTTTAATCAGGAAGTAGATTTGCTGGTCGCAGAGGATACAGAAATAGGATATAAAGTAATTATCAACAATACTCATTGGGGGCTGGTTTATCACAGTGAAGTTTTTCAACGCCTGGAAAAAGGAGAACATCTAAAAGGATACATCAAAGAAGTTAGGGAAGACGAGAAGATAGATGTCAGCCTCACTCCTTTAGGATATCAAAAGGTCGAAGGTATTGCCAAGACTATCCTGGATTCGCTAAAAGCTCAAGGAGGATACGTTGCCGTTCATGATAAAAGCGAACCGGAACTTATTTATTCTCTATTTCGCTGTAGTAAAAAAGCATTCAAACAGGCCATAGGAGCTCTTTACAAACAAAAAATAATCGATATCGAAGCTGAAGGAATCCGATTAATCAATAAAGGCTAACCAAGATTTTCCCACTACACGGTAAGATGTATCATCTTACACCAATAACACGATACATCCTATCCGTGTAAGATGATACATCTTCCGCGTGAAGATGACAGGTCTTCCAGGAAAGTTTACAGCACATTTATATCTATTTATAATGTAGGGAAGAGTAATAGTTACCGGTTAGCGAACAATTCCTAAACAGATAATCAGTATATTTAAGGCTTGCAATTTTAAATTCATAAATAAATTGATTTTAATTTGTTTATTCCAATTAATTAGCCGTCCTTTGTAACATTATAGAGAGAAGAGAACAAAATTAAAGATCTTCTCCACTTTTGACCAAAGCCTGACTATAATTTGTAATGATTAAGTGGTGGGTAAGAGCGGGCGTTCAGATTTAAGTGAAGAAAACTTCATTTTAGATCTGTCAATTTGACCAAAACGATAACTATGAAGTTAGGGGCTGTCTAGCATGTCTATGACAGTCCCTTTTTTATGTTTAAATTCATACTCTCTACGAGGTTGTTCTCTAATGCTTAATTTTCAGAGACTTTAAAACACTTATAAGATAGCCCTTTTTAATATGTAAATATCATTACTCATATAATAAACTCCCTATAGGGTTTATATTCAAAGGAAGCCTTTACTCCATAGAGGTTGCAGCTTTTCAAAAAGAGATGTATGGTCACATTCCCTGTTAAAAGAGTATGTTCATGTTTGCCGAGAAAGTATTACAGACCAAATGTTCGGTGAGAAGCTCTTTCTTTTCAGACTCACAATAAATTTCGGGTAAATTCAAATAGCACCTGAACATTACAACATTTTTTCCAGAATAAATAACGGTTGGAAAATATTTTCATATGAATTCTTATTATGTGGAAAATGGATTAATATAATAAAAGCGGGAGATAGAAAATTTCTATACTCCCGCCAACTTCATAGTTATCGTTTTAATTAAATTAACAGACTTAAAATGAAGTTCTCTTCACTTAAATCTGAAGGCCCGCTCTTACCCACCTCTTAATCATTACAAATCATAGTCTGGCTTTGGTCAAATGTGGAGAAGATCTTTAATTTTATTACCTTCCCTCTATGATGTTACAAAGAACGACTATTTAATTGGGATAAACAAATTAAAATCAATTTATTTTTTTAATATTCGAATTTAAGATTATTAAACCCTGAAAATATTTGGATTTCACTGGCTCATACCGAAAAACAAAGAAGAAGTTTTTAGCAGCAGGAAAACAAAGGCAGCTTTCTATTGGGCGCCATGTCGAATGTTATCTCACGAACCTGAAAGCGATGACGACGAGAAAGTAGTAAGAGGACTTCAGATACTTTTTCAGCACATATCTCTTTGATCTAGGCTATGACTGTCTCGCTTACCCTTTGCCTCTTTATTGATTAAAATCGTATAAAGATCACCAGAAGGGAGCGAGGTTCCATCCATACCGACATAATATCCTATATTGTTCTCGAATAGAAACCAATACTCTGCAAGTGGAAGTCGATTCCAACCCCTAAAATCACTCAGACGGTTTTTGTATTGAGTCTCCAGTTGTTACTATTCATACCATAGTGATCTGCCAGTGAACTAATGCGCATTAGTGCGAGAGTC
>ERZ791909.973-NODE-973-length-21614-cov-11.428406_pt1 | contig 21614 bp, 16 predicted proteins | sample MGYA00510143_ERZ791909 | MGnify/ENA primary metagenome ERZ791909 (study PRJEB30046, sample SAMN00792093) | human gut metagenome | study: EMG produced TPA metagenomics assembly of the A metagenome-wide association study of gut microbiota in type 2... | reverse complement strand
AAAAGGTGCGTTCCAGCGACCAGAACAACAGTATGTATGCCAGCGATTACAAGGAGATCAGCGCGTTGAAAGCATTGGCGGACAAGTATAACATCTGCATTTTGCTGATCCACCATCTGCGCAAACAAGCCGCAGACGATCCGTTCCAGCAGATTGCAGGTTCCAACGGTCTGATGGGTGCGTCCGATACCAGCTGGGTCATGCAGCGCAAGCGTATGAGCCAGACCGCCAGCATTTTGGTGACCGGGCGCGATATGGACAACAAAACACTGCGTCTGCACGAAGAAAACTGCGTTTGGATTCTTGATGAGGAAGAAAGCACCGAACAGATTGTCGCTAAGGCAGTTCCCGGATATATTTGGAAGGTGGCTGACTACATCGATAGTGTCGGAACATGGCAGGGCACAGCCACCGAACTGCTTTCCGCAGCCGATATTGAAGGCGTTTTGCCCCACCAGCTGACCCGGAAAATCGTGGAGCATTACGATACCGTATTCACCCCAAGAGGTATCCGCTATGAAACCCACCGCACCTCGCAGGCGCGGCAGATGAAGTTTTCCCATGACGGAAATGACGCAGATGACGCTAATGACGCTGAAATTGACATAACCCAGCTTTTCAAATGGGATATCTCACAAACAGCGTCATCAGCGTCATTAGCGTCACAAAGGTCGCGTAAGGAGAGCAAGCATGGGCGAAGTGTTGCCACAGGGCAACCCGCCGAAAAGCCTACGGGGACAGCCCCGAACCCCTGTGAGGCTGCTGGCGCATGAGAAAGCGCAGCGTTGGGATCAATGTCCGCGTCAGCGTCACAGAGAAACGAAAAATGACGCTGATGGCTAAACGATGCGGGTTATCACTTTCGGAATACTTACGCCAGCGGGCGCTGGGATATGAACCGGGCGGGCATCCGCCCAAGGAGGTATTTGATGTGTTGGATAAGATTGATGAAATAGCAGAAAGCTGTTCTGTGCGAGATGGCGCGGCCATCAACGCCCAGACTGACCGCTTGAGGGACCTGCTCATTGGCGGTAACTAAGATCTGGACGATCAAGGACAGCTTACAGCGTGTCCTTGACTACGCGGCCAACCCGGACAAAACCGAATACGATGCCCTTGCCCAGACACTGCACTACGCAGAGAACGATGCCAAGACCAAGCTGAACGAGAGCGCCCAGCTCGTCACCGGCATCCATTGCAGGGCAGACCATGCGTGGGAAGATATGCGGGCTGTGCAGGAACGCTTTGGGAAAACAGACGGCGTGGTGGCGCTCCATGCCTACCAGAGTTTCCGCGAGGGAGAGGTTACTCCAGAGCAATGCCATGAGATTGGCGTGGCACTGGCCCGCAAGGTCTGGGGCAAGCGCTTTCAGGTGCTGGTCGCCACTCACATGAATACGGATAACCTGCATAACCACTTCGTTATCAATTCCGTATCGTATGTGGACGGCAAGAAGTACGAGCAGCGCCGCAGTCAGTATGCCGAGTTCCGGGCAGCATCCGACAAGCTGTGCCGTGAGTACGGCTTGTCGGTGGTGGAGCAGCCCAAAGCCAAGGAACCGGCACGGTACGCCCGGATGCGCGAAGCCATCGACCAAGCCTGTGAGGATGCCAGCACTGCCGAGGACTTCCACAGGGCGCTGTATCGGCAAGGGTATATTTTCGGCAGTGACCCTAACCGTAGGTACGCAACAATCCGGGCGCGGGATGGCGGACGAGCAGTGCGGCTTTATAGGCTGGGAGAAGAATACGATCTTGCAGCCATAGATGACCGACTGCGCGGAAATTACCTGTTGTATGGACCAAGGCTGTATGAACGGAAACACCCGCCCCGACAGTATACGCCGAAACGGTATCGCCCCAAGGATACCTATGCAGGAAAAGGCATTCTAGAAATTTTCCTTGATGTGTTCTTTGGTGAATCCCAGATGCACCGCTTGTATCTGTACTACTGTTATCAGCTGGGTATCCTGCCCAAGAAACAACAGCCGCGCATCAATCGCCCGGAATTAGAGCGCATTTGGAAAGACACCGAGAAAATCCTTGCAGAACACGCCTTTGTCCACGACCACGAGTTCCCGTCTTTGCAGTCAATCGTGGACTACCGCCAGGGTTTGTCCCAGCGGATGGAAACCCTTGCCGCACAGCGGGCGGAAATCGTCAGGCGGATGCGCCGGAAAGATGCACTGCCGGAACTGGCTGACCGTAGAGCAATGCTGACCTGCAAAATTGCCGAACTTCGCAAAGAGGATAAAATCGCAGAGGGAGCCATCAAACGCATTCAACGAACAAGGGATTCCAACCGTATTGACCGGGAAAACAGGATGCCGCTGCATCCCAGACCACGCCGCCGCAGACGGGAACAGGAGCGCGAATGATGTCAGTTTGCACCCAATGTGCAGGACGGTTCTTGTGCAATTCTGTGAATAGCTTTCCGGCAGGATTGCTGGTATCGTTGTACCGAACCCAAAATGCAGCAACTTGAAAAAAGGAGAGATGCCTATGGTAGCAGGACGCTTACAGGAGAAAAACGGATTTTATTACATCGTGCTGAGTTACACGGACTCGGCGGGCAAACGCCGTCAGCCGTGGATCGGCACAGGGCTGCCCGTCAAGGGCAACAAAAAACGTGCCGAAAAAATGCTGGCGGATACGCGAAAGGATTTCACGATTCCCAAGGGTCAGGTGTCCGAACTCAGCCCCGACATGGCATTCAGCGACTATATGCGGTACTGGCTGAAAATGATGCGGACCGCTGTAACAGAAACGACCTACTCATCCTATTGCTTCAATGTGGAAAAGCACATCATTCCTTACTTTGAACCGCTGGGCGTAACGCTGGCAGGGTTACAGCCGCGCCAGATTCAGAGTTTCTATCTGCACGAAGCGGAAACGCTGAAAAACACCTCTATCCTGCGATTCCACGCCAACCTTCACAAGGCGCTGAAATACGCCGTGCGCATCGACCTGATCACCAGCAACCCGGTGGACAAGGTAGACCGCCCCAAGCCGCAGGCGTTCATGGCAAGCTATTACAGCGCCGAGGAAATGGAAAAGCTCTTTGAAGCAGCTCAAGGGCATAAGCTGGAACTTATCATCCAGCTTGCAGCCTTTTACGGACTGCGCCGTGCCGAGGTGATGGGCTTGCGGTGGGAGGCCATCGACTTTGAAGCCAAGACGCTGACAATTCGCCACATCGTGACCAGCACCCGCATTGATGGCAAGAAGATTTTGGTAGAAGCAGACCGAGCCAAAACAAAATCCAGTCTGCGCACCTTGCCGCTGGTAGACCCGATTGCCGAACGCTTGAAAGCAGTCAAGGAGCAGCAGGAATACAACCAGAAAATCTGCGGCAACTGCTATAATCAAGAGTACCTTGGCTATGTATTTGTGGATGCAATGGGAAACCTGATCCAGCCGGATTCCGTGACGACAGGCTTTCCACAGTTGCTGAAAGAGAATGGTCTGCGCAGGATTCGCTTCCACGACTTGCGCCACTCCTGTGCCAGCCTGTTGCTGAAAGAGGGTGTACCGATGAAGCAGATTCAAGAATGGCTGGGTCACAGCGATATTTCCACTACAGCCAACATTTACGCGCATCTGGATTCGCAATCCAAGAACCTGAGTGCCCAGACGATGGCTAACACGCTGACACTGCCGAAAGCGCCGAGCGTAAAAGAATGGTGAGGTAAAACGGCACACCCCGGTATCTGTCTGAGCGAGGACGGATACCGGGGTGATTTTGTTTGCTTTTAGTTTTGGGGTGTAAAATCGAATACGTTAACAAGGCTTACTTTAATACTTTGATTCTAACAGTATATACGCGGCTATTCGATTTCTCGTCTTGTCTAGAACCATCATTTTGCTGTGCGGCTGCTTTTTCGGTGTAGCTTGTTATGTAGTCGACTGCTTTCAACCTATCTAGTAGTTGTTTTATGCCGTCCTTCCAAGGCACGGTCACCTGATTTCGTTGAGTTCGATTAGACAGACGATTAAAGGGAACTTCCATATTTGCAAAGCACTTTTCGAAATCATCCCCATTTAGTATTTCGAGATGCGACAGTAAGAAGTTTTCACGCTCACCATCGCTTAGAAGTTGCCATACTTCTTCAAATTCATCGCGATTTACAGAAATTCCCATTTCGTCTACCTTGTCAGCAATTTGGGTATTTAAATATTTTTGATAATAAGAATCAAACAAGGTTTGCCGATATTGCGATTCAAGGCGCGGATCTAACAAAAGTTCTTGGAAAAGATTCTGATCCATTGCAACGGAATCCAACTCCGCAAATGCATCGGCTTGGTTTTGCAAAATAAACCTTGCTTGTAAAGACGGATATTGTTTCTTTAGTTCTTTCATTTGATCAGGCGTAAAAGGAATGTGGCGATAATCAATCAAGATAGAAACATTTTCTTCTGCAATTTGGCTTAGAGGAACATCAAAGGGATCAAGTCTCAAATGTGGAATGAGAATAGGAAATGCTTTATTATCATTGGCCTTAATAAAATCTTGGATGAAGCTATGAGGAACATTCTCGGTATTCGCTTTTCCTAATTCTGTGCTCGCGCTTACCATGAAAGAAATTAACTTAGGCGTAAAGTTAAATGCATTCTTGTAGATAAGAATATTTTCCCATATTGGCTTAAGCTTTTGATTCTCAAGAATGAAATCCCAAATTTGGCGAACTGAATCAGGTGATTCCTGCAACCGATCACTACAGCAAGATTCCAGCTTACTGATACACATATTTTCATGTTCAATTAACTTCTGACAGAGTGCAATGTCGGGAAAGATCCTGTCGATTAAATCAACGACAGCATTCTCATCCTCCAAATTGTTTTCCTCTCTAAGAATCACATTTTTCACATAGAAGGTACAATTCTCTTGGATATAAAGTAAAAGAGGATGATATCCCAGAGAACAGACTGTTGTGTAATTTTGAGTTTTTAGGTGGGCTACACGGTCAGCGTCAACAAACCGGACCACATTAGAAATCATTGCTACATTGATTTTATAATGATTATGCTCAAATGTGTACTCTAATACACTTCTGGATACATTTTCGGTTGCGAGGTCTTCAAAATGAACATCGAAAATACTGATAGTTTGGATTAACGTATCAGAATCCAATCCACTCAGTTTTTGAAGAATATCTTTATGTTTATTGAAAAATTCAGTTACTTCACTGTCTGAATTCATTAAAACAAGTTGGTCACTTGACAGACAAGAAAGCATCGTTGAAAGATACTCGATTTGTCGTTCGTATGTCAACACCGGATTTTCCGCGATAAATTTCCACATTTTAGGCCAGCTCGTGGATAGTAGCTGAATAAAAAGGTCTTTATATTTTGTCGTGTTAAAAAATGTGTCAATAAACTCCCAGCTTTGTTTTGTTTCATCGGAAAGTTGTTTAATAAAGATGTCACGTTTATCCGTATTCAAATCAGACGATAGCAGATATTCCAAAAGATTGTAATTATAAATTTCTTTCTGCTCAAACTCATATGGCTGCAATTTGTTGACAATGTTTGAGGTCTTTTCCAAATGATAACTTGGTTCTAAAAGTGTGTGGGTTTTGACAGCCAAAATAAAATTCATATCATCATTAGTGATACTACTTCCCTTAAAATAATTGATGTAATATATATACTTCTCATCAATATAGCCTCTCCGGAGCAGGAATACCAGCAACTTGTTCTTGCGGACATCTTCTGAAAGCACCGCAGATGCGCTGTATTTTTCAATCAATTCACACAAAGAAAGCTTCGAAATATCATGTATTTGCTTTTTGGCACTTTCGACATTAGCTTTTTGTTCAGATATCTCATTTTCTCCCGCATATTGAAGGTATTGCCAACGTTTGTAGTATGGTTGAAAAAAGCTAGAATCTTTCCATTCGTAACTAGAACCATATAACCTATTATAAAAATCGATCTCCTGTCGGTCTGCTTTTGTTAAAACCGAAAAATCAAAGTCATCTTGCATAAACAAATCATATGAATATTGCCCAACTTTCAAGATTTGTGCATTTCCAACAGCTGTATAAAGCATGACAACCTTTAACTCTTTAATATTTTGAAGATTATCTTGCTGGATTTTTTCTAAAATTTCACTTGAATTAGCAATTTCCTTATTCAGCGATGTCGTTTCGATGTTGACAAACCGTACCTTATCTCTAAATGCTTGCTTTACAATGCCTTGTTCTTTTTGAAGTTCAGCAAATTCTTTAGGGTACAGGTTCTTGAACACCATCAACGCCATCATAGACTCATCGGAAAGTTCAAGATTTGGCTCCGCCTGCAATGTGTTTTTATAAATGATGAATTCATTATATATATTCTTCAAAATGCGCATGTCCGAAATGAAGGGGGACACATCGTCAATAAAGGACGAAGATATATTGTACAAGAATTCTTTCTTCTTAGATGCCTCCAAGCGTTTTGACAATTCTTCGCCAGAATTTGTTGAGTTAATAAATGGTACAATTGGAATGAGGAAGTCAAAAAATTTCGTTCGGTCTTCATTTGAAAAGATATCGTCCCTCACTGCATAAATGAACACTACAGGATCTTTGATTTCATCATCATTATTCAGCAAAGTGTTCAATTCACGCAAACGGACAAAAATTGCAGCATCGTTTAGCCGATCCAAATCCTCGAAGAAAACATATCTATACCTAGTTTCTTCAAAGAAATATACGATTTCATCCATGTTTTTGTTGAAAATAGATTCCTTAGATTCTTCATCGCCTTCTACGTTTGCTTTTGCAGAGATGGAGATAGAGGAAATCTTCATTCGCGAAAATGCGGGATAGAAACACCACGCAATAGAACCCAGTACTCCTGTAAATAGAACGGCAAAAGCAACTATGGCAACTTTTGCGGGTAGCGTCGAAAAAGGCCATGTTTCATAAAGGATGTTGGTCACATTGATTACATGGTCAGGCGCAAAAATAAAACCCAATAGTAACAAAAAAAATGAAATCAGAACTAAATTACGCCATGCAATAAGTTTTCCACCTTTGTGTAGCTTACGATACCGGCTTTGTGGAATTTTTGTATGGGGAACTTTGTAGAAAAGTTGCTTCAAAATTCCTGTTTCAATTTCATCTGGCTTTAAAGCAACACTGTGGGATGAGTCACTTCCCTCGGTTTTGCTCTCGATGAAAGTAGCCATGGAAATACGTAGGCTTTTCTGCTGAGCATCAGCATGACTTTTCAGATAAGAATTAATAATGCTACTTTTACCTGCACCGTAAGGACCACAAAGAGCAACATTTCGAATCCGTCTATTTTTCAAAGCCCAATCCAAGGCATTAAGATATTCACTCGTGTTATCGATGCTGTCAAGCGGAGCTAAATCAGAGAAGTCTGTCGGAATTACAGAATCGTCTTTTTTAGTGAAGACATTGCGAAGGCATAACAAGATCTTTTTTAACGGCTCCATCAATTAAAGCACTCCTTTCTTTTGTATGCACTGTTTTATTCTAAGTTATTCAAATGAAACATGAAGTGTCTTGCCCATGCAAGAAGCCATTTTTTGCAGAAAATCCAACGAGGGATTTGCATTCCCGTTTTCAAAACGCGAAATGTTTGCCTGCGCAGTTCCCATTTTCTCGGCCAACTGTTTTTGAGTTAACCCGGCAGACTTCCGACTTGCGATTGCAGCGCGGATAGCTTCATACTGAGGACCAAGCTGATCGTACTCGGCTTTGACTGCGGGGTTTTCAGAAAAAGTTTTGTTTTTGATGCTATTATAGTTCATCGGAAAGACCTCATCATACTAAATCAATAAAACTGTCTGATAAAATTATATCGTATAAGATATAATTTGTCAAACAGTAAACAGAATGCATAGAAAGTTCAGCGGTCAGTGCTAATTTGTGCCCAACCCAAACAGCTGGTTCTTGTGCAGTTTCATGAATAGCTATCTACTGAAATTAATGGTATGATTTGTACCGAACCCGAGAATCACTACTTGAAAATAAAGGGGAGATGTTTATAAGAAAAGTACGGGGATTTTACAAAGCGGCAATAAAAAATCACTACCCAATGTGAAATTGAGTAGTGATACTTGGCGCAGACGGTGGGATTCGAACCCACGTGGCATTGCTGCCAAATTGATTTCGAGTTAATCTTTGAAAAGGCATTGTGGTGATAACCAAGGCTGATACAGGCTGGTTTGTCCGCTGATTTTGGGCGATGCTTGTAGCGGAAATACTGCCCAGAAGCAAAAAAATAATGTAGGTACGAAAAGAAGCAAAATCACCCGTTTTGGGGCAAAAATGGCGACTTTTTGGGAGAAATGCAAGATAAGATGCAAGATAAGCCCTGCCCCAAAAGCCAGATAATAGTGCGGTCTTGCGGACACGAATGAGAAAAAATGCAGGAAACAGAAAAATGAAGTAGTGGTTTTTAGGGTTCCACTTTAGAAACAAGGAGAACCCGAAATGAAGAAAGAAACTGTAAGCAACGACTCTTTGAAAGAAAAAATCGAAGAAATCCTAACGCCCTATCCGGACCCGATGAGCCGCAACGATTTCCGCATCGTATGCCATATCGGAACACGAACCTCGCTTTATCTCCTGCAAAGCGGGCTTGTTCCCTGCAAAAACAACGGAAAGAAAACACGCTGCTATAAAATCGCCAAGAAGGATGTTGCCGAGTATCTCTACCGCCGAGAGTCCGACCCGATGCGCTACACCCCGCCCAGCGGGTGGTATTACAACTACCCCAAACACAAGAAACCTGCCGCATCGTTAGAGCGCAAGCTGAACTATACGGGCGAAGAACGGCTGCTGGCCAAGGAATGGTACGAGCAGCAACTGGCAATTACCCGGATGTACTGACCGTTGCGCAAGTCTGCGAGGTGACAGGCTATCAACGCCACACAATCCTGAAATGGTGCAGCAAGGGCTTGCTGAAAACCATCTTACAGACACCCAAGTACATGATTCCCAAAGTATGGCTGCTGGAATTTGTGACATCCGATTTTTTCAACGAGATCAGCCGAAAATGTGGAAAACACTATGCCGCCATCAAGGAAATCGGTGATTCAAGCAAAAGCAGATGATATACTCATTCATCATAATGTGTTCCGTTCAATTTTCCAGTCGCTGACTGGAAAATCAGGTGGTTGAGATATACAAGACATTTTTCCATTAAAGAATATAGTCGGAAAAAATCGCTGCACCGTCCTTTATCCGTGCGGAGGATAGATGATAACTAATAGTAGTGCGGTCAACTCAATTTGCTAGACAGCGTTTGGTAAATTTAAGAATCCCAATATAGCGGGTACAATATTTTTCGGATTAGCATTCAAGGTCCAATGCAAAAGTGACTGTGGTGCGAAGTGGATCTCTGCGCCACAGTCACTTTTACATTAAGCAAATCAACATAAGCCATAAATCAATGATTTAGTTCAGCCCGGACAATGACCGCATAACAAGGTCAATATCCTTGTTTTCCAACTCCTGAATGATATGGAGATAGGTCTTTTGGGTGGTTGTCATACTGGAGTGTCCCAGTCGCCGGGCAACACTCGCAATAGATACGCCGGTAAAAAGTAGCAGGGATGCGTGGGTGTGGCGCAGACCGTGGATAGAAATGACCGGGATATTGCACCTCTCACAATGGCGGCTCAAAACATCATTGACGGTGGAGTTGTAGACCTTGCCATCCACAAAAATAGGTTGATCGTCCGGCAGACCTTTTACAAGCTCGGAAAAACGAATAACAGACTGCCAATCAATTTGAATTTTACGAACCGATGATTTGTTCTTTGTCGGCTGAAACCCACCGGCGCCCTTGTAATCCCATGTCTTACTGATGGAAAGGGTCTGATGATAGAAATCAAAGTCCTTGGGGGTCAGTGCCAGTGCCTCCGAAAAGCGCATTCCGGTCTTGGCCACCAAAAGAATGAAATAATCCCAGTTCACTTCATCCTTTAATTCGAGCGAGGCAAGGAGTGTGTGCAGTTCAAATTGGTTAAGGTACTTTATTTTCTTTGTAGATGGTGCCTTGCCTTTAATAATCGCTTTCCGCGTGGGGTCACGGTCAATCAGCCCCTCGTCCACTGCGTCTAAAACAGCTCCTTTGAGTTGGTGGTGAAAGTCCATTGTCGTCTGCCGCTCATGGTATTCGGCATAATCATTCAGCAACTGCTGATACGCAATGCGGTTCAAATCGCAAATTTTCAAATCCGGGATAAGCTTTTCAAGCCATTTTTGCGTCATCAGGTACTTATCCATTGTAACCTGTCTTATCGCCCCTTTCTTGTATACAGTAATCCACTTTGCATAATATTCACAGAACTTATCTGTGCGTTGTGCTTCGTTAAGCATATTGCACCTCCGTTGTATGTGTGAATATGGCTTACGCTGATGAAGGGTGATAAGGTGGTCGAGCTGGGTTAGAAATAATCCGATTTTTCGTTGTTCTTCTATATGCGGTACAGGTATGGGCATCTGAAAAAACACATCATCTTTGATGGAAAAACGGTCTGACCTTGCACCGGAGTCACCATTGAAATTCATAAAGGAATACCAATAGCCGCACTTAAAGAAGTGTTCCAAATAAGTAGTATCAATATCATGCGGGCGAAAGACCGTGTATAACGGCGACATTACGCCTGTACGCCCAAGTTTATTGCGATTTATCGGCCCCACAGGTGCAGAAGTTGAAATGCGAGGGTTGTAAACAAAATCTTCATTTCGGACAATGTAGTAGCCATCTAAACTACCTAACTTTGATATGTCGTGGTCAAAGAAATCTCTTTGGCTGATGATTCCAAATTCCGCCGAGTTTGTAAGCGTCTCTACATATTGTAGTCCGGTATTTTTCTCGGTAACCTTACCTGCAATTTCGGATAACTTCCGCTGTTCCCAAGCGTATGTATTTTATGGCATAAGCCACAATTTTTTGTGGAAACCTTAGCTATCTGTGTTATAATAGAAATAACTACTTACGCTTTTCCCAAGAAAGGGTATTTTCTAAAACAAAAGGAGCTTGACCGATGAACAAACAACAGCTTGCGCAGAAGATTTGGGCTTCTGCTAACCAGATGCGCTCCAAAATCGAGGCCAGTGAGTACAAAGACTTTATCCTTGGTTTCATTTTTTATAAATATCTGTCCGATAAAGAAATCGAATTTCTGAAAGACAACGATTATGACGATGAGCTGCTGAAAACCGTAACCGAGGACGACCCCGAAACCGTCAAATGGGTGCAGGAAAACATCGGCTATTTTATCTCCTACAAAGATTTCTTCTCCACTTGGCTCGGCATGGGCAAGGATTTTGATGTTTCCAATGTGCGTGATGCGCTGTCGGCGTTCAGCCGGCTGATTTCCCCCACGCACAAGCGTGTGTTTGAGAAAATCTTCAACACACTGGAAACCGGTCTTTCCAAACTGGGCGACAGCTCCGGCACACAGACCAAAGCCATCAGCGGCTTGCTGAATCTGATTAAGGATATTCCGATGGACGGCAAGCAGGGCTATGATGTGCTGGGCTTCATCTATGAATATCTGATCAGTATGTTTGCCGCCAATGCCGGCAAAAAGGCGGGCGAGTTCTACACGCCCCACGAGGTTTCGCTGCTGATGTCCGAAATTGTGGCAAGCCACCTGCAGGGCAAGAACGAAATCAAAATCTATGACCCGACCAGCGGTTCCGGCTCGCTGCTGATCAACATCGGCAAAAGCGTTTCCAAGTATATGGCTGACGCAAACAATGTAAAATACTACGCGCAGGAGCTGAAAGAGAACACCTACAACCTGACCCGTATGAATTTGGTAATGCGCGGCATCAAGCCGGACAACATCGTTACCCGCAACGGCGATACGCTGGAGGAGGACTGGCCCTACTTTGATGATGCCGACCCCATCAACTCCTATGACCCGCTGTATGTAGACGCCGTAGTATCGAACCCGCCGTATTCGCAGGCATGGGATCCCACCAACAAGGAAGGCGACGCCCGCTATGCCCGCTTTGGTCTGGCACCCAAGGGTAAGGCGGACTATGCCTTTTTGCTGCACGACCTTTACCATATCAAGCCTGATGGCATTATGACCATCGTTTTGCCCCACGGTGTTCTGTTCCGCGGCGGTGAGGAAGGCACGATCCGCAAAAATCTGATTGAGAACAACCATATTGACGCCATCATCGGTCTGCCCGCCAACATTTTCTTTGGCACGGGCATTCCCACCATCATTATGGTGTTGCGCCAAAAGCGCGAGCGCGAGGATGTACTTATCATTGACGCCTCCAAGGGGTACACCAAGGAGGGCAAAAACAACAAACTCCGCGCCTCCGACATCAAGCGCATTGCCGATACCTTTGTAAAGCGCGAGAGCATCCCCAAATTTTCCCGCACGGTCAGCCGTGAGGAAATCCGCGCCAACGACTACAACTTAAACATTCCCCGCTATGTGGACTCCTCTGAGGCAGCGGAGCATTGGGATGTATACGCCTCTATGTTCGGCGGCATCCCCGCAGCAGAGCTGGACGAGCTTTCCGCGTACTGGGCGGCGTTCCCTGCGCTGCGCGGTGAATTGTTTGCTGAAAACGGAACGCCCTATGCGGCGCTGACCGTTGAGGACATCAAGTCGGCTATCAAAAACAGCCGCGATGTAACTGCCTTTGAGGACGCCTATCGCTCCGCCTTTGCTGCGCTGCCCGCCTATATGAAGGCTGTCCTGTTGGACGGCATGGACAAAATTGAGATTGCCAAGACGGAAACCACCCTCAGCGAGGATATTTTTGCGCGCCTTGCCGACATTCCGCTGATTGACAAGTACGAGGCCTATCAGCTGCTGGACGACCACTGGAACACGATTGCCGTTGACCTTGAAATGATCCAAACCGAGGGGTTCGGTGCAGCCAAAAAGGTAGACCCCCATCTTGTCACCAAAAAGAAGGGCAACGAGGAGCAGGAAGTGCAGGACGGCTGGGTCGGGCACATTCTGCCCTTTGATCTGCTGCAAAAAACACTGTTGAAAGATAAGGCTGGCGCGCTCCACGCGCTGGAAAATCAGCTTGCCGAGCTTCCCGCCGAATATGAAGCCCTGCTGGATGAATTTACCGAGGACGACAAGGACGCCTATAAGGAGTGCTTTACCGAAGAAGGCGATGCTTTTGTGCCGAAGGAGATTGCCAAAAAGGTCAAAGAACTGCGGCGCGACCGCACCCCCGAGGCACAAAATGCCTGCCGCATTTTCAGCCGTGTAGAGGAACTGACCAGGCAGGAAAAGGCACTGAAAGCCGAAATCAAATCTGACGCAGCAGCACTGGAAGCCCTGACCAAAAAGACCATTGAGGGGCTGACCGATACGCAGGTGTTGGAGCTGCTGGAGCAAAAATGGATTGCGCCCTTTACGAACGAGCTTGCCAAGCTGCCCGATGCCATGGTGGACAGCCTTGTCAGCAAGATTCAGACCCTGCAAAATAAATATAACACAACCTTCTTTGATGTGGAAAGCGAAATCCGCGCCACCGAAAAGCAGCTGGCCGCGATGATGGACGACCTTACCGGCAGTGAGTACGACCTGAAAGGCCTGAGCGAGTTCAAGACGCTCTTGTTGGGTGACTGATATGGCAAAACAGAACAAACCTGCCATCCGATTCAAGGGATTTACTGACGCTTGGGAACAGCGGAAGTTAGAAGATTACCTTACTGTTTCCGCCGAAAAGAACACAGGCAACATATATGATAGGTCTGATGTATTGTCCGTTTCAGGCGACTATGGAATAGTTAATCAGATTGAGTTTCAAGGTCGCTCTTTCGCTGGTGCATCAGTATCAAATTACGGTGTTGTTCAGACGGGTGATGTAGTATATACAAAGTCGCCTCTTAACTCTAATCCGTATGGAATAATCAAGACAAACAAGGGAAAAACAGGCATTGTTTCAACTTTGTATGCCGTTTATCATCCGAAGGGAAATGCTTTTTCGGACTTCATTCAAGTGTATTTCGAGCAGCACGCACGAATGAATAACTATATGCATCCATTGGTCAATAAGGGTGCAAAGAATGATATGAAAGTATCCGCTGAGAACGCCTTGAAAGGTCCGGTATGTTTTCCTTCCCGCATTGAGCAGGAAAGTATTTCAACGTTCTTTTCAGTCCTCGACAACCTTATCACCCTTCATCAGCGTAAGTATGACAAGCTGCAAGTTTTGAAGAAAGCCATGCTTGAAAAAATGTTTCCGAAAAATGGCTGCAGCGTCCCCGAAATTCGATTCAAGGGATTTACTGACGCTTGGGAACAGCGGAAGTTGGCTACAATGTGTGAGAAATTTACCGACGGAGACTGGATTGAAGCTAAGGATCAGAGTGACGCGGGCATCCGCCTTGTTCAAACTGGCAATATCGGGATAGCAGAGTATCTTGATAAACCAAACAATAAGAAATGGATATCAGAAGAAACGTTTGAAAGGCTCCATTGCGAAGAAGTTTACCCCAATGATATTCTGATTTCAAGACTACCTGAACCAGCAGGAAGAGCCTGTATAATGCCCAATTTAGGCACAAAAATGATAACCGCTGTTGACTGCACAATAGTTAGACCATCTAAAGATGTTAGTGCGAATTTTCTACTGCAATATCTTTCTTCGCAATCATATTTTGATGAAGTCAATACTTGTCTTGCGGGCGGTACTCGGCAAAGAATAAGTCGTGGTAACTTGGCAGGTTTTGATGTGCCAATACCCCTAGATAAAACTGAGCAAGATGTAATCGGAAACTTTCTTTGCACTCTCGACAACCTTATCACCCTTCATCAGCGTGAGTTAGAAAAGCTGCAAAATATCAAAAAATCTATGCTCGAAAAGATGTTTGTCTAAGGAGAATCGTGAAAAAATGGGAAAAATTATTTTATATCACGGCACTCCCGACAAAATCGTTGTGCCGAAATTTGGCGGCGGGGATGATAAACACGACTATGGCAGGGGCTTTTACCTTACCGAGAACATCGAACTTGCCAAAGAATGGGCGGTCTGCCGCCCAAACGATGCAAACGGCTGGGTTCACAAGTACGAGCTGGAAACCGCTGGGCTGAAAATTCTGGATTTTCAGCAGCACAGTGTTCTTGCGTGGCTGGCAGAGCTGATGAAGCACCGGGACGCCGCCGACTCTAAGCGATACCGTATGCTGGCAAAGAAATTTATCGAAAAATACGGCATGGATACCCGCGATTATGATGTGATTTGCGGCTGGCGCGCAAACGCCTCCTACTTTTACATCGCCAAAGAGTTTGTGCGCGATAATATTGATGTGGATATTCTGGAAGATCTGCTGTCGCTGGGCGGTTTGGGCATCCAGTATTGCATCAAGTCCGAGGCCGCGTATGCAAATCTGAAAGAAATAACCGACGAGCTGCTTGCCGTGGACTACACTGAATTTAACGACAGGTACAATCAGCGCGACATAACGGCAAGAAAACGGATGCGCGAATTGGTGGATTCCGACGCGAACACGGTCACAAAGGTGTTCAGCACACTGTTTGAGAGGTGAGGGACTATGCGCGCGTATGCAAAGGAATATGTAAGCGATGTAGTCGAAAATCAGGGCAAGCTCTTTGACCTTGTGGCACAGAAATACCCTGACAAGGATACTGCGGCTTTTATCAATTCCTATATGGCAAGCAAAACCAGAAAAAGCATTGACGAAGCCAAAGCCTATGTAAACACGATGAGCGCCCCCGAATTGTGGGATTACTTCTGCAAAACCGATGGCTTCACACTGAAAGACGGCAAAGCCATCGAGGGGTTTATGCCGGACTGGATCGGCGAATTTTATGCGTATTATCAATGGTATTATAATCTGCCCAGCAGCGAGGTCGTAAAAAAAGTGCCGGTTGCTTTTCTGGAAAAAGCATACGGCGGGCTGCATGATCTGGAACTGGATTTGGCGGTACAAAAAGTCGGTGAAGTATAATGACGGTTGTTTGCTTTCATAACCCCAGTGAGGAAAACGGATATTTGAGCAACTGGTACCCCTGCCACTTTACGGTGGAGGGGGTGGACTTTTCCTCCATGGAACAATATATGATGTACAAAAAGGCTGTCTGCTTTGGCGACAAGGCTGTGGCGGCCCAAATTCTTGCAACCGATGATGTTGCCGAAATCAAGGCGCTTGGCAGGCTGGTTGCCCATTACAGCGAGCGCTATTGGAACGGTATTCGGCAAATCGTTGTTTTTACAGGGCTGCTTGCCAAATTCACCCAAAATGACGACCTGAAAGCGCAGCTTGCCGCCACCAAAGGTTCCGTTTTGGCTGAATGTGCGGTCAGGGATACCATTTGGGGCATCGGCTTGTCGATGAAGGACCCGGACAGGCTGGATATTGGCAAGTGGAAGGGGCAAAACCTGCTGGGCTATGCCCTGATGATGGTGCGCGAACGGCTGTAAAAGCGCACACAAATACCCGGAAAGGGGCAAAACAAATGACCTTTCAAAAGGAATCGGACTTTGAAGAAGCGCTTATAAAAATCCTGACGACCAAAGGCTGGGAGAGCACAATTCTGAAATATCCCACCGAGCAGGATCTGATCCGCAACTGGGCAAACATTCTCTTTGACAATAACCGCGGCATAGATCGCCTTGGCGATTACCCCTTGACCGATGGCGAGATGCAGCAAATTGTGGAGCAGATTCGGGAACTGCGCACGCCGCTGAAGCTGAACGGCTTTATCAACGGCAAAACGGTTTCTGTCAAGCGCGATAACCCCGATGACAAGGCACATTTCGGCAAGGAAGTCAGCCTGAAAATCTACGACCGCATGGAGATTGCCGCCGGGCAAAGCCGCTACCAGATCGTGCAGCAGCCGATTTTTCCCGGTAAATCCAAAATGCTGAACGACCGCCGCGGCGATTTGATGCTGCTGATCAACGGTATGCCGGTGTTCCATCTGGAATTAAAGCGCAGCGGTGTGCCGGTGAGTCAGGCATATAACCAAATCGAAAAATACGCCCACGAGGGTGTGTTTACCGGACTGTTCTCGCTTGTGCAGATTTTTGTGGCAATGAACCCGGAAGAAACCGTCTACTTCGCCAACCCCGGTCCCGACGGAAAATTCAACACCGATTACTACTTCCACTGGGCGGACTTCAACAACGAGCCAATCAACGATTGGAAAGAGATTGCCTCCAAGCTGCTGTCCATCCCCATGGCGCATCAGCTGATCGGCTTTTACACCGTGGCCGACGATGCGGACGGCGTGTTGAAGGTTATGCGCAGCTATCAGTATTATGCCGCCAGTGCGATTTCGGATGTGGTTTCCAAAACGAAATGGGACAGCGGCAAGCAGCGCGGCGGGTATATCTGGCACACCACCGGCAGCGGCAAGACGATGACTTCCTTCAAGTCCGCACAGCTGATTGCCAATTCCAACGATGCGGACAAGGTGGTTTTCCTCACGGATCGCATCGAGTTGGGAACGCAGTCGCTGAAAGAATACCGCGCCTTTGCCGATGAAAACGAGACCGTGCAGGCAACGGAAAACACCTATGAGCTGATTACCAAGCTGAAAAGCATTGCCACCGCAGACACGCTGATTGTGACATCTATTCAGAAGATGAGCAATATCCGTGACGAGGAGGGCGGCAAAAATGCCCGCGATATTGAGCTGATCGGCAAAAAGCGGCTGGTGTTTATCGTGGACGAGGCGCATCGCTCCACCTTTGGCGATATGCTGGCAATTATAAAAGAAACCTTTCCCCGTGCGATTTTCTTCGGCTTTACCGGCACGCCCGTGTTTGAGGAAAACGCCAAAAAGAACAACGCGCAAACCGATGTGTTTGGCAATGAACTGCACCGTTATAGCATAGCGGACGGCATCCGCGATAAAAATGTGCTGGGCTTTGACCCGTACAAGGTACTTACTTTCCGCGACAAAGATGTGCGGCAGGCTGTTGCACTGGAAAAGGCGAAGGCAACTACGGTTGCAGACGCCCTGAATGACCCCGCAAAAGCCGCTGTGTACTATAAGTACATGGACAACACGCAGGTGAAAATGTACGGCGAGCCGGGTCCGGACGGAAAGTGGATCAAGGGGATTGAGGATTATCTGCCCAATACACAATATCTAACGGCAGAGCATAAGCAGACCGTAATCGAGGATATTAAGGAAAACTGGCTGACTTTGAGCCACAACGGTAAGTTCCACGCCATTTTTGCCACAAGCAGCATCCCGGAGGCAATCGAATATTACCGCATGATGAAGATCACCATGCCGGAATTGAAAACAAGCTGCCTTTTTGACCCGAACATTGATAATAACGGCGGCGCCATTTACAAAGAGGATGGGCTTGTTGAAATTATCGAGGATTACAATAAGCGCTATGGGCAGGATTTTACAATACCCACCCATGCACGGTTTAAGAAGGATCTGTCGCTGCGTCTGGCGCACAAGGAGCAGTATAAGCGCATTGAACGCACACCCGACCAACAGCTTGATTTGCTGATCGTTGTTGACCAGATGCTGACCGGCTTTGACTCCAAGTGGGTTAATACCCTCTATATGGATAAGATGCTGGAATACGAGAACATTATACAGGCGTTTTCCCGCACAAACCGACTGTTTGGGCCGGATAAGCCGTTCGGTGTGATTCGCTACTACCGCAAGCCGCACACAATGGAGCAAAATGTGCTGAAAGCGGTGAAGCTGTACTCCGGCGACCGCCCGATTGGATTGTTTGTTGACCGCCTTGCCCACAACCTTGAAAAAATGAACGAGGTGTACGGCGACATTGCGGAGTTGTTTACGAGCGCGGGTGTGCCTGATTTTGAAAAGCTGCCGCAGGACAGAAGCGTCTGCGCCAAGTTTGCCAAGCTGTTCCGCGAGCTTAACGACTACATGGAGGCCGCGCGCGTGCAGGGCTTTACATGGAATCAAAGCGTATATCATTGCCCGGACGATGCTGCCGATGAAACCATTGATGTCGAAATGCTGTTTGATGAGTCTGCCTATCTGATTTTGGCACAGCGCTATAAGGAACTGTCTGCCGAGCCGTCGGATCCTTCCGATGACGGCGATGCGCCGTATGATTTGGTGGGCTATTTGACGGAAATTGACACCGGTGTGATTGATTCCAACTATATGAACAGCCGCTTTGATAAGTACCTGAAGCTGCTGAATCAGGCGGGTGCATCGGGAGAATCCATAGAACAGGCAAAAGCCGAACTGCATAAGTCCTTTGCTAGCTTGACACAGGAAGAACAGAAGTTTGCCAATATCTTCCTGCACGATATTGAACGCGGCGATGCCACACCCGAACCCGGCAAGACGCTGCGGGATTACATTACCGAGTACCAGTGCCGTGCGAAGAATGACCAAATCCACCGCTTTGCCGTTGTGTTTGGCTTGGATGAAGAAAAGCTCCGCAATATGATGGGTCTGGGGCTGACGAAAACCAATATCAACGAGTTTGGCCGCCTTGACGAACTGAAGAAAAGCGTAGACAAAGCAAAGGCAAAAGCCTATTTTGAGAAAAAAGAGGGCGTAAAGCTGATACCGCCCAAGGTAAACCAGAAAGTGGACAGTTTGCTGCGGGAATTTATTGTAACCGGCGGCTTCGAGGTGTAAGGCTGCATATTTATAAGCGATAAGTCGAACAAAAGGGCCAAGGAAAATCCGAGGCCCTTTTACTTTTGCTTGGGAACAGCGGAAGTTGGCTACAATGTGTGAGAAATTTACCGACGGAGACTGGATTGAAGCTAAGGATCAGAGTGACGCGGGCATCCGCCTTGTTCAAACTGGCAATATCGGGATAGCAGAGTATCTTGATAAACCAAACAATAAGAAATGGATATCAGAAGAAACGTTTGAAAGGCTCCATTGCGAAGAAGTTTACCCCAATGATATTCTGATTTCAAGACTACCTGAACCAGCAGGAAGAGCCTGTATAATGCCCAATTTAGGCACAAAAATGATAACCGCTGTTGACTGCACAATAGTTAGACCATCTAAAGATGTTAGTGCGAATTTTCTACTGCAATATCTTTCTTCGCAATCATATTTTGATGAAGTCAATACTTGTCTTGCGGGCGGTACTCGGCAAAGAATAAGTCGTGGTAACTTGGCAGGTTTTGATGTGCCAATACCCCTAGATAAAACTGAGCAAGATGTAATCGGAAACTTTCTTTGCACTCTCGACAACCTTATCACCCTTCATCAGCGTAAGCCTTATATTTATGGGATGTCCAATTTTATATGATTACCAAAGTATGGTTACTGGAATTTGTGACGTCCGACTTTCTCAACGAAAGCGGCTGGGAATGTGGAAAGCACTATGCCGAACTTCTAAAGAGCCTGTTTACAGGCAGCAAGTAACCAGTCCTTACGCGAGTGTCAGACCATACCAACGCGATGTGACGCGTGCGCTAGTAGCAAAGGGCTTCACCCATCTATGCCTCCGCCTGTGCCCTGCCGGGGTGAGGTTGTTAAATGATACCGGCTTTTACAGCTTTTTGCTGCAGATAGTTACAGAAGGCGCTGCAAGATACAAGCATAAACAGCGCATCCTCCGGCTCTACGGTTTTGCTCTCGTTCAGGATGGCATGACGGATGCCGTCCTGGTCGCTGGTATAACCGTAGATTTTTTCAAAACCCGCTGCGAGGGCGGAATGGATGTCGATGCCGCCGTTATTAAGTACCTTTAATGCTGCGCCTAGGGTAGCTTTCGGATTGTCGGCAAGGATCTGGCACATGGATTCTACTGCGGAAATGGATTCCTTCACACAGTTGCGGTAGTCGGGATCGGTTTTGTCGGAGTATTTCTCAAGGGCGGTCTGAATATGGATTCTGGCCCCGGAAAACGGCCCGCTTAATGCAAGCGCAGATTCGATGGATTGAATTTCCGTTTCGTTTGTGATGGGAGAAATCTGCTTGCCGATAATGCGATAGCCGACGTTATCTGCTTTAAATACATTATCAAGCATATTGGAAAAGATATAAGTATAAGGGTAGGTGTCGTTGACAACTTTCTCACAGAAATCTAAAATATCGTACCAAGCAGTTTTTTGCAGAAGGATAATCTTTTTAGCAGAGTCTACAATCTGTTGGCAGGTGTAAAGTTGCGATAAATCATGCCGCATATATTGAGACCAAATGCGAAAACAAAAATCTCTTTTGTTCATACTTAAATTGATCATATATCCGTAGTCCGACACATAACGGCTAAACCACTGATAAAATCTATTCCAAATGTCCATCCGTGTATCCTCATTCAGACAATCTGTCTGAATCGGCACTTCTATCGGCTTAATCCCCATTCTTTGAGAAAAAGAAAAATATGGCACAAGAACGCATCCTTTCATACATATATTTTATTATTCTAATGTTTTATGGAACAAAAATAAACGATATTATTAAATTGATGTTTACTCCATTTCTAGACCGCAGATTGAGTTTCCGGCCACATAATCTTCCACTCAAAATACTCTGCCTGCGTAATCTCCCCAGCATACAACTTCTTCTGAACCGCAGCCCAATCTTTTAGAAAATCATCCAGAATCGTATCATCAAACCACATCGCCACGGGGGAGCGCGGCGGCCAGTTATCGTTGTCATCATAGTGCAGCGCAAGGTCTGGGTTGGCATTATACCGCGCTGT
>ERZ791909.965-NODE-965-length-21720-cov-3.235264_pt1 | contig 21720 bp, 19 predicted proteins | sample MGYA00510143_ERZ791909 | MGnify/ENA primary metagenome ERZ791909 (study PRJEB30046, sample SAMN00792093) | human gut metagenome | study: EMG produced TPA metagenomics assembly of the A metagenome-wide association study of gut microbiota in type 2... | reverse complement strand
AAGAGCCGGTCAGTCAGCCGGGGGTAATCTACCAGCTTGGCAAGCATCGGCTCATGTGCGGCGATTCCACCAGAGCGGAAGACGTTGCCCGTCTCATGAGCGGAGGGAAAGCGGATCTCGTTTTCACCGATCCGCCGTATGGAGTCAGTTATCGCGGAGTGAACAATCCGGGCGGCCGTCTGTGGGAGGTCATTGAAAACGACGATCTGCGCGGGGAAAAACTTTCGGAGTTCCTGCTTGCCGCATTCAAAAATCTGAAAGCGAGCCTCCGGGAAAAGCGGGCGTTCTACATCTGGTATGCCAGCAGCAATCATTTGCAGTTTGAACACGCCATCATTGATGCCGGACTGAAATCCAAACAGGTATTGTTCTGGAACAAGGGAATGATCCTTGGTCACAGCGATTACCATTGGGCGGCGGAACCGTGCTTTTACGGCTGTCATGAGGGGGAGAACTGCGAGTGGTTCGGCGACCGCTGCCAGACGACGGTCTGGGACATCAAGCGTGACAATACGCGGGAATATGTGCATCCGACGCAGAAACCGACCGCGCTGGCGATCAAGGCGATTTTCAACTCTTCGAAAGCGGGCGAGACTGTGCTGGATCTGTTTGGTGGATCGGGCAGCACGCTGATCGCCTGCGAGCAGACGAACCGCGTCAACTGCACGATGGAGTTTGATCCGAAGTATGCGGACGTGATCCGCCGCCGCTGGGCGGAGTTCGTCCATGGCGAGGGTTGTGACTGGCAGGCGCTTACTCCGGCAGTCGAAGAATAAAGAACAACAGCCGGACGGCATGGTGCTGTCCGGCAAACTAACCAAAAGAGGAGAATTATCGTATGAACGAAATCGTAAAAGTCTACAAGAACAGTCCGATTCGAATTGTTGAAAAGGACGGAGAACCGTGGTTCGTTGCCAAGGATGTCTGCAACATCTTGGAAATCAAGAACAGCCGTGACACATTGAATAAATGTTTGGATGAAGATGAAAGGGGAGTAGATATTATCTACACCCCTGGCGGCAATCAGGAAATGACGATTGTCAGCGAGGCCGGCCTCTATTCCCTGATTCTCCGAAGCCGGAAACCGGAAGCCAAAGCATTCAAACGCTGGGTGACGCATGAGGTTCTGCCGTCCATCCGTAAGACCGGAGCATATCTTTCTCCGGGCATGAGCAATGAACAGATCAAAGCTCTGGTGACAACTTTGGAAGAGGAAGTGTATCGGCGGATTCAGGCGGAAAACCGTCTGGCGAAACTGGAGGCTCATGCCGAGAAGCTGGCTCGTGCGGCCATTCCGGCAACACCCTTTGGAGAACTTTCTCAGAAAACCGGCAGACCGCGTACCTGTCTGGTTCGGAATTACCTCCGGAGCGGTCAGGAAGTAAAACCGGAGCACTTTGGCGCATACATCCAACTGCTCCTGCCTCTGTATACGGCACGGGAACTGCTTCTGGATGCACTTCCCGCTCCGACTTCTGCACCGGCCGCTTCGGTCAGCTGTTGAACTCGAATGCGCCCCGGCGGGCGGCACTCTTGCGGACGCGCGGCGTCTCCTTTTCCTTGATCTCGCGGAAGAATGCGGAGTAAAGACTCTGCTCCGGAGTCTTTGCTCCATTCGGGCTCCAGAGACCTTCTTCGATGACTTGCGCGAGGATCTCTTTCGTGTTGAGCGGCGTCCGGCTGCGCTTGAGGACCTGCAGAGCCGCATTCAGGAGTGAGAGTTTTTTCTCCGGCGATCCGCCGGATTCCGGCGCGGGATTGGGCGTGTCCACTTCCTCTTCCGCTTCCGGCTCGGCGGATTCCGCCTCCGGTTCCGTTGCGGGGACCGCCTCCGGCGCTCCCGGTTCGGCGATGACCCGTTCGATTCTGGTGACGATGAACTCGCGGTCGCTGCCGACCTTTTTGACTTTCCAGCCGTTCGCGGTGATCTCGGTTACGACAACCTCGATCTCATTGCGTCCGACTTTCACCATGACGATGGTTCCGACTGTGATGTTGCTCGTGTCGCACATACTTACCTCCTTCTGGTTGTTTGAGTTGCGACTTCTTTGCTTCGCCGGTGCATATACAACCATGACTTGCGCCACTTATCCAGTCGCAATCTGAAAATAAAGGCAAAATAGATGGATAATTCTTTGAAAATCACTGCATTGCAGCCTGAAGTGCTGGTGAGATTGCTGAAACAGGCCGGATCCCGGACCGCTTCTCCGGAGATGATTGCCGAGGATCTTGCTTCCGGTGCGCCGCAGAATCCGGATGGCACGATCAACCTGGTTGAATATGCCGCCTGGCTGGCGAAGGAGGAAGACGATGCCGATCAATCCGAGTAACATGCGCGTGGTGGACGTCGCGCGGCTTCTGAACTCCACGTCGTTCGGATTTGTTCTGGCGCAGGCGCGGCTTTACCGCGAGTTCAACCGCGTCGGCTTCCGGATCGGCTCCTCGGAGAATCCGCGCAACATCAACCTCCTGAAATACATTGCCTGGATGTTCGACCGGAAACACACACCGGAGGAGACGTCCGGCGCGCGCAGCTATGAGGACCGGCGCAATGCCGAGCGCGACCGTCAGGCGGAACAGTCGCTCGCCGGACGCGACATCGGCCAGCTCCCGGAGGTCGTGAATCCTAACAGGAAAGCCGCCTGCGAACGCAATTTCCAGCTTTTCTGCGAGAGCTATTTCCCGGAGACCTATTCTCTTGCATGGTCGCCGGATCATCTGAAGGTGATTGAGAAGATTGAAACGGCGGTTCTGCGAGGCGGACTCTTTGCTCTGGCGCTCCCGCGCGGTTCCGGGAAGACAACAATCACGGAAAGTGCGGCGCTCTGGTCGATGCTCTACGGACATCGCGAATTCGTGGTATTGATCGGCGCGACTGAATCAGCGGCTCTGGAGCTTCTGGATTCCTTGAAGACCGAGCTGGAAGTCAACGAGCGTCTCGCCGAAGACTTCCCGGAGGTGTGCTATCCGGTGGCACAGCTGGAGGGGATCGCGAACCGCTGCGCCGGACAGCTCTACAAGGGCGAGCGCACCCGCATCACCTGGACAAGCAACGAGATCGTTCTGCCGACCATCGAAGGAAGCAGGGCTTCCGGCATCATCGTCCGAGTTGCCGGCATCACCGGACGTATCCGTGGTATGAAGTTCAAGCGGAGCGACGGCCGGAACGTGCGTCCATCACTTGTTGTAATCGACGATCCGCAGACCTCGGAATCCGCCGGATCGCTCGAACAGACCCGCAAGCGGGTTCGTGTGCTTGCCGGAGACATCCTGGGACTTGCCGGTCCGGGGCAGAAAATCTCCGGAATCATGCCCTGCACGATCATCCGCCCGGGTGACATGGCCGACATCATCCTCAACCGAAACACCCATCCGGACTGGAACGGCGAAAAGACCCGAATGGTCTACCGCTTCCCCACGAATATGAAACTGTGGGAGGAATATGCCGAGATCCGGGCGGAAGCTCTGCGCACGGAGGGCAATTTCCAGAAGGCGACGGAGTTTTATCTGGCGAACCGGGAGGCGATGGACGCCGGAGCGGAAGTGAGCTGGGAAGCCCGCTTCAACCACGATGAAGTATCGGCGCTTCAACATGCGATGAACCTGAAGTTTCAGGACGAACAGGCGTTTCAGTCGGAGTATCAGAACGACCCGCTCCCGGATGACACGGCGGATGACTCGCTCCTTTCCGTGGACGAGATCTGTGCAAAGATCAACGGACTTGCCCGACGGCGCGTCCCGCTGAAATGCGATCGCCTCACGATGTTTGTCGACGTCGTGCGACAAGAAGTTGCTTGAAAATTTTGTTTGATGTGTATATGTTATGCTCTTTTGACTTTAAACTTTTCAAAAGTACGTACCAAAGACACAGACAAACCTGTTGTTTTGCCAACAGTAGCCTATTCGGGCATGCGATTGGAGTAATTCGATGGTGTGAAGCCCCGAAGACAATGCAACCCACAGAGGAAATCCCGCGAGGGAGGAACAAGTCCCCTAATACCATGGGGCTGGGAGCTAGGCTCGAACGGTAAGGTTAACATATGTGAACTGCTGATAAACGCCGTAACGAACAACAAGCCAAAGGTATTGATAGGCTTGAGCCAAAAGGCAAGGGTGTAAGGACACAAGATAACGTCTTCTTATGCGCAAACAATGATACCCCGGCGAAGAGGCGGAACCTAACCCGTTCAATATGGAATTTCAAACAAAACTTGGTAAGTCCGTATCCTTCCCGCAAGGGAAAGCGACCCGCAAGGGAAGCCGATAGGGGTGCGGATATGAGAGACCCGAAAAAGCGAATGCCGCTCTGTAATGGGGCGGATAGCGGCAATGCCGTGATGCGAAAGCATGCAGACTTCGGGATGGTTTTTAATCACAATAACGAATGTGGAGTGAAACAGAAAATGTCGAAAGGCGATCAAAGGAACGTCAGTCAAAAATCTGACGTGCGCGTCGACAGTGAACTTGACTGGAACCAGATAAACTGGCAACAAGTACAAGATACTGTGACACGCTTGCAGGCTCGAATTGTGAAGGCTCAACAGGAAGGAAGAATAGGTAAGGTAAAATCTTTAATTCGTATTCTGACACACTCCTTCGCGGCAAAAGCCTTAGCTGTGAAGAAGGTGTCATCGAACAAGGGAAGTCACACTCCAGGAGTGGACGGAACTGTATGGAATACAAACGAAAGCAAAGCCCAAGCGATCCTTGAACTCAAACAAGAAGGCTACCGGGCAAAGCCTTTAAGGCGGAAATACATCCCGAAAACAGGGAGCAACAAAATGCGCCCACTCGGTATACCGACCATGAAGGACAGAGCAATGCAGGCAGTGTATGCAAGTGCACTCGAACCTGTAGAGGAAACTACTGGAGATCCAAACTCCTACGGCTTTCGTCCATACAGAAGCTGCCAAGATGCAATCGATCATATCGGTTCCATCATGCGCAGATCAGACCGCCCCCAATGGATACTGGAAGGAGATATAAAGGGATGCTTTGACAACATCAGTCATGACTGGATGCTCAAACATATCCCAATGGAAACGTCAATACTGAAGCAGTGGCTGAAGTGCGGATACTTCGAGAACGACAAAAAGTTCTTCAACGAGGCAGGTACACCGCAAGGCGGAATCATTTCGCCAACCCTCGCCAACATGGTACTGGACGGTCTCCAAAATCTTCTGTACAGTAAATACAAGAACAGATACCAATCGCACAAAAACGGCAAATTCTACTGGACAACCCCAAAACACAAGGGACCAAACAGACAAGTAAACCTTATCAGATACGCAGACGACTTCATCATCACCTGCAATTCCAAAGAGGTGCTGGAAGAGGAAATCAAGCCGATGATAAGAACATTCCTGCGGGAAAGAGGTTTGGAACTGTCAGAAGAGAAGACCGTAATTACAAATATAAGCGATGGTTTTGACTTCCTGGGGTTCAATATCAAACTGTACAAGAACATCGTACTGGTAAAACCCGCAGAAAAACGAGTAAAGAGACTGCGTGACAAAATCGGAGAAATCATAGCCGCAAAACAGGCAGCTTCCGCCGAAAAGGTTATTGAAGCGCTTAATCCTGTAATAAGAGGATGGTGTAACTACTACCGGTTTGTCAACAGCGCCGACACATTCAACAATCTTAGCAACTGGATTTGGGGCAGATTGTGGCAATGGGCGGTACGCCGCCACCACGACAAAGGAAAAAGGTGGTGTAAAAATAGATACTTTACCAAACTCAACGGGCAGGATTGGCACTTCTTCGCAAAGAAGGAAGATGGAACCATGCTCTACCTGACATATCCGAATGATGTCAAAATCCTTCGGCACAGGCAGATCAAAACAGACATGAATCCGTATGACAGCCACGACCGCTCGTACTATGAGGAGAGGGAGAAATGGGGAGTCAAAATGACTCTTCCAACTTCAAAACCAACCTTAAAGCCGGGTGTTGAGAAATCAATGCCTTATTAAAAGCTTGAGCCGTATGCGGGGAAACTCGCACGTACGGTTCTTAGGGGGGAGGAAACTGGTAACAGTTTCTTCCTACCCGATCAGAAAGCGCTGCTTTTCTATGTGGTGATCGCATGGGCGGAGGACTTCACCGGCGCGGTCATCGACTACGGCTCATGGCCGGATCAGCACCGGCACGAGTATTCGCTTGCCGATGCGAATCCGAGCATTCAGACGCTCTTTCCGAAAGCGGGCTTCGAGGGAGCCCTGTACGCCGCGTTGTCCGCGCTGACCGATGAATGCCTCGGGCGCGAGTGGGAGCGCGAGGACGGGGCTGTCCTGAAAATCGAACGCGCTCTCGTGGATGCAAACTGGGGACAGTCAACCGATGTCGTCTATCAGTTCTGCCGTCAGAGTTCCCACGCCGGAGTGATCCTGCCGTCGCATGGCAGATACGTTGGCGCATCCTCGAAACCCATGACCGAATACCGCAAACAGCAGGGCGACCGGCTCGGATTCAACTGGATGATTCCGAATGTCGCCGGGAAACGGGCGATCCGGCATGTCATCTACGACACGAACTACTGGAAGAGTTTCATTCACGCGCGGCTCGCGGTTCCCGTCGGCGACAAGGGGTCGCTCACGCTCTACGGACGGATCCCCGGAGCTCATCAGCTCTTCGCGGAGCATCTGACCGCCGAATACCGCGTCAAAACACAGGGGCGCGGCCGCACGGTCGACGAGTGGAAACTCAAGCCGCAGTCGCACGACAACCACTTTCTGGACTGTGTCGCGGGCTGTGCGGTCTGCGGATCAATGCTTGGCGCGTCTCTGCCCGAGACGCTTCCCGCGAAGCTTGACCGCAAGCCGATGATCCGCCTTTCCGACAAACGCCCTGGCGTGATTCCTCAAAACGGCAGACTCAAACTTTCCGAACTCAGGAGACAGAAAAATGGATAAACGGGAACTCCCGGAAAATATTCGTCAGGCGATCGATCTGATTGCCGCAGTTCTTCGCAGAATCAAGGCAAAAGAACTGGATAAACGCAGGAACGAATGCTTGTATATAGAGAAAAATCAAGGAGTTGCATTGACATGAGCGATCAAGGAATAAAACGACAAATTGACAGGATCTATCGTATGAATCTTGCCGAACTTCGGGAAAAGTTCAATGAACTCTTTGGCTTTGAACCGGGGCAGACCAACATTGTAAATCTGCGACGCCGCCTTGCTTATCGAATTCAGGAACTTCATTTCGGGGGATTGTCCGATAACGACAAGGAAATTCTGATCCGGATTGCCGATGGTGATCCCATGGCCAATCTTCAAAATAAAGCGAAAGGAATGATTTCCAAGTTGCGCGGGACTCGTTATCAACGGGTCTGGAAAGGGAAGAAATACGAAGTGATTGTTCTGGGCGACGGAACATTTGAATATGACGGAACGGTCTATCAATCGCTTTCCGCCATCGCCCGCGAAATTACCGGGACTCGCTGGAACGGCAAACTCTTTTTCGGGGTGAAGTGATGGTGATGCAGACGATTCCAAAGAAGAGATGCGCGATTTACACACGCAAGTCCGTTGAGGAAGGACTGGATCAGGAATTCAACAGTCTGGATGCTCAACGGGAGGCTGGCGAAGCCTATATCGCCAGTCAGAAAGCCAACGGATGGGTCTGCCTCCCGACTCGTTATGACGACGGAGGATATTCCGGCGGCAATATGAAACGTCCGGCGCTTCAGCAACTCCTTGCCGACTGTGAAGCCGGGCTGGTCGACATCATCGTGGTTTACAAGATCGACCGATTGTCCCGATCCATCTGTGATTTTGCAGACCTCTCCAAGAAATTTGACGAATGGGGCACACAGTTCGTCGCGGTGACGCAGGAAATCAATACCGCCACCAGCGCCGGGCGCATGATGCTCAATATTCTCATCACCTTCGCGCAATATGAGCGGGAGGTCATCACCGAGCGGGTTCGCGACAAGATGGCGGCCAGCCGGAAGAAAGGCAAATGGGTCGGCGGCAGTGTTCCAATGGGCTACCGCGTGGAAAACAAAAAGCTGGTTGTTGAGCCGGAAGAAGCACGGGTCATTCAAAGAATCTTTCAGCGGTTTATTGAGGTTCAGTCTCCCAAACTGATCGCAAGGGAGTTGAACCGTGACGGGATAAAGACAAAGCAGGGAAAAATCTGGGATGCCAGTCATATATACCGGATTCTGGAAAATCATACCTACATCGGAGAGGTGAAATACAAGGGAACCATTTGCGAAGGAGAACAGGAGGCTATTGTTGATCTGGCCGTCTGGAACCGGTCGAGGGAAATTCTTTCTGCAAATGATCGAATTCCGGACCGGAGCAGGAATGTCGAAATTGTCGCCCCGCTCAAAGGAATCCTGAAATGCGGGCACTGTGGATGTTCCATGATGCCGACTTATTCCAGGAAGAATGGAAAGAAATACTTTTATTATCTCTGCGTGAAGGATGCAAAACGTGGGGAACCCCATTGTCCCGTGCATCAGGTATCTGCGGGAGAAATTGAAAAAAATGTCCGGGAGCAGTTGCGGAAATTTCTTCAGTCGCCGACAATCATTATGCGTCTGGCAACAGCCTTGAATATGCCAGGTGTGGATATCACAGAAGCCCTTCAGGGGATTTTCTGGGAAGAAATCACACCGGGAGAAGCCAATCGCCTGACCGCTCTTCTGATTGAGAAGGTCATCGTTTATGAAAATAAACTTTCCGTGGAGCTGAAATGTTCCGGAGTCAAAACTCTGCTGGAGGAGCTGACAAATGCCGAAGAATCAAATTGAAATTCTGGAAAACGGAAACCTGCTGATTACATTGCCGATCGTTTTCAAGATCTGCGGACAGCGGAAAAAGATGATTATGCCGGATTCCGAGGATGCGGGATCTTCTCCTCTTCTCCTGAGTATCGCAAGAGCATATCGCTGGCAGAAGATGATCGATGAAGGCAAATTCAAAAACATTGCCGAACTTGCCAATGTGCTTGGCATCGACCCCGGAGCAGTGGCACGGACAATTCGCCTGACTTTGCTTTCCCCGAAAATTATCCACAAGATCATTGCCGGGGAAGTAAACTTATTACAGGAACAGTATCGCCAGAGTTTCCCGGATTCCTGGGAGGAACAGGAAAAGGTTTTCTTTCCACAGTAACAAGCAACAGCGGGCGATTGCGGGCTTTTCTCCTGCTCGCCCGTTTTCATGTTAGACGAGGGAAAGGCCTACGGCAAAAGATGACAAGCATAGCGACTTCCACATGCCGGCTGCTCCAACTCACGTTTGCTATCTGTAATCTCCCGAAGCTGATGTACGTAAAATGCAATAACAGATACTATCGGCATTTTACACCGAGTCAAGTTGTTTAGTTTCCGGGGCCAATCGCACTCCCATAGGTTGGACAACTTTTATTAAAAGATTGGTATAAAGACCCTTGGTTTACTATATCCCACTGTTTGCCGATTACAAGGAATCAAAGATAAACGGCAAGAAGTCGGCTGTTTGCCAAGCGGAAAAACGACCATTTTCCGGAAATTTCGAAAAAATCGAAAAAACGGCCATTTTCTCCAGAGTTTAACCTTGAAAATGGTAGGGTTGTTGCAACTAAAACTTCCGACCTCTACCCTTGTAGGCTTTTTGATTAATGGCTTGATAATGAATATATTACAACATATTTTCCCACAAGCGGAGAATCTCGTTTTTCAATTCCAAAAATCAAGAGGTCGGATTTTTTGTGTGTTTCCCCGACTTTTGCTTCTCCAATCGAAAAGCCTACGACCTCTACTCGCCGGAGAATTTGTCGGGAGATCATCGGAAACACAGAGGGAAATGCGAAAACAGAGGATTCTCTCCGGCACTGCAAATGGGCCAATTCCACCTCAAAATCAGCCCCAAAAACGAAAAAACCGACCGGAGGTCCGGTCGGCGGAGAATCAAGAAAATGGTCGGGGTGAGAGGATTTGAACCTCCGGCCTCTGCGTCCCGAAGGTAAAAAAGCCCTCCTCAAACACCCTATTTAACCTCAAAACTGGACATCTGAAAACATCATCAAACATCATATTTTTGGGACGATTTTTGGGATGTTTTCTTGAGATTCGGTAAAGCACCAAATATCTTTAAAATCAACTCAACAACAATACTATGCTGATATTGTAAGATAATCCCGAAAGTGAACGATTTCAAGTACAATTGTACTGAATTATCTGTGAATTCCAGCGCCTCCGATAAAACTACAAGGGAAAGTCAAAGTGGTGCTCCTTGGCATCCTCTTCAATACCGAATGAGATACTCATTGAGGAGGGGTTAAGATTTTTAATAATGCCTCTCCAATGTCTTTGGAAGAGTGAATCGCTGTATTCAATGCATATTTCCCGGCCAGCGATGGGCTGTATTTCAGAATTTCATCTCTCGTTATATTATGCCATATGGGAAGAATCACTTTGTCAGCACCTATCTCCTTCTGAAACAAACCATCCAACTCATATTGCGTCCAACCTTTTGAAATATAGTGATTGGACAGGACAACTATTCCAAATTTTGATTTTCTAAGGCCATTATCTATCCGGGAACGCAAGCTATCTCCCCATTTCATCTCAATGGCATCATACCAAACCTTCAGCCCGTATTCTTCCGTTAAAATCCGATGCAGTTCATTAACAAAGGATTCTTTGTCTTCTGTTGCATGAGAGATAAACACATCATATTCATCATTAGCATCATCCTCATTGCCTATATTTACATTCACCGCTTCGGAAGTCAATTCATTATATTGATTTTCCAAACGAGAAGTCAGGTCGGTTATTTGTTTCTTATATGCATCATTTAATGATTTTTGTTCTCTCTGTGATTTCTTTGTTTCTTCTGCTTGTTCTTTAAATAATCGGGTTGTCAATTCCGCAACTCTCTTTTTCTTAGTTGCCAAATCTTTGCTCACCGAAGATTTAGAGCTTAAAATTCGTTGAATATCACGATTATAGCCATCAATCTGTCTCGCCTTTGACTGAAGAGATGAAGAAGATGTATTTTTATTAATACTTTTTTGGACGCTTAAAATTTGATTCGTTTTATTCGATTCATCTTTTGCAAGGCTTGCGATTTTTTGTTCAAGCCGGACAATATCATTATTAAGTTGCGTAATTTGCCGCTGTGTTTGTTCAGAGCTCATTAGACCCTCGTAAAATATTCAATTTTTCACACTGTACAGCAATGAATATATCTTCATTTTTTAGCAGTTTCAATGCTTAATTCAAAGATTCTGAAAAGAAATATATAATATAAATTGCCAAAACTTATCTATTAAGAATTAAAGACAAATAAATCAGGATAAAATCAGATATAATTGATTATTTTCAATTAGTTATATAAATTATCTTTTGGCAAAATATTACGCCTATTTCAATTCATATCATCAAATGAAAAATCTTGCGTTATTTTGCGCGAGCGGAATGCACGAGGGCGATAAGTTAAGGTCAGAATTTTTGTTCAAATCACAATCCATTGCAAAATGAACAGTTCTTGCGTTTCCAACGCGGGGGCGTAATCCCTGCGGGCTTGCATCAATGTGAGCTCCTTTTTCTGGGCGAGAGTTTCTTTCTCATTCCGGTATTGCTGCCAATGGCGGTCGAATTCCAATGAGTCCGGCTTCAGGGTGGTCAGTTGTTGCCGGAGCTGGGTGAGTTTTTCGGATTCCCATTGGGACAGGCGTTCTTCGAAGCTGGCGATGTGTTGCTTGAATGCTTCCTGCAAGCGTGTATGTTCATTGGCGATTTGCTGGGCGGTGAGCTGTTCCAATGTATTTCGTGGTCGGTGGGGGCTACCGGAGATAATCTGACCGTGTGCCAGCAATCGGCGGCACTCTTCTTCGGTCAATGCTTCGCTTGCGTCGGAATAGCCTGTATGGATGAGTTTTTCGTATTCGTAATGGCATCGGCATTTCAAGAGACACACTTGGAGGAATCCCCCAGTTCCCGGTACGATTCCGGCAGAAATTTGCAAAATGGCGTTCTTATTGGGAAGTTTCCGGCAACAATCCAATGCTGCTTGTACGACTGGGCTTTGCTGATTCAATGCTTTATATCCGTATCGTTTCGATTGGGGAAGAAGCGAATACTTGCCCGGTTTCAATTCGGTTTGCTCATACTCCAATTCTTCGGGAATGTGGAAGGTCATGGTTGTATCGCTGAAAGAGCCCCATTTCCCATAGGCGTATTTGCAGACTTCCCAGAGTTTGCGACGGTGTTCTTCGATTTCATCGGCAATGTGAAACAGGTGTGTTTGCCTCATGGAATCGTCGAGTTCAATGGGAGCGACTTCGATTGCTTCGAATGCCCGGTTGATTTCCTCCGAAGTTCGGCATCGGAGGAAGATTTCTCCAATCCGACGTTCAAACTTTTTACCGTCTCCAACTTCCCCCAATGTGGAATCGCTGCTGCCCAATACCCGATTGAAGATTTCCAACTTGTGGGTGAGCAATTCCAACAGGCGTTGTTCCGCCAGATTATCAGCATTGAGGAAGTTCACAACCACCACGTCATTCTTCTGTTCGCAACGGTGACAACGACCGATTCGCTGCTCAATGCGTTGCGGATTCCACGGCAGGTCATAGTTTACCAGCAATGAGCAGAATTGCAGATTCAGCCCCTCGGAAGCGGCGTCGGTCGCAATCAGAATGTCGGCTTTGCGCCGGAAGTGGTCTAATATCGCTGTTTTGCGGTCGAGATTGGGATTGGATTTCGACGGTCGCATCTTCTCCTTCCATGTGCGGTAAATTGCATCCGCATGGGGATTGAGATTGTCGCCGTTAATCATGACGACCCGCCCTTTGAATTCGGGAATGGCCTGTAGCTCATCGAAAATATGACGCTGGGATTGCAGGAATTCGGTGAAAATAATCGCCTTCTTCCTGCCTCCGGCTTTCTGGACTTGCCGCAATCCTTCACGTAAGGCGTAGAGCAAAGCCTTGGATTTCCCGGCACTGGCGGTTTGGTTTGCCAACCGGCGTAATTCGTACAGTTCCTTGATTTCAAGCCGGAGTTCCTCCAATTCCTTGGGCGTGGGTTTGTGACACTTCGGCTTGAGCAGAACTTTTTCCATTTCACGCAATTCCTCGGCACTGGAGAGAAGGTCAGGAGTCAATGCGGATTGGATACAAATCTCCTGTAGGCGTTGAGCCAGCCGTTCCAGCGTTCCGGCAAGATTTGACGGACAGGAGGCCAATAACCTCCGCAAGGTCATTTTCACCAATTGGCGATTCCCCACATTGAGACAATGCAGATTATCCCGGAGAAGAAAATCCTCCACGCGGGCGTATAATCGCTTCTCGGCGGCATTCAGCGAGAATTTATGAGTCACGGCAATGCGATTGACGAAGTGTTCTCCTGAATCCTTGCGTAACGTCCGAATCAGAATCGGCTCCCATGGTTTGGAGTCGTCCTTCTTGGGCCGGATGGGAAAATATTCGTCTATCACCTCTGCCAATGCGCAAAGGTCATTCTGCGAGTTCTGAATCGGAGTCGCGGTCAGCAGGAGCTTCGGAACATCGCGCAGGACATTCCTGAGCGCGGTAGCCATTCGACCATGACGGTTGCGCAGGTGATGGGCTTCGTCGATGCAACAGAGGTCCCACGGCAATCCCGCAAGGTATTTTGCCTTGTTGCTGGCAAAGTGATAGGAACAGAGCACAATCTTATCGCTGATAAAGGGATTCGGGGGATTCTTCCTCCGCAGGTATTGGCTGTTTACCACGGTCACAGGAAGCCGGAATTTCTTCGTCAACTCATCAATCCACTGTGCAATCAGGCTGGCGGGGAGGATAATCAGGATTTTACGTTTCCCCTGCTGCCAATGCCGGTGGATGATGATACTCGCCTCAATGGTTTTACCGAGCCCGACTTCATCGGAGAGAATCGCCCCCTTATGCTCCCGCAGGGCTTTCAGGGCCCGACTGACGACTGAAATCTGGTACGGAATCGGATTGATTCGGATGTCGTTCAACGTGAGCGCAAGATTGCTTGCGCCGCCGTCTTCACTTCGGAGCGTCAGTTGATGGGCCCAATATTTCAGAAAAATCGGATGCATCTCTTTTCTCTGCTTGAATTTCCGGCTTAACAATATTACATTTCTCCTGAAATATCAAGCGGGAGACAATCGGCAATGGCGAAAACTCAAAAGAAATTAGAACAACATCCGATAGCGAAGCTGTTTCCCGCTCCCGATGCCGCCGCATTGGATGCCTTGCGAAAGCGCATCTTTCGCGTCGGAAAACTGAAATATCCGGTCGTCCTCTTCGAAGGCAAGGTCATTGAACATTGGCCCGAATATTGCGCCTGTCTGGAATTCGACCTGCCATACACCACCACGGAATACGACGGCACCGCCGAAGAGTTGGTCGAACATCTGCTGAAAAATAATTCACTCCAATTGGGAAAGGCGCACCGGGCATTGATTGGGGCGTACCTGAAGAAGTTCTACCGGACACAATCCAGAGCCAATCAATCGGCGGGCGGAGCCGGTCAGACCTTCATTCCGAAATACCACGCCAGAGATGCCGCCGCCGAAAAGATGAAAATCTCTTCCCGCCTGATTGCTGAAGCCGAACGCATCCTCGATACCGGAAACGACAATCTGATTGGGCTGGCGTTGAGTGGAACGCTCAGCATCTCCAAGGCGGCAAAGCTGGCAAAAGAGCGCCCGTATGTATTGGACACGCTCGCCGGATTGACAGACAAAGCTCTGTCGCAATTCCTGCCGACACTGAACACGAACAAACTGCAATCCGAAGACCGATTGCGGGAAGAATACGATGCGGAAGTCCGCAAAATCAAGGCCGTCTACAAAGATAAGCGGCAAATCCTGAATCATGACATGCACCTTCGTTTATCATTGGCCGACACGGATGAAGAGAAAGTGCAACTCCAAGAAGAACTGGCAACTAAACGCCGGAGCATCACCGAACTTCAGAATGTCAGGTTGGAACAGCTCCGATTGCGATACGAGAAAAAGCGGACAACACTTCTGAAGGCCAATGCGAAAATCATCCGCACTCTTCGCAAAGCCTGTCAAGCCGAAGTCGTCAGTTCCTCATTGAAGAAAGAAGCCCAATACCTCGTCTACATGCGCTGGGATTACGAACTCGGCAAGCTGACCCTGCAAGCCGCATGGGACAAAATCCAGCGATTCGACGAAAAGGCAAAAATCTACACTCTAAAATCCAGCAGACAGGTCTTGGCCGAAACTGAGGTCATCACCATTACCCATACCGCCGAAATCGCCAAAGCCACAACCAATGCAATTAACCGGAAAAAGTTCTGCTCCGGCCAGAAAGTATTAAGACCGGATTCCTATATCCCGCGTGTATTCGACCGAGTGGGAGCGAGGTTTATGGAAAAAAGCAAAGAAATTGGAAAGGGAATATAATATGGCAAATGAATTAACCAAAACAGAAGTATCCATTGATATTGTTCCTTTAATGGAAAGTGTACTCAGTCGAGTGCGGGAAGACATGAAGGACAATCCATACATAAAAGAAGCTTTATTAGTCCTTCCTGTTAATGGATACAGAAGTGCAATAGGCTCATTTTGGAATGCTGTCGTCGATGATTTGCGAAACAAGATTATATTCCGTAGTCTTGATTTGTTTAATAAAGAAATGAAATTGTCTCGTGAAATAAAGTCATATGAGGATTTCCAAAATTATGTAAATGATGACCAACTCATAGAAGGGGCTTACAAAATAGGTGTAATCGGTTGGGAGGCTAGTAAAATATTAAAGCACTCAAAGGAGACGCGCCATTTTTTCTCTGGTCATCCCAAAAGTAGCAATCCTACTCCGCTAAAAGTATTTGCTTTTATGGAAGATTGTCTGAAATATGTTATTAATGAGGAATACCCCGCCCAAATAATCGATATTGATAATTATATCAAGACGATGGATTCTTCTGACTATGACAGAAATGAAATTGCAATTGAAAATGGAATTGGCGATTTACCGGAAGTGTATAAAAAAGAACTAATCCATAGATTGTTCAAGATATATATTAATAAGGCTTCCTCCAGTACGCTTATTTCCAATGTCGAATTAGTAGCTCCGATTTTATGGAAGTCCCTTGCTAAGGAAATAAAACTGGAAGTTATAAGACGGGTTGATACTGTCTATGTGCAAAGTGATTCCGTAATCACTGACAGAGCATTCCAATTTTCGATTCTTGTTAAAGGGACGGCCTATTTGAGCCAAGGTGCGAGAAAGTACAAAATTGGCCCCTTGGTAGAAAGGTTATCAAAACATCTTGACCAATGGGCTATTGAAAATGAATGTGTGCAATTTTTAATGCCATATGCTTCAGTCGTCCCAGAGGAATTAATAGATGCTTATGTTTCTGCAATAACCCACACCTATGTTGGTTCTATTGGAAGTAGCATGAGATTCAGCAGAACCAACTTTTATGCTGACCAAGCCGCCATTATCATTCCAGACATGTTTCAATTATTTAATGATAGGCTTGCATCTGCTTTTGTCAAGTGTTTAAAAGAAAGTGATATTTTACCATCGAGAATAAACAGCCCTTCAAAAATGAAAAGACTCCGTACTCTTGGAACTATTGTCAGAGAAAAAATATCAGAATCTTTTCCGAGCAAAAAGATTATTGATTTATTGGTTGATGAGCAAGCAGAAAAAGATTTCAGAAAAGCAATTGCAAGACATTAAGATAGTATAAAACAATTAATAAGAGGAGATGTTTAAGATGTATCAAGTCCCTATCGAAGCTACTCAGCGTTGGTCCACTTTGTCTAATGACAATAAAGTTTTTGTACCGCGTTCAATCCGAATTGGCTGCCCACATTGTGGCGAAAATCCTGTCATTTTCGCCACAACGAATCAATGGGATAAAAGAACTGATTCTCTGCATAAAACTGCAATTTGCCCATCCTGCGGAAAAGAGAGTTCTTTCTGGGCTATACAATTTTCGGGCTATCCTAATGAGAATGATGCTCAATCTAAGTGTATTATTTTTATGTATCCAATACCGCCATTGGCGCAGAAATATGATGACGATATCAACAAAATATCTCCTCGTTTTGCTGATATTTACAAACAAACAGCTCGGGCAGAAGCAAGTGGACTAACCGAATTGATTGGTATCGGATATCGAAAATCACTTGAGATTTTAATCAAAGACTGGCTAATACAAGAAAAGCCATTAGAGAAAGACAAAATTTGCGTTCTAAATATTTCCAAATGCATTGGCGATTATATAGAGGATGCAAACTTAAAAGAATGTGCCAAGAGAGCCATTTGGCTTGGAAATGATGAAACTCATTATGTCAGAAAATGGGCAGATAAAGACATCGCTGATTTGAAAAAGCTCTTAGAGATAACCCTATACTGGCTATCTGCTCACCTTGCCAGCAAACGATTAATGGATGACATGCCAGAGCCAAGAAAGCCGTGATTTTATGTTGAACGCCTACTGAACACCACGTAAACCGAGCATGAATCGGCGTCCGTCTTGGCCTTCGCCGTTATAGAGGAGTTTATAGGTTTGGAGCTGGTTCTTCTTCTGGGATTCGGGGAGGACCAGTTCCATTTCGATTAGTTCGGTGAGGTGGATATGGAGGCGGGTCTTGGTCCAGCCGGTGTAGTCCATCACTTCTTTTCGGCTGAAGGTCTTCTGGTCCATTTCCAACAGGAGTTGCAGGAGGTTCCGGGCGGGGAGCGAGAGGTCGTCCAATGAGATTCCCAGTAGCTCGGAGGCGAGTTCGGTTGCTTGTTGGATGTCCTCCCTTGAGACTTCGATGTATTCAATGCCATTGTAGTTTTTCAGAGGCTTTTTCATTTGATTGAGGAAAGCCACGGCCTTGCAGAGGTTCAGGAATTTGGGCTGGTCTCTTCTGGCCTGAAGGCGGTCGTCTTCGTAGAAGAGCTCTTCTGCGTAGGGATTCACCACTGCGTAGGGTTCCAACAAGCGTTGGAAAGAGTGATGCTTGCGGATGATTCCTTCCTTATCGGATTGGTCTTTCAGGCCCTCCAAGGTATGAGATTTGCGCTGCATTGCCAGAATACGACGGGTCTGTTCGCGGGATTCATCCACGCCCAGTATGAAGAAACGGGACTTCGTTTCCGGGTTGATTTCGGGATTGGTGGTCGTCTGGAATATCGAACATCCCCCTTCAACGTAACGGGATTGGCCTTGGCCGCCAGAAACGGTCTCCTGAGCGAGATAGCCTTCGGAGATGAGGGTTCTTATTGCGTAGGTGTCTTTGACCCCTGCGGCTTCCTCCAATGCCAGCAGTTTGTTTTTGAGGGACTTCATGTAGAAGAGCGCCTTGTCGGTAATCGCCGAGGCACGGATAACCGATTCGGGCGGCATCAGCTTCAAGGTTTTATCCTGCAAGGTGGATTTACCGGCCCCCGATGAACTCAATACCAGAATATTCAGGGGGTTGTCCATCAACCGGGAGGTTGCCGCCAGATAGCACATGAGTTTGTTGTGTTCTTCGCCGATAACTCCCAATGTTTCGTAATCTTCGAGGATGGTCTGGAAGATGTTGCCGGTTCCCATTTCAATGGCGTAATCGTCGTAGTTGAATTTGAAAGCTACACTGTTCATGGTCTGTTCTCCTATTGTTCAGGCAGTTTATCGGCAGAGTTTATAGGCGTGTGTCTTCGAAATGTTGAGCTCCTGAGCAATGCGTCCGAAGGAATAGCCCTGCCTTCTGAGCTCGATTGCCTGTTGGTCGATGTTCAGGCGTTTCGGTCGTCCCAATGTTTTCCCCTGTGAGACGGCGCGTTGCAATCCGGCTTTCGTGCGGTCAGAGATTCGCAAACGTTCCTGCTTGGCAAGGCAGGACATCAAGGCAATGATGGCATCGGCGAAGATTCCCAATGAGGAGATGTATTCTTCGCTGTAGGAGTGCCATTTGACCTTGTAACTGTCCAGTCGGGAGAGATATTCCAGCGTTTTCCGGGTTCCTTCGCGGCTGAGGCGGTCGAGGCTCCAGAATAAGAGCACGTCGAAACGCCTTCTTCGGGCGAGGTCGAACACCTCCCGGAGCCCGGAACGTTCGTCGGCAGATTTGCTGCCGGAACAGATGTCGGTTTTCACGGCGAAAACCTCCCATCCCTGTTTGGCGGCATATTCTCGCAATTGCAGGATTTGGTTTTCGGTGGTCTGGTCTGTGGTTGAAACACGGCTGTAGATGATGCACTTCATGGAATCCTCCGGTTATAAAACGTTCGTTTAGAGAACGGCTGAAAGCCGAATTGTTTTGAGCGGCGAAATGGCCTGATTTTCGAGAACGATTTGTGAACGGTAAAAATTGAGCCCTCCGTCCTCCTTGCGGGAGGGCCCGGTTATCCCCTTATTTGCATTCCGGGTAGCGGTACCGGTTATTTATCCTTCCATGCTTCGCCGCATTCAGGGCAATAGAACAGGTCGTCTTCGCGAATGATTCTCCCGTCACAATACGGGCAGTAGCCCTGATTGAGCAGTTGAAGCTCCTCCCGTGTCGGCTGGAGCAAGTCTTCCTGCCAGTCCCATAACAGGTTTGAGAAATAAACACCTGCAACACATTTCCATTGGCCGAACAGGTGAACCCGTTCCCGCGTCATAACGGCTATTTTATTGTTTCCGGCCATGCCTTCAATCAGGTTGAAAGCTGAAGGGATGTTTTGATACAGGGGAGCCAAGCGGCGGCAAAATTCCATCGTGTCGGAAATATCGCCCTCCGGCTTGATGGGGAGCATACCGTTATGAATCAGGGCGTAATTTGTCCTTACGTTGGTATGCTTCAGCAATTTTATATCTTTGGTCAAGCTGAAGGGGTGAGTGTTTCCCGGAGATATGCCGCCGTGCGTTGCGATTCGGAAATGCAACAGCATATCCCCGGCGAAGTCGGCAAGGCGGTATTTTTCAAATGCGGCCTTGAACTGTTTCCATGTCATGTAACCCTTATGAATCTCAATCGCGTATTTGTCGCCGCCTGTGCACAGGGCGAAGCCTGCCCCATCGGGATTTGCCTCCCAACATTTTTCCAGCGTATCCAATGACGGCATTTGAACGTTTGCCGGTTTGTAGATTGCCACACACATATTACATCAACTCCTTGTCATTGAGATAGTTCACGGCATTTTCGTAAAGGCTGTTCGACCGGATGTAATCGGTGAAGTTTCGGAAGGCGTCTTTTGAGGCAAGAATGTCACTGATGGAAAGCTGCCGCGCCCAGTGAACCAGTGCATCCACAATTTCCAGTGTTGCCATGAAGGTGGAGAAATTCAACGTTCCCCGGAAGAGTCGAAACTCTACCGTATTCCGATTCTCGAAATTGACCGCCTGATAGCGCGTCCCGTTGGATTTACCGTAAACGTCCTTGACCGAAAGGCCGTTCGATTTTTTGAACCGGGCCCAATGTGTTTCTTTTCTTCTGGCTATGAGCTCGAATTTATCCTGATATTTCGAGATGAACCAGTCAATCAACAGCCATTTGTAAGACGTAAGGTAATTCCGCGAAACATGCACATGAAGACCGCAACCGGATTCCCCTAAGTCATGGGACTTCATCCCCGATTTTGACATTTCCTTGAGGATAATTTCCCAGTCGAGTTCTTTATGGCGTTTCAGGGTTATCGGATGGGAAACAAGCTCAAATCCGTAATCGGGAATGGAGCCGTCTTCCTTCAGGTAAAAAGTCTCTTCACCGTCGGAGATGTTTTCCGCAATATCGTTTCGCGTCTCAATGGAAACTCCCCCGGCTTCAAGCTCGAATCCCAGATACGGCAGGGATTTTTCGTCGTTTTCATCGTCGGCACATTGAAAGTTCAGACAAGGTTCATAGCTGTAATTGTGAATATTGCTCGAATGATTTTCGTTATAACAATATTCGCAGTAAATCCCGTCGTCGGTTGAAAAACTATCGTCGATATGAACCAAATCGCCGCAATCGCTACACCATGTATACCGGTCTTCAAAACATCCCGAACAAAGAATGTGATTGCTGTCGCCGTGATTTTCGGATACCCAGTCACTGCAATCCATACATTGATAAGCGTCCCGTTCGGCACAACTCCGACACCACCATTCATCCGTATCTTCAAGGTGGACGAAGTCTTCCGAACAACTGTACTCTTCGCAATGTTCGCAGAAAGAAAGTTCATCCCGGCAGGATTCGCAATAGATATTCTCCTCTCGGTCAATGACGTAGTCATTTTCATTGTCGATGAAGTATTCCCCGCAGTCGGAACATTGTCTCAAATGTTCGTCCCGGCAATCCGGGCAAAGGTGAAACTCCCCGTAGACTTCGAGTTCTTCCGTCGTTCCGCAGATGTGACAATTCAATACGTTCTCGGCATCCATAGTGACCTCCATTGGTTGGTTGTTACCACCACTCGGAGGCGTTTCGCCGGAAACAGGGGCGCCTTCTAAAATTCCGTTTTCGGAAGTTGCTACAGCGCCCCTCCGGGCGCTCTATCCATACGAATCGACCGGAAAAAGTGAACGAATCAGGGGATAAAAAAAAGACCGCCTCGAAAAAAGTGGGCGGCCCATGAATGCAGGAGTTACTTGTTGTGGAACTCGATGAATGAATTTGCGAGAATCTGGCTGAAATTGTTTGTCAACTTATCCAATGCGTCTATCATTTCGTCAGGAGAATGAACTGTTTTGCATAATGCCATGGTTGAGTTATCGTACTGTACCAGAGTTGGATAGCCCGGCGTTTTTCTCCGAATCCTTCATCCATTCCGCAGCGCGGT
>ERZ791909.963-NODE-963-length-21764-cov-3.693077_pt1 | contig 21764 bp, 19 predicted proteins | sample MGYA00510143_ERZ791909 | MGnify/ENA primary metagenome ERZ791909 (study PRJEB30046, sample SAMN00792093) | human gut metagenome | study: EMG produced TPA metagenomics assembly of the A metagenome-wide association study of gut microbiota in type 2... | reverse complement strand
ATCAAACCGTTTAAAATGCTGGTATAAAGCAAGGATTTTTATACTTGTAAAAGGAGTAAAAAAATGGAACATATTACTGACACGCGAATTGAGCAGAGCGAGCCGACGGCTGTGACTCTGGGGAACTTTGATGGTCTGCATCAGGGGCATCGTTCGCTGATCAATCTGACAAAACAATTTGCGGAGGAGGAGGGGCTGAAAAGCGTGGTATTTACCTTCTCTCCCCACCCGATGTTTGTCTTTCAAAGAAAAGAAGATTTTGCCTTAATCGTTGACCCTTCGGAAAAGAAATTCCAGATGGAGCAGATGGGCATTGATATTTATATTGAATATCCCTTTGATATGAACTTTGCGGCAATGGACCCTGAGGACTTTGCAGTAAAGCTGATTTTTGAAAAGCTGAAATGCCAGGTGCTGGTGGTCGGGGAGGATTACCGCTTTGGCAAGGGCGCGGCAGGCAATTATGAAATGCTGAAGCGTCTTGGTGCAGAGCGCGGCATTAAGGTTATCGGTGTGCCGAAGGTGCTGCATGGGGATGAGAGAGTCAGCTCCTCCCGTATCCGCAGGTGCCTTCTGGAAAAGAATCTGGAAGAAGCAAACCGGATGCTGACGGTGCCTTATTTCATCCTTGGCACAGTAAAGGAAGGGAAAAAGCTGGGCAGAACCATCGGCTTCCCTACGGTAAATATCGAGGCGCATCCGCTCAAGCTGTTCCCGCCCAATGGGGTCTATGCAACAAAAACCTTATATAAGGGGAAATATTATTACGGTGTGACCAATATCGGCAAAAACCCCACCGTAAACGGCACAGTGAAGATTGTGGAAACATATTTACTGGATTTTAATGAAATGATTTACGGCGAACAGCTACAGACATTTTTCTATAAATTCCTGCGCAGTGAGCAGAAGTTCCCAAGCGTGGAGGAGCTGCAAAGGCAAATTGCGATCAATGCGGAGCAGGCGAGAGCCTATTTTCACTCTGCGGAGTATGCGCATTGGAGAAGCGAGCAGGAAAAATAAAAGCGTGAAAATCGGAAAAAAGCCTGCTTTTCTTGGGAAACTTGCGTAATTTCCTTGAATTTTCCTTGCAAAGATGGGCTTCGTATGGTAATATACTAATGTTGTAAAACCGAGACTCAGTTTCCGGACACTCCGACCATTACTTAGTCTTTGGGGATACAGAAATAAAAAAACATAAGGTTTTTAAGGAGGAAAACAACAATGGCAGCAACAATTAACAAACAGGAAATCATCGCAAAATACGGCAGAACACCTAACGACACAGGTTCTCCCGAAGTTCAGATCGCACTGCTGACAGCAAGAATCTCTCTGCTGACAGACCACCTGAAAATGCACAAGAAGGATCACCACTCCAGACGTGGTCTGCTGAAAATGGTTGGTCAGAGAAGAGGCCTGCTGAACTACCTGAAGGAAATCGATATCGAAAGATACCGTGCAATCATTGCAGAACTGGGTCTGAGAAAGTAATTTACAGATGACAGAAAAAGGGAGGAGCCAATCCTCCCTTTCTTTTTAAAAAGCAAGAAACGAGTAGGAGGCACTATAGATTTCCAACTTTTTTTGCAAGAGGGGACAGGCTTGCAGGCGAAGTTGAAGATCTATGGTGCGAAAAAACGACATTCAAGAAAAGGAGAATGATTATGTTTAGAAGCTATTCCATGGAACTGGCAGGCAGAACACTGACAGCTGAAATCGGCAGAGTGGCAGAGCAGGCAAACGGCGCATGCTTAATGCGTTACGGCGATACAACCGTTCTGGTAACTGCAACTGCATCCGATAAGCCCAGAGAAGGGATTGATTTCTTCCCTCTGAGCATTGATTACGAAGAAAGACTGTATTCCGTTGGTAAAATTCCCGGCGGCTTTATCAAAAGAGAGGGCAGACCCTCCGAAAAGGCGGTTCTGACAGCAAGATGTATCGACAGACCTCTGCGTCCTCTGTTCCCCAAGGATTACAGAAATGACGTTGCTATCGTTGCAACCGTTATGTCCGTAGATCAGGACTGCGCACCTGAGGTGCTGGCAATGATTGGTGCTTCTCTGGCACTGAATATTTCCGATATTCCTTTCACAGATCCCGTGTCCTCTGTGAATATCGGCTACTGTGACGGCGCACTGGTGGTAAACCCCACAGCAGCGCAGAGAGAAACCACAAGACTGAACCTGACCGTTTCCTCCAAGGAGGATAAGGTTATGATGATTGAGGCAGGTGCGGATGAAATCCCCGATGCACTGATGATGGAGGCAATTCATCTGGCATTTGATACCAACCTGCAGGTTGTAAAATTTATTCAGGAAATTACAGCAAAAGAGGGCAAGGAAAAGGCACCCTATACAGAATATGTAATTCCTGAGGATGCATATCAGCTGGTAACAGGCTTTATCACAGACGCAAGAATGGAGGATGCCGTTTTTGCGGAGCTGAAGCAGGACAGAGATGCAAAGATTAAGGCGCTGACCGAGGAGGTTACAGAAGCCCTGACAGAACAGCTGACAGCAATGGTTGGCGAAGAAACGGATATTGACGCACTGATTGGCGATATTATTTATAAATTCCAGAAAATGACGGTAAGAAGAATGATTCTGAGAGACCACAAGCGTCCCGACGGTCGTGGCATTGAAGAAATCAGAAAGCTGTCCGCAGAGGTAGACGTTCTGCCTCGTGTGCATGGCTCCGCACTGTTCTCCAGAGGACAGACACAGGCACTGACTGTAACCACATTGGGGGCAATCAGCGAAGGACAGAGATTGGATGGTCTGGATACAAACGAAACAGGCAAGAGATACATCCATCACTATAACTTCCCCGGCTTCTCCGTTGGGGAAGCAAAAACCTCTAGAGGCCCCGGCAGACGTGAAATCGGGCATGGCGCACTGGGCGAAAGAGCATTGCTGCCCGTTATCCCCAGCGAGGAGGAATTCCCTTACGCAATCCGTCTGGTTTCCGATATTTTAAGCTCCAACGGCTCCACCTCTCAGGCATCCATCTGCGGCTCCACACTGTCCCTGATGGCGGCAGGTGTTCCCATCAAACGTCCCGTTGCAGGTATTTCCGTAGGTCTGGTAACGGGCGAAAACGATGATGATTTCATCGAAATCACAGATATTCAGGGCGTTGAGGACTTCTTTGGCGATATGGACTTTAAGGTTGCAGGGACAAGCGAGGGTATCACAGCCATCCAGATGGATATGAAGATTCATGGCTTGACCTTCCCTATGATTGAGCAGGCATTTGCGCAGACAGGCAGAGCAAGAGATTACATTCTGAATGAGGTTATGCTGAAGGCAATCGCAGAGCCCAGAAAAGAGCTTTCTCCTTACGCGCCGAAGATTGCACAGATGCAGATTGATGTGGAAAAAATTGCTGAGGTTATCGGCGCAAGAGGTAAGGTTATCAAGAAGATTGTGGAGGAATCCGGCTGTGAAATCGATACAGAGGATGACGGCATCATCTACATCAAGGGCATTGACCCCGCAGGTATCCAGATGGCAAAGGATATGATTACCGCAATCGTTTCCGATCCCGAACCCGGCACGATTTATCAGGGGACTATCACAAGATTGATGGCCTTCGGCGCATTTGTTGAAATCGCACCCGGCAAGGAAGGGTTGATTCATATTTCCAAGATTTCCAACAAGCGTGTGGCAAAGGTTGAGGACGTTCTGGCTGTTGGCGATAAGGTTTCTGTGAAGCTGATGGAAATTGACAAGCAGGGCAGACTGAACTTCTCCATGAAGGATGCCATGGAAGCAGAAGAAAACAAATAAGATTTGAAATAAAATAGCAGTAAAACGCAGGCAGGGGCTGTTTGCAGGTGTAAGCCTGTAAACCTCCTGCCTTTTTTATCAGGCGCAGAGAGAAATTTTATCGGAAAGAGGATGGAAAAGACTGCATAAAAACAGAATTTTTTCTCATGATAGAAACAGAAAGCTGATTTAGGAGAGATGGTATGGTTACAATCAGAACACTGGACAACGGCATAAAGGTCGCACTGGAATCCATTTCCTATGTCCGTAGCATTTCCTTCGGGATATGGGTGAAAAACGGCTCCCGAAATGAACTGCCGCAGGAAAACGGTGTGTCGCATTATATTGAGCACATGATGTTCAAGGGGACGAAAAGCCGCACGGCAAGGCAGATTGCGGAGGAAATGGATGCGCTCGGCGGGCAGATTAACGCATATACCACGAAGGAATATACCTGCTATCATACCCGTGTGCTGGATAAGCATATTGACCGCGCATTGGATGTGATGAGTGATATGCTGCTGCATCCCTTGATTGCACAGGAGGAGGTGCAGAAGGAGCGCAATGTGATTACAGAGGAAATTTATATGTACGACGATGCGCCGGAGGAGCTGGTGCATGATGCTTTGCAGGATGCCATCTGGCGCGATACTTCTCTGGGGATGCCGATTCTGGGGACGGAGGAAACGATTGCTGCCTTTGATGCGGATTTCATTCGGGCATATTATGAACGGAATTATCATCAGGAAAATATCGTGCTTTCTGTGGCAGGCAATTTTGAGGAGAAGGAAATGCTTGGGAAGCTGAATGAAAAGCTGGGTGGATGGAAACGGGAAACGCCCTTTGTGCAGCATGATACCCATGCGGCGTATCAGATTTCCTGCGTGGAGAAGGAAAAGGACATTGAGCAGGTGCATGTCTGCCTTGCCTTTCCCGGACTGACCAGAGAGCATCCGCAGAAATATGCACTGGCAATTTTCAATACGCTTTTCGGCGGCGGCATGAGCTCGCGCCTGTTTCAGAAAATTCGAGAGGAAAACGGGCTGACCTATTCCATCTACAGCTATACGACTGCCTTTGCGGATACGGGCGTTTTCACGATTTGCGCGAGCATGAACCCCAATCAGACGGAGCGGGTGTTTGAGCTGATTGCAGAGGAGCTGAAGGAGGTGACAGCGGAAGCCTTCCCGAAACAGCTGATTGCGGTGACGAAGGAGCAAATGATTTCCAATTTCATCATCGGGACGGAAAGCACGCTGAACCGCATGACCTCGGCGGGGGCCTCTCTGCTTCTGCGCGGAGAGGTGCAGGAAACAGAGGAAGTGATTGCAAAAATCGAGGCAGTGACGGCGGCGGATGTGCTTGCGACGGCGAGAGCAGTGCTCGACACTGAGAAAATCAGCTATTCCGCAGTGGGCAACCTGAAGGGAAATGACTTCGGCGCGCTGGTGGAAAAGTTTTTTAAATAAAAAAGGCACTCCTTAGAAATACTATAGATACGGATTTATCCCGAATTTTTTGTATTAAGGAGGAATTATCATGAAAGCAACAAATATGATTGCGCTGACCTTAGTGGTTATCGGTGCGCTGAACTGGGGATTGATTGGATTTTTTGGCTTCGATTTAGTCACAACCCTGTTCCATGGAAGCCTGTTCTGGCTGGCAAGAGTGATTTTTGCGCTGGTCGGCTTGTCCGGTCTGTGGTGCCTGACGCTGTATCATAATGTTGGGCAGGAGCCGCAGATGAAAATGACAAAGCAATAAAAGCAACAAAGGAAAAAGCGGGCAGTTCTGCCCGCGGTACATACAAAAGGGAAAGAAGAAAAGGAGTGAAGGAATATGCGTTTTACAAAAATGCAGGGCTGTGGGAATGACTATATTTACATAAACTGCTTCAAAGAAAAGGTGGAAAATCCCGAAAAGCTGGCAATCGCCATGAGTGAGCGCCATTTTGGGGTTGGCTCTGACGGGCTGGTGCTGATTATGCCTTCCGAAGCTGCGGATTTCCGCATGAGAATGTTTAATCTGGATGGCTCGGAGGGGAAAATGTGCGGCAACGCTTCTCGTTGTGTCGGCAAATATGTTTACGAAAGAGGACTGACGGAGAAAACAACGGTGGCACTGGAAACATTGGGCGGCATCAAGATTTTGCAGCTGCATGTAAAGGATGGCATTGTGGAAAGCGTAACTGTGGACATGGGTGAGCCTGTGCTGGAGGCGGCAGAAATCCCCGTTCTGAGTGACAAGCATCCCGTTATCGGTGAAACAGTGGAAATTCTGGATCGGAAATTTGATTTTACCTGCGTTTCCATGGGAAATCCTCATGCGGTTACCTTTGTGAAAAACGTAATGGAATACCCCATTGAGAAATACGGCAGAGTATCCGAATGCCATCCCATTTTCCCCGACAGGGTGAATACGGAATTTGTGGAAATTGTGGATGACAGCCGTGTGAAGATGCGCGTCTGGGAGCGCGGCAGCGGCGAAACATGGGCATGCGGCACAGGGGCGAGCGCAACGGTGGTAGCCTGCGTGCTGAACGGCAAAACAGACAGAAAAGTAGATGTAGAATTGATTGGCGGCACATTGACCATTGAATGGAATGCAGAGGACAACCACGTTTATATGACGGGGCCTGCGGAATTTTCCTTCGATGGGGAATGGCTGCGGGAGGTATAAGATGGCGAAGGAGTTACACGAGCTGAATGAGCTTGAGGAGAGAGTCATTTTGATTGCGGTGGAGATGGACGAGAGAAGCAGCCGCTCTGCAATGGATACGGATGCGTGTCTGGATGAACTGGAGGAGCTGGTAAAAACAGCAGGAGGGACGGCGGTGGCACGCTCTGTACAGAAAAGGGAAAGGATTCACCCCGGTCATTACCTTGGTACAGGGAAAATTGAGGAGCTGAAGGCAATGCTTTTGGCGTATGATGCAACAGGGATTGTCTGCGATGATGAGCTTTCTCCCGCACAGCTGCGGAATCTGGAGCAGATGCTCGGTACAAAGGTGATGGACAGAACGATTGTGATTCTGGATATTTTTGCGGCAAGAGCCTTATCGGGCGAAGGGAAGATTCAGGTGGAACTGGCACAGCTGAAATATCGCCTTTCCCGACTGACAGGAATGGGCGCGTCCATGTCCCGTCTGGGCGGCGGCATTGGTACAAGAGGCCCCGGGGAAAAGAAGCTGGAAACAGACAGACGCTACATCAAGGAGCGAATTGCGGAGCTGAATAAGGATGCGCAGGAAATTCGCACACACAGAGAGCTGCTTCGTGCGCAGAGAAGCAAAAAGGGGACACCTGTGATTTCTCTGGTGGGCTATACGAACGCAGGGAAATCCACGATTCTGAACCGACTTTCCGATGCAGGCGTTTTGGCGGAGGATAAGCTTTTTGCAACATTGGATACAACCACAAGAAAAATTGAATTGCCGGGCGGCTCGGAGGTTTTTCTGACGGATACGGTAGGCTTTATCCAGAAGCTGCCGCATCATCTGGTGCAGGCGTTCCGTGCAACACTGGAGGAATTGCAGTATGCAGATATTCTGCTGCATGTTGTAGATGCTTCGGATGCAAACCGGGCGGAGCATATCGAGGTGGTATATGATACGCTGCGGTCGCTTGGGTGTGAGGATACTCCTGTGATTACGGTCTTTAATAAGATGGACAGAGAGGTGGAGCTGCCCTTGCCGATGGATACCATGGCGAGAGATATCGTGCAGGTTTCTGCACAGAATGGGGACGGTATGGATGTGCTTTTGGAGCGGGTGGAAAAGCTGCTGCAAAGCTTCCGCAAATCCATTACGGCGCTTGTGCCTTACACAGAGGGCAGCTTAATCGGGTGGATTCACGGCAGATGCGAAATTATCCGCGAGGAACACACAGGCGAGGGTGTTCTGCTGGAGGTTTATGTGGATGAGGAATCTGCCAACAGACTGGAAAAATTTAAAGTGAATGAATAATAGAAACGGCTTCGTACAAAATGTACGAAGTTTTTTCTTTTTTTTAGAATAGATTAAGAAAATTGTAAGAAAAAGGGTATTTTTTTTGTAACAACTCTATGGTACTATAAATTTACATTAAAATTCGATTAAAAGGATAGGAAAATCCTTTGAGAGGGGAGGAATGTCCGTGACGGAAAACATCATTCGTATCCGAAATGTGACGAAGGTATTTCAGATGGGGAGTGAGTCCATTCATGCGGTGGATAATGTATCGCTGAATATCCATAAGGAGGAGGTCTGCTGTCTGTTCGGGAAATCCGGTTCAGGCAAATCAACACTGCTGAACTTGATTGCAGGGCTGGAAAAGCCGACAGAAGGAAGGATTTTGTTTCACAATAAGCACATCGAACGGATGAATGAGGATCAGCTTGCTGATTTCCGCAGACAGTATGTCGGGTTTGTGTTTCAGTCCTATCATTTATTGTCGACATTGACAGCGCTGGAAAATGTGACTTTGCCTCTGATTTTCAAGGGCGTTTCCGTAAAGGAGCGAAATGAGCAGGCAATGGAGATGCTTGAGGCGGTCGGCCTGGCGGACAGAGCAAATCACAAGCCGTTTGAGATGAGCGGCGGTCAGCAGCAGCGCGTCAGCATTGCAAGAGCATTTGTTAACCGCCCGCCTGTGGTGTTTGCGGATGAGCCGACAGGCAATCTGGATACAAAAACAACCTATGAGATGATGGATTTGATTACGGGTATGGCACAGAAAAATCATCAGACACTTGTCATTGTTACCCACGATCAGGAGCTGGCAGAATATGCAGACCGTATCGTGGTGCTACAGGATGGAAAGATTGAGAAGATTCAGAAACGGATACGGGAAAAAAAGGAGAATGTGTATGAATAAGAAATGGTTGCGACGCATACTGGCAATGGCAATGGTGTTTTCTCTTGCGGCAGGCTCGTGGGTAACGGGCTATGCGGATGACGGGGAAGGGAATATCGTTATCAGCGGTGACGGTGTATATGAAGTAGAGGCAGGAAAAACAACGAAAATCGAATTACAGGTGAAAAACAAAGGAACAGGGACGGCGGAAAATGTGAACCTTCAGCCGAGGGTGCCTTCGGGCGTTGCGCCGTTTCGCGTAAAGATGCAGGGCAACGGCGACCTTGGCGACATGGGCGCAAATGCCTATAAAAAAGTGACATTGCAGGTAACGGTGGATGGGGATGTGCAGGAGCGCAGCTACAGCCTGCCCATCGGATATACCTACAGCAGCCGCGGCGGCAGCGCAAGAAGCGGCTCTATGACGATTTATCTGAAAATGAAGGGCTTTGATTTAGAGCCGGGGTTTGCGTTTCGGGATATGAAGCTTTCCCCTGAGGATATGAGTCCGGGCAGCAGTGCAAAACTGAGCGGACGGCTGATGAATACAGGCGGACAGGATATGTATCAGGTGGAGCTTTCTCTGGATAACCTGACAACCGAAGGCATCAGCCTGACGGGCGGCTTTAACAGCAAGATGGTTTCCAAGATTCCCATTGGCGGCAGCACTGCCTTTCAGTTCCCTCTGGTTGCGGCGGCGGATATGGCGGCAGGGAATTATCCCGTTGCGATTAAGCTGAAATATCGCGACCAGTTCGGCAAAAATTACGAAAAGACGAATCAGTTTTATGTGAACGTCGGCGGTGTGGCAGGCAGAAAGGCGATTCTGGAAATTCGGAACATGCAGGAGCCGGGTGGTGCCTACGGCGTGAATCAGAATTTCACGGTTTCCTTTGATCTGAAAAATACAGGTGCGGTTGCGGCGAAGGATATCGTGGTAACAGCGGAGGGCGTGGATAGCACAGCGGTAGTTCCGAAATCCGCAAGCATGAAGAATATTCAGTCCCTGGCTCCGGGAAGCAGCGCAAGCATGAGCTTTACTTTTGCGGGTACATCGCAGTCTGCGACACAGAATCAGGCAATTCAGTTTACGGTGGAATACACTTCCGGCGGTACGGCAAAGACAACTTTCAAGCAGTACGCAGGGGTAAATATCAGCAATCCCAGCAAGGAGGGCGAGGAAAACACCAGTAAGCCGAAAATCATCGTAAGCAATTATAGCTGCGATCCGCTGATTGTGATGGCAGGGCAGGAATTTGATTTGAATTTGACCTTGATGAATACGCATAAGCAAAAGGCAGTCAAGAATATCAAAATGTATTTGACCTTGGCAGAGGAAACATCTTCCGAGACGCAAAAATCGGGGAATATCTTTACCCCTGTGAACAGCAGCAATACCTTCTATTTTGATTCCATTCGCCCGAAGGGAACCGTCAATAAGGCACTGCGGCTGTATGTTGTACCCGAAGCACAGCCAAAAACCTATACTCTGACGGTAAACTTTGAATATGAGGATGCCAAGGGGACGGAATATACCGCAACAGAGCTTTTGGGTATCAATGTGAAGCAGGTTACAGAGCTGCAGATTGACGATTTTACCATTCCCGAAACAGTGGAGCAGGGGATGCCCGTAACGGTTGGCTTCAACTACTACAACACAGGGAAGGTTACCCTGAACAACGTGATGATTAAGGTGGAAGGAAACGTGGATTGCCAGAATAAGAATACTTACGTTGGCAACATGGAATCCGGCAGCAGTGATTATTTTGAAACGACATTTACGCCTTACGAGACGGGCGAGGTGCCTGTCAGCATTGTGATTACATACGAAGACCCGAGCGGCGAGACAGTCGAACAGCGCAGGGATATGATTATGCAGGTGACAGAGCCTGCAATGCCCGATGATACGGAAAATCCGGATGCAAGTGCGCCCATGGATAAGAAGCATATTGCGATTGGGCTTGGGCTTCTGGTGATTCTGGCAGGGGCATTGGCGTTCTTTGTGAAAAATCAGAAGGAGCCGCCGAAAAGCACAGCTGAAAGCGTGAGCAGTGCAGAGGATTTGGAGGATGATTTCGAGGAGGATGATTTTGTAGAGGAAGTGACAGAGGTAATCCACGAGGATGATAAAGAGGGGATGCCCTTATGAACAGACGAGACATGATTGATATGGCACTGCGCAACCTCTGGAAGCGAAGGCTGCGGACGGCGCTGACGGTGCTTGGCGTTGTAATCGGGACGGCTTCTATCGTGGTTATGGTTTCTATTGGTATCGGTATGAATAAGGGCTTTGCCAGTCAGCTGGAAAACTGGGGCAGCCTGCAGGTGATTGATGTTTATCCCAGTGGCGGCATGGAATATGACAAGGAAACAGATTCCATGAAGCAGACAAAAAAGCAGGATGAGCTGAACGCAAAGGCGGTTGAGAGCTTTCGGCAGATGGAGCATGTGCAGGCGGTTTCGCCCGTGCTTGAGGATTATCTTTACCTGACAGCAGGAAAATACATGGCGGATGCAAGCTTTATCGGCATTGAGCCAGGGGCAATGACCGCCTTGGGCTATCAGGTAGAGGATGGACGTGCCTTATCGGAGGAGGACAGCAAGGCCATTGTGATTGGCGGCGGGGTGGAATTTTATAACCCGAAGCTGAGCTGGGAAATGCGCAATGCCTCCGAGCCGCCGCAGGTGGATGTGCTGAATGAAAAGCTTGGTGTGACATGGGATTGGAGTTACGGCACACGGGACGCAGACAAAACCATTAAGCCTGTGAAGGTGGATGCGGTTGGGAAGATGTCTGCCGACGGGAATAACGGCTGGACGGTCATCATGCCGATTCGAGAGCTGGAGAAGATACAGAAGGAAAAGCAGGCATGGGAGCAAAAGCAAAATGGCGGAAGCAGCAACGGCAATCGCCAAAAGTCCAAGGAATATCAGCGTGTGATGGTAAAGGTGGACGAAATGGAGCATGTGCAGCAGGTGCAGCAGCAAATCAAGGACATGGGCTTTCGTGCCACCAGCCTGACGGATGAATTGGAGGCCATGAAGGAAACCACCCGTATGCTGCGGTTGGTTCTTGGGGCAATCGGTGCGATTTCCATGGTGGTTGCGGCAATCAGTATTACGAATACCATGGTTATGGCAATTTATGAGCGCACGAAGGAAATCGGTATCATGAAGGTTATCGGGGCATCTTTGAAGGATATCAAGGGACTCTTCCTGACTGAGGCGGCTTTTATCGGCTTTTCGGGCGGCATTATTGGGATTATCGTCAGCTATGGAGCTTCGTTTCTAGTCAATTTCGTTGCACAGCGACAGGGAAGCACCATGCAGTCGGCAATTCCCATCTGGCTTGCTTTGGGCGGCGTTGCCTTTTCTACGGCGGTAGGCGTAATTGCCGGGTATTTGCCTGCGAAGCGTGCAATGAAGCTGAGCGCATTGATGGCAATTAAAACAGAATAAAAAAACCTTTTTGGCTGACCTTTCGGACATACCTAAGGTCAGCCTTTTGCTTTTGGCAGAAACTTTTCTGATAGTTTCCCTTTTTCTGCGAAAGCTAAGAGAAATCGGGCAGAAAGGAGAAGCGGAATGCTTGTGGAACTGGCGAGTACACCTGTTGCGGCAGGGTTATTTTTCCTTTATATCAAGGACAAATATGAAAAGGAGCCTTGGAAAATGCTGTTTCTGGGGGTTCTCTTTGGGCTTTATACAGCGGCGGTGGTGTACGCCCTCGGCAGCTTTTTAGAGGAACGGTTTCCGCACGAGGAAACACCGTTTTACACGGCTTTTTTCAGCTCGGCGGGGGTGGAGGAGGCTGTGAAGTTTCTGTTTCTGTTTTTTCTTATATGGGGCAACCGCAACTTCAATGAGCCGCTTGACGGGATTGTATACGGCGTATTTGTTTCGCTCGGCTTTGCCTGGGCGGAGAATGTGATTTATGTGACGCACCCGATTCTTGGCGGCTATGAAACGGCATTTGCGAGAGCGCTGCTTTCCGTGCCCGGACATGGGCTGTTTGGTGTCCGGATGGGATATTATTTTGCGTTGGGGAAATACCGCAGTCGGAAAAGATACCTGCCGCTTGCCTTTTTCAGTCCTTATCTTGCCCATGCATTGTATAATTATTTTCTGCTGAAAAGGGAACCTGTCTTTTGGTTATTTTTTTCAGTTTTAGAGGCTCGGCTCTGGGTTTTCGGGTTAAAAAGAATCAAAGAGCTGCAAAATTGCTCGCCGTTTCGGGAAAAAGTATCAAAAGAGTCTTAGCGGAGGGAGAGAATCTTTTGGAAATACCTTGAAAAAGGATAAAAAACAGGATATACTATAACCAGTGCAAAAACTGAATAGGCGGGAGGAAAAACGATGATAGAAGCAGTCAGCTGCGGTGGCGTTGTGATATACAAGTGGAAGATCCTTCTGCTGTATAAAAATCAGAATGGCAGATATATGGGCTGGGTTCTTCCCAAGGGAACTGTGGAGGAAGGCGAAACCTATCGGCAGACGGCTTTGCGCGAGGTAAAGGAAGAAAGCGGGGCAAATGGCGAGATTATCAAATATGTCGGCAAGACCCAATATACCTTTAAGGGCAGTGAGGATACTGTAAATAAAACGGTACATTGGTATCTGATGAGTGCCAATTCCTTTTACTGCAAACCGCAGGGTGAGGAATACTTTGCCGATGCCGGTTTCTATAAATTCCATGAGGCTTATCATCTGCTGAAATTTAACGATGAACGCCAGATCTTGAAAAAAGCATACTATGAATATAGTGAAATGCGCAAAAACAAAGAGTTTCTGAGAAGAAAATTCGGTGAAAGCAAATCATAAAAGGCAAAAGGAGAGATGCGATTATGAAAAAATATTTTGAAGCTACACCCAACCTTGACGGTTTGAAGGAAAAAATTATCGTCCTGAAAGACGGAGAGGATAGAAAGACACTTATTGCTGTAATCGCACTGGTAACAGCTGTGCTGATTGCGGTAACGGCAGGTGTGGTTTATCTTCTGAAAACAAGAATGGATGATGAATACGAAGAAGATTGGGATTATGACTGGGATGATCTGGATGATGAATTCTGTGAGGATGACGAATGCTGCTGCACAGATAAGGATGTAGATGATTCCGTAAAAGTAGAACAGGCATAAGAAAATCAAGAGGGTATGGTAAAATTTTGCTGTCACCCTCTTTTTTTGAGGTAAATGGGACATAAAATGAACTTGTGGGATAAAAGATAGCCAAATAAGGTGTGTGAAGAAAAATGGAACATAAATTGCAACTGATTAAAAAAATCGCGCCGGATTTGACAGAGGAAATGATCAAGCGGTATCGTGTTCTGAAAACGGTCAGACTGCTGCAGCCCTGCGGCAGGCGGCTTGTGGTGCTTTCTCTTGGCATGACGGAGCGGACGGTGCGCAGTGAGATTGAACGGTTGAGTGCGCAGGCGCTGGTTCATATTTCTAAAATCGGCATGAGCCTGACGGAAGAGGGCATAGAGGTTCTGGAGGGGCTGGAAACGATTTTTTCTGCCCTGACGGGGCTTTCCATTCTGGAGGAACGGTTGACGGATGCCCTTGGGGCGCAGAAGGTCTTTATTGCGCAGGGGGACAGTGACAGCAGCGAGCGTGCCAAGAAGGAAATGGGGCAGCTTGCGGCGCGCGTGCTTTCTGAAAATACAACAGAGGATTTGCGGATTGCCATTGCAGGCGGCTCTGCCATGGCGGAGCTGGTGCAGGCGGCACCGGAATCCGCTGTGCCGATGGCGAAGATGGTACTGCCGGCGCGTGGGAGCATCGGGCGCAGATTGGAGCTGCAGGCGGATACCCTTGCGGCAAGACTGGCGGAAAAGCTGCAGGCGGATTATCGTTTGCTGCACCTGCCGGATAATTTAAGCCCAAGAGTGCTGGAGGAAATGAAGAAGGACCCGGATATTTCCGAAACCATTGCGGAAATGGAGCAGGCGAATATCCTGCTTCTGGGCGTAGGGAATGCTTTGGAGCTTGCGGAAAAACGCCGTTTGGATGAAGCTGTTCGCAAACAGCTGGAAAAGGACAATGCCGTTGCCGAGGCGTGCGGCTATTATTTTGACAGCGCAGGCAAGGTGGTCTATGAAACCCGTTCTATTGGGATTGATTTTAATGATATTGATAAAATGGACTGCATTATCTTAGTGGCAGGCGGCAAAAAGAAGGCAGAAAGCCTGCTTGCAGTCAGCCATAGCATCCCCAACGGCATTTTTGTGACGGATGAAGGTGCAGCTTTGGAAATGTTAAGGCTTGCGGGAAAGTAAATCTTATCGTATAATAGCTTTTGAGGGACGTTTTTTGTCCCAATTAAAGAGCAATTACTTTCATAATAGAGGGAAGATTCGGGAAAACTGAATAAGCAGTTTTGTCGGCAGAAGCACCGACAGCCGTATCGGATAAAGAAAGGAGCAGGACAGATGCTGAATAAGAAAACAGTGGATGATCTTAAGGTAACAGGAAAACGCGTATTGGTAAGATGTGACTTTAACGTACCCCTTAAGGACGGCGTGATTACGGACGAAAACAGAATTACAGCGGCTTTGCCGACCATCAAAAAGCTGATTGATGAGGGCGCAAAGGTAATTCTCTGCTCACACATGGGCAAGCCCAAGGGCGAGGTAAAGCCTGAACTTTCTTTGGCTCCCGTAGCAAAAAGACTTTCCGAATTACTGGACAAGAAGGTTGTTTTTGCAAAGGATGACAATGTAGTCGGCGAAAATGCAAAGGCGGCGGTTGCGGCAATGCAGAACGGCGATGTTGTGCTTCTGGAAAACACCCGTTACAGAAAGGAAGAAACAAAGAACGAAGAAAATTTCAGCAAGGAGCTGGCTTCTCTGGCAGATGTTTTTGTAAACGATGCCTTTGGCACAAGCCACAGAGCGCACTGCTCCACAGTTGGCGTAACCAAATTCGTGCAGGAATCCGCAGTGGGCTATCTGATGGAAAAGGAAATCGCATTCCTCGGCAATGCCGTAAATAACCCCGAAAGACCCTTTGTGGCAATTCTGGGCGGCTCCAAGGTTTCCGATAAAATCAACGTAATCAATAACCTTCTGGAAAAGGTAGATACACTGATTATCGGCGGCGGCATGGCATATACCTTCGCGGCGGCAAAGGGCGGCAAGGTTGGTAATTCCCTGCTGGAGGAGGATAAGATTCCCTACGCACTTGAAATGATGAAAAAGGCAGAGGAAAAGGGCGTGAAATTCTTAACTCCCGTGGATACGGTGATTGCAAAGGAATTTAAGAATGACACAGAATATAAAACCGTACCGACAGGCGAAATTCCTGATGGATGGATGGGTCTGGATATCGGTGAGGAAACCAGAAAGCAGTTTGCGGATGCCATCAAGGGCGCAAAAACCGTTGTATGGAACGGGCCTATGGGCGTATTTGAATTTGAAAATTTTGCAAAGGGCACAAAGGCAGTTGCAGAAGCAATGGCCTCTATCGATGCAACCACAATCATCGGCGGCGGTGATTCTGCGGCGGCAGTCAACCAGCTGGGCTATGGCGATAAAATGACACATATTTCCACAGGCGGCGGCGCATCGCTGGAATTTTTGGAGGGCAAGGAGCTGCCCGGCGTTGTTGCAGTGGATGATAAATAAGAATTTGTAATAGAACTTGTAAGAAGTAAGAAAGTGTAAGGAAAATGAAGAGAAGAAAAGCAATCGCGGCTGTGCTTGCGGCAGTGCTTTCGCTCGTTTCGGCTTCTGCGGCGTATGCAGAGGAGCTTTCGGAGCAGGAAATGACAAAGCAGGAAGCGGCGGAGGTTTTGGATCAGGAACCAACAGAGCAGGAGACAGCAGAGCCTCCGCAGGAGGATGCAACAGAACAGCTATCTTATGGAAAGGTTGTTGATGCGGCGGAGGATGCAGAGTCGCTGGAGGGGGAATATATCCCTGTCCTGATGTACCACCACTTTGCAATTCGCAATATGGGAGTTGGCAACGGCGTTGTGACAACCACAAGGGAATTGGAGGATCATCTGCACTATTTCCAATCGCAGGGCTATAAAATCATTTCCTTAGAGGAGCTGGACAGCCTGCTTACGGCAACGGAAAGGGATATCCATGCGGAAGGTCTTGGACTTGGACTGGGAAAGAAATATCTCTGTATTACCATGGATGACGGCTATTTCAGCAATTATGATCTGGCATATCCGCTGTTCAAAAAATATCGTGTGCCTGCGTCTGTGTTTGCAGTGACGGATTATGTGACGAATCAGATTGGTATCCAGAAATTCACATGGAATCAGGCGGCAACAATGGAAAAATCGGGCTATATGAAGGTTTACAGCCATACGGCAGACCATCAGCCTGTTGTGGCAGGGAAGGAAGAGGCGTTCCTTGATTCCATGCACAGAAGTGAGGAAACGCTGACCGAAAACCTCGGCACAAAGCATGTGAAGGCAATGGCTTACCCCAATGGGCGCTATACAGAGGCGGCGCAGCAGCTTCTGGATGAGGATGGCTATGTGCTGCAGTTTATCGTGGAAAACAGCGTGATTACAAGAAAGACCAAAAGAGATGCAATTCCGCGTATCACGATTGAATCCGGCATGAGCGGTGAGGACGTTGTGCGGAAAATTGAATTAACTGCAGAAAATACATTTGCTGCGGAAGGAGAAGGAAACGAGACATGAGGAAAAAAATCGTTGCAGGCAACTGGAAAATGAATAAAACACCGAAGGAAGCGGCAGAGTTCTGTAAGCTGATGAAGGAAAAGGTCGTTTCCGATGCGGTTGAGGTTGTATTCTGTGTGCCTTTTGTGGATTTATATCCCGTTCTGGAGGAGCTGAAGGGCACAGGCATCGGCGTTGGTGCGGAAAATATGCACTTTGCGGAAAGCGGCGCATATACCGGCGAGGTTTCTGCGCAAATGCTGCAGGAAATGGGCGTTGGCTATGTCATTCTGGGACATTCCGAGCGCAGACAGTATTTCGGCGAAACAGATGAAATGGTCAATCAGAAGGTGAAAAAAGCCTTGGAAACAGGCATTGTGCCGATTCTTTGCTGTGGGGAAACCTTGGAGCAGAGAGAAGCAGGCATTACGATTGAATGGGTGCGTATCCAGATAAAGTGTGCTTTGGCAGGTGTTTCTGCAGAGGATGCAAAGAAGGTTGTCATTGCTTATGAGCCTATCTGGGCAATCGGCACGGGCAAAACCGCAACCTCTGCACAGGCGCAGGAGGTCTGCCATGCCATTCGTACCGTTCTGGCAGAGCTGTACGGCAGGGAAACGGCAGAGGAAATCCGTATCCAGTACGGCGGCAGTGTCAACAGCAAAAATGCGGCAGAACTGTTCGCAATGGAGGATATTGACGGCGGTCTGGTCGGCGGCGCAAGCCTGAAAGAGGAATTTGTTTCTATCGTACACTATTAAAGCATTTTCTGTGCAAGCAGGCTCACCATCATACCCCTTGGGGTTCGGGGAAAGGATTCCTCGGAGAATGGAGGAAAAAATGGAGAAAAAAACAACAGTTTTGATGATTTTGGATGGCTTCGGTCTGAATGATAAAGCAGAGGGCAATGCCGTAAAGCAGGCAAAGACCCCTGTTCTGGACGGATTGATGCAGAAATATCCCTTCGTTGAGGGCTATGCCAGCGGCTTAGATGTTGGTCTGCCGGCAGGGCAGATGGGAAATTCTGAGGTCGGGCATCTGAATATGGGCGCGGGGCGTGTCGTTTATCAGGAGCTGACACGCATCACAAAGGCGATTGAGGACGGCGATTTCTTTGAAAATCCCACACTGCTGGAGGCGGTGGAGCATTGTAAGAAAAACAATTCCGCACTGCATCTGTATGGATTGCTTTCCGACGGCGGCGTGCATAGCCACAATACCCACCTGTATGCTTTGCTGCAGCTGGCAAAAAGAAACGATCTGGAGAAGGTTTATGTGCATGTTTTTCTGGACGGCAGAGATACCCCTCCGACCTCCGGTGCGGAATATGCCGCACAGCTGGAGGAAAAAATGCGCGAAATCGGCGTAGGCAAAATTGCAACCGTAATGGGCAGATATTATGCCATGGACAGAGATAAGCGCTGGGAGCGTGTGCAGGAGGCATATAACGCCATGGTGCTTGGCAGAGGAACCACGGCAACCGATGCGGTGCAGGCAATCAGGGATTCCTATGAAGCAGGCAAGACGGATGAATTTGTTCTGCCTACGGTAATTGTAAAAGAGGATGGCATGGCAACAGCGAAAATCAGTGACCATGATGCGGTGATTTTCTATAACTTCCGTCCGGACAGGGCAAGAGAAATCACACGCTCTCTCTGTGATCCCGATTTTGACGGATTCCAAAGAGAAAGTGTGCCGCAGGATTTGAAATATATCTGCTTTACGGAATATGATGTGACGATTCCAAATAAGGAGGTTGCATTCAAGCCGCAGAAGCTGAAAAATACATTAGGGGAATATATTTCCTCTCTGGGGCTGAAGCAGCTCAGAACGGCGGAAACAGAAAAATATGCACACGTTACGTTTTTCTTCAACGGCGGCGTGGAGGAACCCAATCCCAATGAGGATCGTTGGCTGGTGCCCTCTCCTAAGGTTGCAACCTATGATTTGCAGCCGGAAATGAGCGCAGTTGCCGTAACCGATGGTCTGGTAAAGGCAATTCGCTCCGGAGAATATGATTTGATTATTGTAAACTACGCAAACTCTGATATGGTAGGGCATACAGGCGTGCTTTCTGCCGCAATTAAGGCGGTGGAAACGGTGGATACCTGTGTAGGCAGAGTGGTGGATGCACTGCTTGCGGTGAATGGGCAGATGTTTATCTGCGCCGACCATGGCAACAGTGACCAGATGATTGATTATGAAACCGGACAGCCTTTTACGGCACATACCACAAACCCCGTTCCCTTCATTTTGGTGAATTATACCGACGGCGTGGGATTGCGCGAGGGCGGCAAGCTGGCTGATATTGCGCCGACGTTGCTGGAGATGATGGGGCTGCCGAAGCCTGCGGAAATGACAGGCACAAGCTTATTGATTGGTAAATAAAATTTGGGGGACAGCGTCCACCGAAAAATAAGGAGGATAAACGAAATGAAAGGTTATTACGAAATTACAGATGTATACGCAAGAGAAATTCTGGACTCCAGAGGCAACCCTACGGTTGAGGTAGAGGTTATTCTGGATGACTGCATTCTGGGCCGTGCGGCTGTTCCCAGCGGCGCATCCACAGGTGCATTTGAAGCAGTGGAGCTGCGTGACGGCGGCGACAGATACAACGGCGTTGGCGTGCAGGATGCAGTGGATAATGTAAACGATATCATTGCAGACGCTATCATTGGTATGAATGCACTGGATCAGGTTGCAATCGATAAGGCGATGATTGCACTGGATGGCACACCCAATAAGGGTAAGCTGGGCGCAAACGCAATCTTGGGTGTTTCCATGGCAGTTGCAAAGGCAGCGGCAGAAGCACTGGATTTGCCTCTGTATCAGTATCTGGGCGGCTTTAATGCAAAGACAATGCCCGTTCCCATGATGAATATTATGAACGGCGGTAAGCACGCAGATAATACCGTAGACGTACAGGAATTCATGATTATGCCCGTTGGTGCAGACTCCTTCAAGGAAGCACTGAGAATGTGCGCAGAAATTTATCATAAGCTGAAAAAGGTGCTGAAGGATAAGGGTCTTTCTACAGCAGTTGGTGACGAAGGCGGCTTCGCGCCCGACCTGCCGACAGCAGACGCTGTTATTGACCTGATTCAGGAAGCAGTTGTAGCCGCAGGCTATAAATGGGGCGAGGACATCAAGATTGCTCTGGATGCGGCTGCAACAGAGCTGTATGATGAAAAGGACGGCAAGTATCACTTCCCCGGCGAAAGCAAGATGCTTGGCAAGGAAATCGTAAGAACCTCTGAAGAAATGGTTGATTTCTGGAAGGCTTTGGTTGCAAAATATCCTCTGGTTTCCTTGGAGGACGGTCTGGCTGAGGAGGACTGGGCAGGCTGGCAGCTTCTGACAAAGGAACTGGGCGATCAGATTCAGCTGGTTGGCGATGACCTGTTCGTTACAAATACAGAAAGATTGCAGAAGGGCATTGATCTTAAGGCAGGCAACTCCATTCTGATTAAGGTAAATCAGATTGGTACACTGACAGAAACCTTCAATGCAATCCAGCTGGCAAACAGAAACAAGATGACAGCAGTTGTTTCTCACAGAAGTGGTGAAACAGAGGATGCAACGATTGCGGATATCGTGGTTGCTGTGAATGCAGGGCAGATTAAAACCGGCGCACCTGCAAGAACAGACCGTGTGGCAAAATATAACCAGCTGCTGAGAATCGAAGAGGAACTGGACGATGCGGCAGAATATCTGGGCGTTGATGCGTTCTTTAACTTGAAATAATAAAAAAAGCGGCATAAAGAAAACCGCCGCCTATTTTCCGAGGGAAGTAGGCGGCGGTTTTTTCGTTATCATTCATAGGTTTCCTCTGCGGGCGCACCCTTTCTGCCGGTTGGGGTTGTGCCAAAGCGTTTGGCATAAGCACGCGTGAAGGAGGAATAGCTGCCGAAGCCGGAACGAAAACAGCTTTCCGTAGCGGAAATGCCCTGCCGAATCAGCTCTCTGGCGTGAAGCAGACGGCGTTCCTGTAAATAGCCATGGATAGAATAGCCTGTTTCCTGCCGAAAAAGGCGCATCATGTGATATTTGCTGATGAAAAATTCCTCTGCCAGACGTTCAATCGGAATGTCCTCGGTCAGGTGTGCATCTATATAGTGCAGGATATCCAGAATACGGCTGTTGGTCGGTACGATGGGCTTTGCAAAGGCAGCATCGGGGTTCTGCATCCGGCGTGCAAGCGCAATCAGAAGGCGCAGAAGAAGACCGTTGCTTAAAATGACTCTGCCGTAGGCGTTGCCCTCCAATTCTTGCTCTAAGCCATCCGCCAATGTCCAGATGTCTTCGGGATTTTCCAGATGCAGAACTGCGCCTTTTTTGCCGTTGAAAATTTCCTCCAGCTGACAATCGGGCGTAGATTGCTGCTGCAAGAACTGCGGCGATATATAGATAATGATACGCTCGTACAGCACTCCCGGCTCAAATTCCGGACGATGGACACATTGACTGCCGATTAAAACCGCATCACCGGTTTTTAAATCATACCGCTGTCCGTCTACGG
>ERZ791909.961-NODE-961-length-21783-cov-3.254740_pt1 | contig 21783 bp, 10 predicted proteins | sample MGYA00510143_ERZ791909 | MGnify/ENA primary metagenome ERZ791909 (study PRJEB30046, sample SAMN00792093) | human gut metagenome | study: EMG produced TPA metagenomics assembly of the A metagenome-wide association study of gut microbiota in type 2... | reverse complement strand
GCTGCTTACCCGGAGATTGAGAAACTGGACAACGACGCACTCCGTGCCAAAACGGAAGAACTCAAAAAATATATCCATGAGTCGGCTACCGCCGAACGTGCGAAAGTGGAAGAACTGAAAGCGAGTATCGAAAGCCTGGAACTGGAAGACCGCGAAGAAGTCTTTGCACAAATCGACAAGATAGAAAAAGAAATTCTGGATAAATACGAAAAAGCACTGGACGAAGTACTGCCCGTTGCTTTCTCAATCGTCAAGGCTACCGCAAAACGTTTCACGGAAAATGAAGAAATCGTAGTTACCGCCACTGATTTCGACCGCCAACTGGCTGCTACAAAAGACTTTGTACGGATCGAGGGCGATAAGGCCATTTATCAGAATCACTGGATAGCCGGTGGTAACGATACGGTCTGGAACATGGTACACTACGATGTACAGTTGTTCGGTGGTGTCGTTCTGCACAAAGGCAAGATTGCGGAAATGGCAACCGGTGAAGGTAAGACATTGGTGGCTACCCTCCCCGTATTCCTGAATGCACTGACCGGAAACGGTGTGCACGTGGTTACCGTGAATGATTATCTGGCAAAACGTGACTCCGAATGGATGGGCCCTCTTTATATGTTCCACGGTTTGAGCGTAGATTGCATCGACCGTCACCAGCCGAACTCCGACGCACGCCGCCAGGCATATCTGGCAGACATCACGTTCGGTACCAACAACGAATTCGGTTTCGACTACCTGCGTGACAATATGGCGATCAGCCCGAAAGACCTTGTACAGCGTCAGCACAACTACGCTATCGTCGATGAGGTCGACTCCGTATTGATCGATGACGCCCGTACTCCGCTGATTATCTCCGGTCCCGTGCCGAAAGGTGACGACCAACTGTTCGAGCAGCTCCGTCCGCTAGTAGAGCGTCTGGTAGAAGCACAGAAAGTATTGGCAACCAAGTACTTGTCCGAAGCAAAAAAACTGATCGCATCCAACGATAAGAAAGAAGTGGAAGAAGGATTCCTCGCCCTGTACCGCAGCCACAAATGTCTGCCGAAGAACAAAGCATTGATTAAGTTCCTGAGTGAACAGGGCATTAAAGCCGGTATGCTGAAGACGGAAGAAATCTACATGGAGCAGAACAACAAGCGTATGCACGAAGTGACGGAACCGTTGTACTTCGTCATTGATGAAAAGCTGAACAGTGTAGACCTGACCGATAAAGGTATCGACCTGATCACCGGTAACTCCGAAGACCCGACATTGTTCGTTCTTCCGGACATTGCCGCAGAACTTTCGGAATTGGAGAATATGAACCTGACCAACGAACAGTTGTTGGAGAAAAAGGACGAACTGCTTACAAACTACGCTATTAAATCGGAACGTGTACATACTATCAACCAATTGTTGAAGGCTTACACCATGTTCGAGAAAGACGACGAATACGTAGTGATCGACGGACAGGTGAAGATTGTAGACGAACAGACCGGACGTATCATGGAAGGCCGCCGTTACTCTGACGGATTGCACCAGGCTATCGAAGCCAAAGAAGGCGTGAAAGTGGAAGCTGCCACACAGACCTTTGCTACGATTACTCTGCAGAACTACTTCCGTATGTATCACAAGCTATCCGGTATGACCGGTACAGCCGAAACGGAAGCCGGCGAACTCTGGGACATCTACAAACTGGATGTGGTAGTGATCCCGACCAACCGCCCGATTGCCCGTAAAGATATGAACGACCGCGTCTACAAGACGAAACGTGAAAAATATAAAGCCGTAATCGAAGAAATCGAACAACTGGTGAATGCCGGACGCCCGGTATTGGTAGGTACTACTTCGGTAGAAATCTCCGAAATGCTGAGCAAGATGTTGACCATGCGCAAGATCGAACACAAGGTGCTGAATGCGAAGTTACACCAGAAAGAAGCTGATATTGTTGCTACTGCCGGTTTGAGCGGAACAGTTACCATTGCCACCAACATGGCCGGTCGTGGTACCGACATCAAGCTAAGCCCGGAAGTGAAAGCCGCAGGCGGTTTGGCAATCATCGGTACGGAACGCCACGAATCCCGCCGTGTAGACCGCCAGTTGCGTGGTCGTGCAGGACGTCAGGGCGACCCGGGTTCTTCTGTATTCTTCGTGTCACTGGAAGACGACTTGATGCGTCTGTTCTCCTCCGACCGTATCGCCAGCGTAATGGACAGGCTCGGTTTCCAAGAAGGTGAAATGATTGAGCACAAGATGATTTCCAACTCTATCGAACGTGCACAGAAGAAAGTAGAAGAAAACAACTTCGGTATCCGTAAACGCCTGTTGGAATATGACGACGTGATGAACAAGCAACGTACGGTTGTCTATACGAAACGCCGCCATGCTTTAATGGGCGAACGTATCGGTATGGATATTGTGAACATGATTTGGGACCGTTGCGCCAACGCTATCGAGAACAACGACTACGAAGGTTGCCAAATGGAACTGCTTCAGACGTTGGCTATGGAAACTCCGTTCACCGAAGAAGAATTCCGCAACGAGAAGAAAGAGAAACTGGCTGAAAAGACATTCGGCATTGCCATGGAGAACTTCAAACGTAAGACTGAACGCCTGGCACAGATTGCCAATCCGGTTATCAAACAGGTATATGAGAACCAGGGACACATGTACGAGAACATCCTGATTCCTATCACGGACGGTAAACGTATGTACAATATCTCTTGTAACCTGAAAGCTGCTTACGAATCCGAATCCAAAGAGGTAGTAAAAGCATTTGAAAAGTCAATCTTGCTGCACGTTATCGACGAAGCATGGAAAGAGAACCTGCGCGAACTGGATGAGCTGAAACACTCTGTACAGAATGCAAGCTACGAGCAGAAAGACCCGTTGTTGATTTACAAACTGGAATCTGTAACGTTGTTTGACTCAATGGTGAATAAGATTAACAATCAGACTGTTTCTATCTTGATGCGCGGACAAATTCCTGTACAGGAAGCTCCGGATGAACAGGCTGCCCGTCGCGTAGAAGTACGCCAGGCTGCACCGGAACAGCGTCAGGACATGAGCAAGTATCGTGAAAACAAGCAGGACCTGAGTGATCCGAATCAGCAGGCTGCTGCCAGTCAGGATACGCGCGAGCAACAGAGACGTGAACCGATTCGTGCCGAAAAGACTGTAGGACGTAATGATCCCTGTCCATGCGGAAGCGGCAAGAAGTATAAAAACTGTCACGGAAAGAACGTTTGATAAAGAAGAGTTCAAGTAGTTAATTAGTCCTAACTACTTTACTAAATAATAAAGGTTGCCTGACAAGTCAGTAGTATCTGCAATTCCCCTCCTTCGGGAAGAAGGGTTGGCTGAAAGCCGGGGTGGTAGGTGGATACACAATGCTGATAATAATAGACTTATATATTCACCTACCACCTCCCCCTACGGGGACTCCTCCTTCCCGAAGGAGGAGAGTTTTAGATACTATCGACTTGTCAGGCGGCCTCTTTCTTTTATTCGTGTAAAATAGTACTTTTGTTCAAACTACTAAATGAATCAAACTATGGCAAAATCTTATTCACTGGCATTCATCTCTCTGTTCCTGTTGCTATTCAACAGTTGCCAGAGCATCGAACAGATTTCCATTGATTATCTGCAACCCGCCGACTTGAGTTTTCCACCCCAGCTCCGAAAGGTAGCTGTTGTGAATAACACCAGCGATGCACCGGATAACAAATTGATTACAGAAGTACAGAAAACGAAGGAAAACGTTCCGGAAGTAAGTCGCGCCACAGCCTATGCCAACGGTGATCCCAAGATTGCTGCCGAATCATTGGCAGAAGAAATAGCCCACCAGAATTACTTTGATGAAGTTGTCATTTGTGACTCCGCCTTACGTGCCAATGACAAGTTAGCGCGTGAAAATATGCTAAGTCAAGAGGAAGTCAGCCAGTTAGCTTCCGATTTAGGAGTTGATTTTATTATTGCATTAGAGAATCTGCAATTCAAAGCAACCAAGACCATTCGTTATCTACCCGATTTCAATTGTTATCAGGGAGCTATGGATGTAAAAGTATATCCCACAGTACGGGTTTATGTGCCGGGACGAAGCAAGCCCATGACCACCCTTCACCCTAATGACAGTATCTTTTGGGAAGATTTCGGAGGTTCGGTCACAGAAGCGGCTGCCCGTATCATCCCCGAAAGGGAAATGTTGAAAGAAGCTGCGGAATTTGCAGGAACAGTTCCGGTAAAGCATCTGGTTCCGATATGGAAAACGGGAAAACGGTATTTATACACCGGCGGTTCGGTTCAGATGCGCGATGCAGCTATCTACGTCCGCGAAAATTCATGGGATAATGCATTCGAACTTTGGCATCAGGCTTTCGAAGGAACCAAGAACACAAAGAAGCAGATGAGGGCCGCCTTCAATATTGCCGTGTATTATGAGACGAAAGATAGTCTGTCTCAAGCAGTGAAATGGGCGGAAAAGGCACAGCAACTAGCCAAGAAGATAGAGAAAAAGAATGTTGTCAACAATATCAAAGCGAGTATTGACGATGTGCCGAATTATTACCTCACCAGCCTCTATTTGGCCGAATTGAAGGAGAGAAATGCTCAAATATCCAAATTAAAGATGCAAATGAGCCGATTTAATGATGATTTTTAAGGAAATCATGTATCAAATCTTATTTTTTTTATACCTTTGAACTGACAAAAAGAAGGAACCTATGAAACTGAGCCAACAATCATTATCTATCATCGAATCGGCTATCCAAAAGGCAGTCGGCAAATATGTATGCAATTGTGAACAGACAGTCGTAACCGATATTCATCTGCAACCGGACCAGACGTCAGGGCAACTGAATATTTACAACGATGATGATGAAGAACTAGCAAACGTCATGGTGGAAGAATGGGCAACATACGACGGCGATGATTTCCTCGAAAATATCGAGCCCGGCTTACGTAGTATCCTTTGCAGAATGAAAGATGCAGGTGACTTCGACAAGGTGACTATCCTGAAACCTTATTCGTTTGTACTGGTGGATGAGGACAAAGAAACGGTAACTGAACTATTGTTGGTAGACGACGATACGATGCTGGTGAATGACGAGCTACTGAAAGGATTGGATAAAGAGTTGGATGATTTTCTGAAAGAGTTGCTGGAAAAGTAAAATCTAATATATGGCAATAAAAAAGATTCTGTTAGTAGCTTCTTTTTTACTTCTGCTTCTATCGACCCATGCGAATACGGCTTATTTTAAACACTTAAGTGTACAGGATGGCTTGTCGCAGGTCAATATAATATCCATTTATCAAGATGAGACGGGAGCATTATCTTTTGAAGGAATCAATCGATATAATGGCCAGTCCGTCACTGTATTTCACCCTTCCCAAGACAACATAGGTCTGACCGAGAATGAAATAATGGCCATTTGCGGCAATAAAAAAGGGAATGTATACATACAGGCACTGCATGACTTGGTGTGCTACAATACCCGCACACAACAGTTTCATAAATTACGCGCAAATAATGTCTCCAACATATACTACAACAACGATACGCTTTGGATTGCCGGGCGTAATAAACTGGAATTCAGGGTAGAAGGAGACTCTACTATCCGCCTGCTCACCACTTTCAAAGAAAACATAAGAGTTTCTTCACCTATCTGCTGCACTGATGACGGATATATATACATAGGTATGAACAAAGGACTTCTACGAATCGACCGTGCACAACCCGAACGCCAACACTCTCTCCTGCCCGACATCAAAGTGCAAAGTCTTTATCAGGATTCTCAAAAGAACTTATGGATATGTACCTCCCGCCAGGGAGTGTATCGGCTGGCTCCCGACGGTTCTATCCTCAACTTCCGCAACCTTCCCGATAATACCAACTCATTATCGAACAACGATGTGCGCTGTGCTATCGAAGATGACTTAGGAAATCTGTGGTTCGGCACATTTTATGGACTTAATAAATACAACCCGTCAACACAAGTATGGGAGAATCATGTTCATCAAAATAATATATCCCATAGTTTGAGCCACTCATCCATTTTCGCTCTCTACAAAGATACGCAAGGAGGAATCTGGATAGGGACTTATTTCGGAGGTGTCAACTACTACAACCCCACCGATGATCATACCAGCTACTACGAAGCCAATCCTGATATGCCTCATGCACTCAGCTTCCCCGTTGTAGGTAAAATGCAGGAAGATGCCGAACATAATTTATGGATATGTACCGAAGGAGGAGGACTGAATTTCTTAGACCGGCAAACCCGGCAATTCACCCGATACGTCCACAACAAGGGAGGCTTGTCCGGAATCGGGCACAATAATCTGAAATGTATCTGGCTGCGCAAAGAAACCGGGCAATTGTATATCGGTACGCATACAGGGGGACTCACGATCTTTGACACTCGAAGGAAAACAGCACATACACTCAAAAATAGCCCCGACAAAGCCAACTCTTTACCCAGCAATGTGATAAATGACTTACAACCTTATAAAGGAAAACTCGTCCTGTCTACCCAAGCAGGAATCGTTGCCATGAATCCGGAAACGGAGACTTTCGAGCCGTTATCCCCCCTGCCCGACGTCCGGAGTCTTATAGAGAACTATATTTATGTAACATTTCATATCGACCGGAATGACAATATTTGGTTAGCCAACGGCAACGGCGGAATAACCCGGGTGAACCTGTTGACAGGAAAAAGACAGAATTACCGGCATGACCTCAAAAAAGAACATAACATCGGACGCTTCAAAGTGCTACATATCTTCGAGAACCACTTGGGCGAATTATTCTTCAGTACGGCAGGTTCCGGGTTATTCAAATATGAACCGGAAACAGATTCTTTCTTCCGCTTCGCCATGGAGGACAATCTTCTAATGAGTAATTATTGCTATTATGTCGCCGAATCGCCTTCACATGAATTGTTCGTACTCCACAACCGGGGAATCTCCTGCCTGAATTCTGAAAAAAAGGAACTCACATATACATACGTTATTCCATATATGAGTTTCGGACAAGGCTCATGTATCTATTTTACTCAAAGCGGAGAATTATTCCTCGGAGGAACCAACGGCTTGGTTTCTCTGCCGGGAATACAGAATCTCCCCACATCGAATGATCATCAATTCTACTTCGACCAACTGATTATCAACAATAAAGTGATACAACCCGGAGATGAGTCACACATCTTGTCACAAACGATGCCTTATACGGAATCTATCAAGTTGGCACACAATCAGAACAGTCTTATCCTGGAAATAGCCACCTCCAATTATACACAAAACAAGTACAAATATGAATACCAATTGGAAGGTTTCGACCGGACATGGCTTCCGCTACACTCCCCGAAAATAGTATATACCAACCTCGACCCGGGACATTATAAACTGACTGTACGCGAGAAAAACGATTCGCAAACGATCTGTGGTGAACGTTCGCTTCACATCTATATCCGTCCCCCTTTCTATGCTAATCTTTATGCCTATTTATTATATATACTGATTCTCTGTCTTGTACTGTATGCTATCATCCGTTTTAACACCCGGCAAGCTAAACTAAAAGCATCATTGGAATTTGAGAAGAAAGAAAAAGAAAGAATCAAAGAAATGAACCAGGTCAAGCTGCGTTTCTTCACAAATATCTCACATGAATTCCGTACTCCACTAACGCTTATCATCGGACAAATAGAGAACTTATTGCAATTAAACAAGCTCTCTCCCTCCATGTACAACCGTCTGCTGCGTATTTACAAGAACGCCAGCCACATGCGCACGCTCATCTCCGAGCTGTTGGATTTCCGTAAACAAGAGCAGGGTTATCTGAAACTGAAGGTGGAATGCCGTGATATTGTCGCCTTCACCAAGGAAGTTTACATGTCATTCTATGAATACGCACTCAAGCATCACATCGCATATCGTTTCGAGACTTCCGAACCAAGTATTAATCTATGGTTCGACCCGGTGCAGATGCAGAAAGTTATTATCAACCTGCTATCCAACGCTTTCAAATATACTCCCGCAGAAGGAAATATTACAGTCAGTATCCGTATGCACTCCCAACAAGTATTGCTCCAAATCAAGGATAGCGGAACCGGTATCCCACAGGAGTCAATCCACAAAATATTCGACCAATTCTATCAGATAGACGGACAAAGATCCAATTTATCTTTGGGAACGGGTATCGGACTGACCTTGAGCAAAAATATCGTGGAATTGCATCAAGGAAATATCCGTGTAGAAAGTAAAGTGGATGAAGGAAGCTGTTTTACCGTAATCCTGAAAACAGGCAACAGCCATTTTAAAGCGGACGAGCTACAAACGGAAAATACATCGGCATGCATGATTAGCACGGAACTGATTCCACTGGAGGAGCTGCCATTGGAAGAAGAGACGGCAGAACATGCACTCACAGAAAAGCCGGTCATACTGATCGTAGAGGACAACGACGATATCCTCGAAATGCTGAAGGAAATATTTTATCCCATTTATGAAGTACACACCGCCGGAAACGGGAAAGAAGGATTTGAACAGGCGTTGACAATACAGCCGGATATTGTACTAAGCGATGTCATGATGCCCGAAATGTCCGGAAAGGAAATGTGTTATAAGATAAAGAACACGGTTAACCTGTCACATATACCTGTCGTACTATTGACTGCGCAGACATCTGTGGAATATACGATAGAAGGATATATGTATGAAGCGGACGACTATATCACGAAGCCGTTTAACGTAAAACTGCTCGTCTCACGCTGCAACAATCTGGTGAAAAGCCGAAGAAAGCTGATTGAGAAGTTCAGAAATCAACAGCCGGCCACTGTGACGGATATTGCCGTCAACCAAGCCGACCGGGAACTTATCAAGAAAGCGACAGAAATCATTTCCAACAACTTTGAAAACCCGGAGTTCAATATGAATGTGCTTGCCGCCGAACTGGGATTGGGACGCAACAAGCTATATACACGTATGAAAGAGATCACCGGCCTGACTCCTAACGAATTTACGCTTAAAATGAAACTCGACGAGAGTATGCGCCTGCTCAAAAACAACCCGGAACTGAATATCTCCGAAATATCCGACCGATTAGGGTTCTCAACGACCCAATATTTCAGCAAATGTTTCAAATCCGTCTTCGGAATGGCCCCGCTTACATTCCGAAAGTCCAATCCCGCCGCACCGGATACGTCTGTCTAATCCGATAAAACATGATTTATCTTTCCCGAGGACAATAACACAGGATATTCGGGACAATTTTGTATGTCCTCTAAGCAATAAATACGTAATCTTTGCACCATTAACTAACAAAAACCTAAAAATATATGAAGCTAGTATCCATTCTATCTTTTTACTTATTGTCAACCTTTTCGACTCTGTACGGCAAAGGTGATAATAAAATAATAACCCATTCTTTCGACCGGGCAGAGCAGCAATATACTGCCATGCTGAAGGCCTTACCCGAACCAACCGCTTATCCGCGTACTACCGATAACAACGGAAAGTTGCGTACCACTCCACTCAATGACTGGACGGAAGGCTTTTATCCCGGCAGCCTTTGGTATATCTACGAGAACAATAAGCAAAATACATGGAAACAGGAAGCAATCCGCTGGACAGAAGCCTTGGAACCGCTAAAGAAACAGAAAGGACACCATGACATCGGCTTCCTTATTTATTGCAGCTTCGGCAATGCATACCGCCTTACAAAAAAGGAAGAATACAAACAGATCATCATAGAAGCAGCAAACTCACTCTGCACGCGTTTCAGCCCGAAGACAGGGTGTATCAAATCATGGAATTACCGGAAATCATGGAATGGTAAAGACGAATGGTTCTACCCCGTTATCATCGACAATATGATGAATCTGGAATTACTTTATTTCGCCAGCAAAGTGACCGGTGACCCGCATTATGCAGAAATAGCCAATTCGCACGCTATCACCACCGCGCGGGAACAATTCCGTGAAGATTACAGTAATTATCACGTAGTCAACTACGACCCGGAAACCGGAAAAGTACTCCACAAACAAACCTGTCAGGGATTCTCCGACAATTCCGCCTGGGCACGCGGACAAGCATGGGCCATTTACGGATACACAATGGCTTATAGAGAAACAAAGAAACCCGAGTTTCTGGAAATGGCACAGCGCACCGCCGAATTCTGGCTCAACCACTCCAATCTGCCCGAAGACATGGTACCCTACTGGGATTTCAATGCCGGACAGGAAGGCTATGTCCCCGAATGGGAGTATGACGCAAACGACTTCAAAGAGATACCAAGAGACGCCTCAGCCGCAGCTATCACAGCTTCCGCCCTACTTGAACTTTATCAATATGTAGATAAGAAAACTGGAAAAAGATATTACCAGGCAGCAGTGAAAACGTTAAAATCATTGGCTTCGCCAAGTTATCTGGCTGCCCAAGGAACCAACGGCAACTTTCTCTTAAAACATTGTGTAGGAAGTATCCCGCACAAAAACGAAATTGACGTACCGTTGGTATATGCCGATTACTACTTCTTGGAAGCACTGCACAGATATAAGAATTCAAAAGGTATAAAGTAAGCTTTTTGACAGAATATTAGAATAATAACTTAACACAGAAAGAAGGTTGCCCCCCTATCCACCCTTCTTCCACAAAAGAGGTCGGAAATGTTATCACTTCCGTCCTCTTTTACGTTTATCCCCATAAAATTAAGCATATACAATTGTACCCCATGACAATTTTACCCTACTTTCGGTACAATCTTCCTAGGTAATCTACCTTCAAATGCACAATCTTTGCACTACCATTAATCATCTGAAAAGAATCATAATTATAAAACATCTTATAACTAATTTTTAAATTATAAACTTATGAAGAACAGCACTCAACGAACGTCATGCGTTCACAACTCAAAAAAGAGTGGTGCATTATCCGGAATAATGCAACTCTCAATGGCGATACTATTTGCTTTTAGTATCACAACACAGGCGGAAGCCACAGAATATCCGTCTGCAAAAGTACAGACTGCAATCAACCAGCAAAGTAAAATCAAGATTACAGGTACAGTTGTTGATCAGGCAGGAGTTCCCATTATCGGTGCTAATATAACCGTTAAAAACCAAACCGGTACCGGAACGATCACCGATATCGACGGCCGGTTCACATTGGAAATCCCCGCCAATTCTACCCTTTCAATATCCTATATCGGATACAAGAATCAGGAAATAAGAATCACAAGCAGCAAACCACTTACCATTAAACTCCAAGACGATGCCGAAGTCTTAGATGAAGTTGTAGTAACAGCTTTGGGTATCAAAAGAGAGGAAAAGGCGTTGGGGTATGCCGTACAGAAAGTTAGCGGCGACCAACTGACCACCATAAAAAGCGTAGATGTGACTTCCGGACTGAACGGTAAAATTGCCGGATTGAAGGTAGAAAACAGTACGGAATTCAATGAAGCCCCCAATCTAAAGCTGCGCGGTGAAAACCCGCTGATTGTTATTGACGGGGTGCCTTACAAAAACATGTCGCTGCGGGATATCGCTTCCGATGATATAGAATCCATTGATGTACTGAAAGGGGCTACGGCTTCCGCCTTGTATGGTGCGCGGGGTGGTTCGGGTGCCGTCATGATTACCACCAAAAGAGGAAAAGAAGAAGGGTTGCAGGTAACCGTAAACAGCAGTACGATGTTCAATGCCGGATATCTAAAATTGCCGGAAGTACAAACATCTTACAGTTCGGGAAAAAATGGTATATACAATGATAACTCCAGCTATGTATGGGGAGCCAAACTGGACGTCGGCAATGAAGCCATGCAATACAACCCGTATACTCAAGAACGGGAAATGACAGAACTGACTTCCAGAGGGAAAAATAACCTGAAAAACTTCCAGGAACTGAGTTTCATCACCAACAACAACGTAAGCGTCACTCAGAAAGGTAAATATGGAAGTATCCGTACCTCATTGACACACGTCTACAACAAAGGCCAATGGCCCAACGAGAAATTAAACAAAATAACCTATACCGTATCAGGAGATATGAAATATAAAAAATTCAGTTCCGAGGCCGGAATCACTTACAACAAGAGATTCTATCCCAATATGGGCGGATCGGCCTATCACGGTACAGGCTATATTTACAATCTTCTGGTATGGTCGGGCAGTGAATACGATATACGGGATTATAAGAATTACTGGCGAATAAAAGACGAACAATCCAATTGGTGGGACCGGGGCGGTTGGTATGACAACCCTTATTATATAGCCAACGAGTTAACGAGTTCGGACAATTATGATGTAGTCAATGCCTTTGTCAATGCTTCTTATGATATTACTTCCTGGTTGAAGCTATCCCTGCGTTCGGGTGCTGATATGTATACGGAAAAAAGCGAAACAAAAGCTCCGGTAGGTTCCGTGACCGGCAAAGGAGAGAAGAAAGGATATTATTCTGTCTATCAAAAAAGAGGATTCAGTACCAATAATGATATTATGCTGACTGCCGAACATAAATTCGGTGATATCAGTGTGGACGGATTCGTCGGAGGAAATATTTACTATTACCAGAATGACTATTTAGGATCAAACACTGCCGGCGGATTAATCATTCCGGGGTATTATTCACTAAAAGCATCAGTAGACCCCGCCGAAACCAGCAAAACTTATAACAGCAAACAAACGAATTCCATTTACGGAAAAATAGGATTAGCTTATAAAAGTGCGGTCTTTGTAGAAGCAACGGGACGTAACGACTGGTCGTCAACCTTACCGGAAGAGACTCGTTCTTATTTCTATCCGGCTGTTTCCGGTAGCGTAGTGCTCTCCGAATTCATCAAAATGCCCAAAGTTATCGACTTCTGGAAAATAAGAGGTTCGTGGACAACCACCAAACATGATATGGGTGTGTATGCTATCAATGATGTTTATTCTATCAGTACCGATGTATGGGACAACATGAGTGCCGCCTACTCTCCTACAACAATTCGAAACAGCCTGCTTTCCCCTTCCCAAACACGGTCATACGAACTGGGTACAGCCATTCATTTATTTGGGAACCGCCTGCGTCTGGATTATACATATTATAATACACTCAAGTTTAACAATACCCGGAACGCCGGACTCAGTTCTGTAAGCGGATACAGCAATACGCAAGTCAACATGGACGAAGAACAAGTAAGAAAAGGAATGGAACTCTCCATTTCCGGTGATATCATCAAGAACCGGGAATTGACGTGGTCTGCCATGTTCAACTGGTCACGCGACCGCTACTATTACCATAAAATAGACCCGGTATACTCTACTCAAAAACCTTGGGTAGCCGAAGGGGAGCGTTGGGACTGGGTAGCAATTTACGACTACCAAAGGGATCCGGAAGGAAATATTGTACACGGAAGTAACGGATTCCCTCTCGTCAATAAGTTTACGACACTCAAAGGATATAGCGAACCTGATTGGATATGGGGACTCAGCACATCGGTCAACTGGAAGGGAATCACCCTGAGTATCACCATTGACGGACGTGTAGGAGGTGTCGGTTATTCTATGACAGACCAGGCCATGTGGAACTCCGGCGCACATATAGACAGTGACAATCAATATCGATACGAAGAAGTAGTCAACAACAATAAGACATTCATAGGCCAAGGGGTCAAAGTCGTATCAGGCAAAGCCGAATGGGATGCAAACGGGAATGTAATCATGGACAACCGTGTATTTGCCCCCAATGACAAAGTCGTTTCGTATCAAGACTATATGATGACTACCAATCCATACGCATCGGGTGATAATAAAAGAGCGCAAAACTGGTTCGACAAGACATTTATCAAGCTTCGCGACTTATCTATCAGTTACGAAATACCACAATCCGTTTGCCAGAAAATAGGAATGAAAGGTGCTTCAGTCGGCTTTGTCGGACAGAACCTGCTGATGTGGGCAAAAGAGTTTCGCTTCAGTGACCCCGATAAAGTGCAGGATGCACTAAGCTCACCTTCTATCCGTTACATGGGATTTAATGTTAAGTTTGACTTCTAAAAGAATGAATAATATGAAAGCAATAAAATATATCGCGAGCCTGCTCGCCGGAATTACCCTATTTTCATGCGATAACTTTGAGGATATCAATACGAATCCGGACTCTGTGACCAAAGTATCACCCAAGCTTCTGGCAACGGGTGCCATTGTAGGGCTTATGAAACCTTCCAAAGGCAAAGATTTCATTTATAATCAAATGACCTGCAAATATATCGGCTGGTCGGAAGCATTGGAAGGAACGCAGTATAACAACTTCGGACGCGAAAGTTTCAGCGGCTACACCTCGCTGACCAACTATAAGCTCATGGCGGAACTGACAGACAAAGACGAAACAATGAATGAAGACAAAAGGAATGCATACAAGGGTCTGGCACTTTTCCTGAAGGCTTACCGACTATTCGAATACACTCTCAATGTAGGTGATATTCCCTACGAAGGAATCCTAGAGGGCAAGGAAGGGAATCTGACTGTAGCCTACAACACACAAGAGGATGTTTTCAAATTCCTGCTCAATGATCTGGATAAGGCACACGAATACTTCCAGAATGCCAACCAGACAACATTTGACGGAGATCCTATCTTCGGTGGAAAGGTAGAACAGTGGCACAGAGTATCGAATGCTTTAGAATTAAGAGTTCTAATCAACTTATCCAAGAAGATTAATTCCACTGACATCAATATTAAATCCAAATTTAATGAGATACTTGACCGTAACTTACTGTTACGTTCCAACGCTGATAATTTACAAATCACTTTCTCCACGAAAGAAGGGCAGTTGTATCCATTCAATGAATCATTACATTCCTATAAACAATACGTAATGATATCCGGTCTGGTTATTGATGCGCTGAAAGCCAATGAGGACTATCGCCTCTTTTATTACGCAAATCCTTCCGAAGGAAAATTAAATTCCGGTAGCCAGGAAAATGACTGGGATGCTTACATAGGAATCGACCCGTCGGATCCGATAGACGAATTAAAACTAATAGCCGATCAAACGAAAGAATTCTGCCAGTTCAACAACAGATATACTTCTTACGAGTCCGGAGAACCTTATATCCGTATAGGCTATGCCGAACAGAATTTTATTCTTGCCGAAGCGGCATTACGCACATGGATCACCGGAGATGCAGCCGAATATTATAAAAAAGGAATTGAAGCAAGCATGAAATTCGTTGCTGACAATACGCCGGATGCACAGAAGTATCATCACGGACGCAAAATGACTAGTGACATCATTGCCCAAACATTAGCAAAACCCGGTATCCAGCTAAATGGAAATTTCGAGGAGGATCTCAAAAAGATCATAACTCAGAAATATCTGGCCAATTTCATGCAGTCACCCTATCAAGCCTATTATGACTACAGAAGAACCGGTTATCCGGAATTCCCGATCAATCCGCTGACTAACCAAAATCCCAACGAACCTACCAAAATGCCGGTACGCTGGTTATATCCAAGTGCGGAATATGATTATAACAAGGCAAATGTAGAAGCGGCTGTACAAAGGCAATTCAACGGTTCGGACGAAGTAAACAAGTTGATGTGGATTCTACAAGAATAAAAAAGAACGGCATGAAACTAAATTTTTATATACTACTCTTATGCCTTAGCAGCATAGGAATAACAAGTTGGGGTCGCAATGCGACCCCAACCTCTCATCTCACCGTCCTGCAACTCAACATCTGGCATGAAGGAAGCATCGTAGAAGGAGGATTTGAAGCCATAGCCGATGAAGTGGCACAGGTTGATGCCGATATCGTTTTTTTCAGCGAAGTCCGCAACTACAATGGCACCTTCTTTATATCCCGCATCATTGAGGCACTTAAGAAACGTGGAAAAACTTACTATGGAGAACATAACCCTCTGGATGTAGGCATCTTATCCAAATACAATATAAGTCAGCAGGAGATTATCTATCCAAAGGACAGCGGTTGCGGCTCTATCCTGAAAGCAACTATCGGCATAGCCGGACATACTATTGCCGTTTATTCCGCCCACTTAGATTATAAGAATTATGCTTGTTACTTACCTCGTGGTTACAATGGAAGTACTTGGAAGAAAATGACACAACCTGTTCATAATGCGGATTCCATTTTAGCGGCCAACCGGATCGCCTTTCGCGAAGAAGCCATTGAAGTATTCATCGAAAACGCACGGCAAGACATTGCCGAAGGAGCCATTGTTCTATTAGGAGGAGATTTCAACGAACCTTCTCACCTCGACTGGCAAGAAGATACAAAAGACCTATGGGACCATAATGGGGTAGTTATCAATTGGGACTGTTCAAGTATACTCTGCAAAGAAGGATTCAAGGACACATATCGAACGCTATATCCGAACCCGATCACCCACCCGGGATTCACTTTCCCTTCCGACAACGACAAGATGCCTGTCAGCAAATTAACCTGGGCACCAGATGCGGACGAAAGAGACCGGATTGATTTTATTTACTTTTATCCTAATCAGGACATTACACCAATATCCTCTATGATTCTCGGTCCGTCCCGTTCCATTGTCAAAAGTCAGCGCATAGAAGAGAATACAGAAGACTACTTCATCACCCCCAAAGGCATATGGCCTTCTGACCATAAAGGAGTAATAGCCACTTTCAGGATATCTCTCCAATAGAACAGACTTTTCCAGTTTAGAGCCGTATTATGGGGAGATACTGCTGATCTGTCGGACAGCTCCTCTTTTTATTACTTCTATATTACTAGTTTATCGGACATATAGATCCAATGTGTTGGACATATATAGTCAACGCGTTAGGCATATAGATCCAATACGCTGGACATATAGATTCAGCATCTCATCCATAACAGCCTGATTACCCGCCCGTTAAACCCGGTAGACAAATTGCTGTTACTTTATTTATTTTCGTCCATAGTTGAAACAAATTCTTCGACTTTTGAAAAGCAGCGCTTTAGGTAGGCTAAAGCTATGCTTTACACACTCTAAAGCGCCGCTTTAGAGTTCAAAAAAGGACACTACATGGAAGTAAAACGTACAGGGTGAAGAAGTGAAGGACGCTTTCAATCGTTTCTCCTTCTCTCCTTCACCCTGTATCTATTTATTCATCGGCAGTCCAACACGAAGATGAACCTGATGAACCCTCAATAAGAGTATAAAAATAAAATTGCTATTATCTCATACTTTTGAATCAATACTCATGAACCTTTTCCGCCCAAGCTTTCTCCATACCATAGAAATTAATCACTTCACCGCTAGCTTTGCCTTCCAACTCCTGTTGTTTCTGCTCAAAGAAAGTTTTCCAACGCAGATAATACAAATCTTTCAAAAGACCACTCCATTCACGATGAGAATAATCATGCAAACCTCCCTGATTGGAAGCGATACTATCACCCCAGACTGTGATTAATGCAGATGCATTCCATTCATAGAGTTTCTTTTCCGCGTCCGTATTGCCCAAAGAACGTGCGGCAGTCAGCCAAGAAGATACGGAGAATTCTTTCCGGGTAGACAATAAACTGTCTTGCGACAAAATGAGTTCAAGGAACTGCTGCGTCTGCTTCCGGAAATTCTCTTTGTCTTTACGGTCATAACTTTGGGATATTTCATCGAGCAATGCATTGCCTTTATCAGCATTACTCTGACGTACGATATCCACCAAGTCATATTCAAAATTATTGTTGCCTTTATATTGTTCAGCCACAGAGAGCATTAAGTCCGCTGCTTTCGAAGTAGAATCAGGCGAATAGAACAGTTTGGAATATCCCCATGTAGACGTTCTGTCCAAATGGAAACCCGGACGGGCACACAAAAGGGATTCTAACGTTCCCTCTCCCGGAGAGTTCTTGGGAGCATTATAAACCGTATGTTCCAACGCTCTCCATGCTTCCATAACTTCCGGTGACAATTCACCACCATAACGGGCTTTCAGATATCCTTGCAACCATACGTCCGGTGAAAAGCGTTCCGCACGCCACGGCAATTCATACAAGAGTTCAAACATAACCGGATTATTCTCTATCCCCTCAGGCGTAGCCCCTACGCCACGCATTTTTTTCCCATTTACGTGAGCACACGCATCATAATATCCGTTCACCAACTGATTCATTCGTCCATGCAAACCGACATTTCCTCCGAAGTTCAGCAACATACAATAAAGCCAGTCGTGCTTGCCAAAGCCTTTCTCACGATACCACATCGAATCCGAGTCTCCCCATTGCGGACGTTTCTCGCTATACAAATCCAGCACCAACATATCTCCGGCATTCAACACATCGATCATAGCCGGACGCGGATTTACTTGCCATGCCTGAATGACCCAGACAGCTTCCGGATTGGCTTTCTTCATGGCTTTCATTATAGAAGTTCCAGCCTTCGCCAAGTCTACCCCTTCTGTGTTGCCTCCCTCATGGAATGGGTCCATACTATAATATTTAGCTTTTCCGTAAAGTTTCTCCAATTCTTCGTAGTACATAGCCGCAAAAGAATCGAAATGCTCGTCTTCTGAAGAAAGGAAAGCCGGACGAGGGAAACCGCACCATGTGCCGGGGTCGGCAATCTGATAACCTAGTTTCTCACCGATATTACGGGGAACCATTCCTGCATAACCTGGAAATACGGGTTCAATTCCCAGTTCCCGCATACGGGATACGATCTTCTTTTGAAGTGCTTCTTGTTGCTGATACCAACTGTCAGGATTGGGTCCGCCCCACCCTTCCAAATTGTTCATCTGCCACCAAGCCATAAATGCCGGACCGGAGATAAATTCATTGATTTCTTCCGTTGTGTATCCGACACGTTTCAGCAGATTATACCAGACTACTTCCATTCCGGTTATGCTCAAAGGCATATTAATGCCATGCAATGCCATCCAGTCAATCTCCTTCTCCCAACGTTCCCAATCCCAGAAAGCCATTGAGTAGGAATAAGTACAATAATTCAGATAATAACGGTTTTGCATAGCTGTCTCCTGACGGATTTTCCCCGTGGGAAGAGGGAGCACTTCCGGCAACTTCTGTGACGGGTTATTCCAGGAAAGATGAATACCGGCTACATACTTCAGATACCAGTTCAGTCCTGTTGCCAATGACAGATCGGAATTTCCGACTATCAGGACTTTACCGTCTTCGGCAGTTATCTCAAAGTAATCCTTAGACACATCGTCTTTTTCCGGTGTCATCCGAAAAAGGATTCGATCTTTCGAGGTTCCTTCCGTTACACGTTCTGCCAAAGAATTTACCGGTAACTGCTTCGGTTGGCAGCTACAAAACAAAGTCACTCCAAATAATAAGGTTATCAAAATACGTATGTTCATAATCGTGTTTTTTAGATTTGCCAAAGATAGTAAATAGAAATCAAATTTCTTACTACCTGTACACTTTAATCAATGAAACAAGAAGAATTGCGGGCGACCGTATACGTTTATCTCTTTTACCTTCCCTGACAAAAAAGCACCTTTACGTACTTTGAAGCGAAGGGCTGATATTTTATAGATTTCCTTTATGTCCACAATGATACGGTGCGGCTGTCCGGGTTCCGTTGCCGGATCTGTATGCCAGAATGAAGAAATATCTCCGTCGAACAAGTTCTCCGCTATACCCAGATTCTTATCTGCCTGCTCGCTGCTTACGTAAACAACTTCCCATTTGGTCTTATCAATCGGTTGTCCCTTATCGTCCAACAAATCAACCTCTGAAATACACGCCTGATTGTCTTCCGTATAAGAAGAAAGCGTTTCGATGCAAAAATGACGCAGAGTGCGCACAACCGGTAAATCAACTTGCTGCCAATCGTTTGTCTCCGCCAAAGTGGTGTTCAGAAGAATATCTCCTTCTTCGAGAATCGGACTGCCTGTTTGATTGCGTTGCTGTTTCTCCGGCTTGTTTTTATCAATACCCAAACTGTCGAGAATCGGCTTATCCAAGCCCTGCAAGTTCCTCTTTCCCGTATCCTCCATTTCGAAAACAACAATCTCATTCTCACCTTTTTTCAACCAGGGAGCAGGTATATAAAGAGTTTGTTGCGGACCGATATTCCAGAAACGTCCCAACGATTTACCGTTTACCCAGACAGCTCCTTTACCCCATTGGCTCATATCGACAAAGCAATCGCCTTGCTGTTCGATAATGAATGTCCCTCTATGAAATGCCGGAACGCCTTTGATTTCTTGTCCGAAAGACAAGGAAGATACTTCTTCCTTATAAAGAGGAAGCGGTGTGATTGACCACCCTGTCAATTTCTCATTCCCCCAAAGCACCTGACTTGTAATTCCTTTACGGTTAAAAAGAATATCGGGACCATAATTGACCCGTCCGGTATTTTCAACCAAAATCTCAAGTGTGGCGGGAACTTTATGAATATCCAATGTCGTACTGTTCTGATTATAACGACGGTCAAGGCTGGCTACTTGTTTACCGTCCACCAGAATAACGGCATAATCACGCAAATCCTGAATAATCAATTTCTGTTTTCCCGGTGTCTTAATGGTAGTCTGATAGTGGATATATCCGAAATCGGTTCCTACATCTTCCATGGATAAAACATCTTCCGATTGTATAGTCTGATGAAATGCCGTAGTTAACGGAGCACTTTCTTTCAGCTCGACCGTCGCAAAGGTAGTGGTCGGATTACCGGCAGGCACTTCCGGCAACTGTGTTCCCTCCGGCAGGTATTTCTGAATGATCTCCCGGAAAGCATGATATTTCGGATAGCAGTTGCCCCACTCTCCAAGCGGAGCGTCATAATCGTAGCTGGTAGGTTGGGGACGGAATCCTCCGCTGGTATTGGCACCGTTCATATACCAGAAAGTTGTTCCTCCGTGGAACATATACATACTGACAGATACGCCATGTCCCAACATCCAATCCAGTTGTTCGGCAGGACGCTCGTAGGCAACAGAAGAATGACGTTTCCCCCATTCATCAAACCAAGCCGGATAGAACTCCGCCACAAAGTACGGACCGCCCGGATGATATTTATCCACGATTTTAAATATATCCTCGCCGAACACACCGTTCAAAGTAGGCAATGCACCGGCAATATGTCCGGCTTCCACCTGCCCACCGCCGTCGCAAGTAAACAACGGAACATTGAATCCGGCTTCTTGAAGCATATCACGGATAGCAGCAAGGTATTCTTTGTCGGCCGCATACGAACCGTATTCGTTTTCCACCTGTACCATGATAATATTACCGCCGTTGTTGATAGTCAGGGGGGCCAGTTGCTTGCCAAGTTCCTTGATATATCGTTCGCAATAAGACATGAAACGCGGGTCCTTACTACGATAAGTCAAGTCCTTTTCTTTCAGGAGCCACGAAGGATAACCTCCGAAATCCCATTCCGCACACACGTATGGCCCGGGACGAAGAATGACATACAGCCCTTCTTCCTGTGCAATACGTACAAACTCGGCAATATCCGCTTGTCCGCTGAAATCAAATACTCCGGGTTGCCGTTCGTGGAAGTTCCAGAATACATAAGCAGACACGGTGTTCAACCCCATTGCACGCGCTCGGTGCAGACGGTCACGCCAATACTCGTGCGGAATACGGGGATAATGCATTTCTCCGCATATCAATTGCACATCTTTCCCGTTAATATTAAAAGTACCATTTTCTATTTTAACCTGTTCCCTGGGGGAGGAACAGGCTGAAATAAAAAATGATACAATTAAGTTAAGCATAATAAATACGTTGCTTCTACTTTTATTCATCTTTATTCAAATTATATCATAAGTATTGAATGTTCCGGGGGCTTCTTCAAATTTGGTGGTTATTTAGCCAGTCGGTGGTATCTCCATTCCCCT
>ERZ791909.950-NODE-950-length-21942-cov-4.299447_pt1 | contig 21942 bp, 22 predicted proteins | sample MGYA00510143_ERZ791909 | MGnify/ENA primary metagenome ERZ791909 (study PRJEB30046, sample SAMN00792093) | human gut metagenome | study: EMG produced TPA metagenomics assembly of the A metagenome-wide association study of gut microbiota in type 2... | reverse complement strand
TATTCTTAATTTGTTTTAAAATCTTTCCGTTTATTTGGTTGGGAACATAGATTACTCTAAGAACCCGATAAAAGCTCTTCTTTAGCCATCCGGATTCGCTGATTAAAAAAAATTTCGACTTCACTCCATAAATAATAAGGATAGCGAGGTGTTGTCAATGGAAGGGACACCTCTTTCTCGTTTAGCAGAAATTTCACCCATATTTCTCCCTTTTCATCATGACAAAAAATCCACTGTATATTAGCCGCCATCGGAGCAATCTCGTAATCCTTCCAATACACAGATACAGAATCAGGATCTGCAACACGTACGTCAGCATTTCGTATACCCATCAACGCCACAAAAGGTATGATTGTTTCTGCATGAGCAAAACGAAAATTTGCATGGTTATCCGACTTTGCATTTATCACCTCATCAGCAGTACGGATAAATTCAGAAAGCAAAGGCCACGCAATCGCTACCGGCAACATTCGACCAATCGGAGCGGAACTCTTGCTCATGTACTGTCGCAAGTTTTGAGTCTGCCAATAGCGGCTCCATTCATTCGAAGTAAAAGAACAGATCTCATTCAGAGAAAGTCCAGTATCAGGCAATATCGCAATAATTGAAAATAAATCCATCACAAAATCCCTATCTTCTTTCTCCGTTCCGCTTCTGAGGAAAAGTCGTTTCATAACAGTGGAAGTGGGTATCTTGATTTGAGAAAATTTCTCATAAACAGCAATCCAATCCCCTTTCTTCTTATAATTGACATAAGATTCATTCAGATCGAAAAAACGAAGAATATCATCATATTCTCTTCCCTTGTTTCGCCTTATCTTCAATGACGGATTTTCTCTCAGCAAACAAGAGAGAAACGCGTCCATACTATTTATACAACGAGGCACATAAGTGGCTATCGCCTCCACCTCTGCCGAATCAGCAAATAAACAAGGATAATTTTTTGACATACGCCAAGCAATACCCTCTTGTTCTTTTTTGCCCAAAGATGATAATTCACCCCATTTGCCCTTAAACTGCTCAGATACCTCTTGCATAAATAAAAGTAGATCCCAACCTTCTTTTGTCAACATTTTATGTTTTCCTGCCAATGACAGCCTTGTTATCACTTTATCCAACGCTTTCCCTGAAGTCGGAAATCGTGCACCGTGTCTTCCGAGATGGTTAATATAAAAAGGAACCATGCCATCCTGAACTAAATAAGATGAATTTTCCAGAGAAGGATACGGCATAGCCGTCCCTGCATATTGCTGTTCCTCTTGTCCTATTGATAAATGGGAATAAATAAACAAACAAAATATAAATATCGATATCTTTCTCATACCAAGATCATTTTATTTAGATTATAACAAGAATATCCAAATGTCTGTTCATTCCGACGGGTTAGTAGTGGCATTTTGACAAACTCGTAAAACGACCTCATTCCATAAGACACATACAAAATATATAAACAATCGGCAACGAGATAGAAAGAAGATGATTATTCTTTTTTTTTATCTTTTTACCAAAGTCTGAAATAGTTCTCCAAAATATTCTTCAAAAATCTTAAGTACACCAACAAAAAAGTATCGAACTTCTATTTCTTATAAAAACAGTAGCCCGTTACGGGTTCATTTACTCATTAAATTCAAAATCGTATGGAAACAAAAAGTAAAAAAGCAAAAAGCTCCTTCCTTAATTTAGGAAGCAACATGGGAAAAAGTAAATTATTGCAAGGTGTCGTCACATTGGCCGGAATCGTTTTGTATCTTCTCGCACGCAAATCAAAAAATAAGATAAGACATACATTTTTATTGATTTTGGTTTGCACAATGGGAGTCGTTTCTTTCTCATGCGGTAACAAAAGCCAAAAGAAAGTCGATCTCAACAAAGCATTGGACAATGCCATTGAAAGAGTGGAAGATGAAGCTGACAAATTAGACAAGACTTGGGACGACACAAAAAAAGAGACCCGGAAGGAAGCAGAGAAAGTCAAACATGAAATAGAAAAGATTCAAAAATAAAGAAAATATAGCTATGGACTTACATTCAGGATTACCATACTGGATAATCAAAAATCCACTGTTCGATTACTACAATCCGCTAAAAAAGGATCTGGAAACAGATATAGTAATCATCGGTTCCGGTATAACCGGCGCCCTTATGGCTCACGAATTGTGCCGGACGGGACTGGAATGTTGCGTTGTGGATAAACGGAGTATCGCCACGGGCAGTTCCGCGGCCAGCACGGCACTCTTGCAATATGAAATTGACGTTCCGCTTTGCCGAATGGCTGAACAAATTGGTGAAAAAAATGCAGTAACTGCCTACCGGTCTTGCCTGCAATCCATCTCAGACATCGAAGCCGTTTTGAAAGAAACGGATATCGATGCAGACTTTGAGCGGTTACCGAGTATTTTCTATGCCAGCGACGAAAAAGGAGTAAAACTCATCGAACGTGAATATGAAATACGCAAACGCTATGAGCTTCCAGTAGAATTGTTAAACAAGGGAGAGCTTCATAAGCGATACAAAATGAGAACATACGCCGGAGCGTTACTAAATCGTCAGTCCGCACAGCTCGATGCCTACAAGGCGGCAACCCTACTCTTCCGGTATCATATAAAAAAAGATCATTTACAAATATTCACCCATACAAAAATCACATCTTGTGAAGAAACGCCTCAAGGTTGCCGGCTCAAAACAAAGGATGACCGGACCATCCGATGTAAATATGTAATTGTCGCCGCTGGATTCGAAGCCGGGCAGTTCTTACCTGAGAAAGTAATGAAACTGACCTCGACTTACGCACTTATATCCCACCCTATTGACAATAAGGATCTATGGCCCGAACACAGTCTCATCTGGGAAACGGCAGAACCTTATATCTATGTTAGGACCAGTGGTAACCGAATCATCATCGGAGGAGAAGACGAAGATTTCAATAACCCTGAAGCAAGGGATGAACTACTCCGGGAAAAGACGGAAAAACTTGAAAAGAAATTCCATACCTTACTGCCCTCCGTCCCTTTCAAGGCAGAAATGACCTGGTGCGGAACCTTCAGTACGACAAAAGACGGACTCCCATTCATCGGAACATGGCCAGGAACGGAACGCATATTCTTTGATCTTGGGTACGGGGGCAACGGAATCACGTTCAGCATGATCGGAGCACAGATTATAAGCAACCTCTTACAAGGAAAAGAAGATGAGCGAAAAGATGTATTCGGTTTCAGACGGATATGCTAAATCTTGTAAAAGAAAACAGCCTTGTCCCTGCATTCGACGCAGGGACAGCCTCTCTCTAATTATTGGTTTAACCACACCGGAAATCTTCTCCTCCCGTAGAAATCATAAAAAAGTAATCCTATCCAACTGGTGAGGATAATCAATACACCAACGATCAACTTCCTTTTTTTAGGGGCATCAAGATTCCAAATTCTAAATGCGGGTTTCAAAGCCAAGACCAAGCCTATAAACCAAATTGCAAAACCAACCATATCCGCTTCGTATTTACTAGCATAAAACAATCTTTTATCTGTTGATCTAAATCAATCTTCCAACTTATACAATTCAAATTCATATTTATGCAGATAACTGCAATTTCCATCACAAACTTTTATATGTCGGGGGATCGTGTCAGAAGCCATCATACATCTGTTTCCGAACAAATAGGAACATCTAAGCCTGTATGCTTCAACAGCCAACGACTTTTCATATCCGCATCCCTTTTATATGCATCGTAACAAATACGGTAAAGATGTTCGTAATCCATTTGGACAGAATTCATCAATTCATTTTTCAGAGTTTCTTCCCAATTCATAGTTATTTAAAATAGTTGTTTACAGAATCTTATTTTTAAAGTAAACAACACGTATATAAAAATAGTTTACATAAAAATAAAACCTTAATCATATGCAAATATAACATTTAGACACACTTAGTATATTCCTACAAAAATAGATGTTAATATTCTCTCTTTACAACAAACAAAAATCTTTTTATGTCTGTTTATTTAATGTGAATCGGGTATGGTACCAACACCTATATTTCACATGATTATTCTTTTATATTAATGCATAAAACTTAGTCATATGTATTTTATATGGTATATTATTATCGGAATATTAGCCGGTTTTATTGCTGGTAAGGTCATGCGTGGAGGAGGGTTCGGTATCCTCATCAATTTACTGGTCGGCATAGCTGGCGGCCTGTTAGGAGGTTGGGTCTTCGGCCTGTTAGGCATTGCTACGGCGGGCATCTTGGGCAGTTTGATCACTTCTGTTGCTGGAGCTATCTTGTTATTGTGGATCGTTTCATTATTCAAAAGTCCACATAAAACAGATATATAATCAATTATTTATTCATCTTTTAAAACTATTGAATTTATGGAAACAAGTTGTTCAAAATTTTGGCTGGGCCTGGGTTTAGGCTCAATCATCGGTGTAGTAGCTTACCGTTTTAGCTGTTCTTCTAAAGGCAAAATGTTAAAAGAAAAAGCATGCCATGTCCTTCATCGGATGGGTGGTAAAGCAGAAGACATGATTGATTCCGCAAAAGACAAGGTTGCGGAAGCCGGAACAAAAGTGGCCGACAAGGTCGCCAAGGAAACTTTTAACATCGCAGAAAAAGCCGATGATGTGAAAAACAAAGTGCACAATTTTGCCGATAATGCAAAAAAGTAATTGAATGTGCCTCATTAAATGTATAATTAAAACTTTCGAGTTATGTTTTATCATGTAAAAGATTTGCAATACAACGCACGCGTTTCCGCTCCGGATCCACGTTTCGCACGTGTCCTCCTTGAGGCTTTCGGCGGCGCAAACGGGGAATTGAAATCGGCTTTGCAATATTTCGTACAAGCTTTCAGTTGCCATAATCCTCACCCTGACAAATATGACATGCTGATGGACATCGCAACAGAAGAGTTGGGACACCTCGAAATCGTCGGGGCTACCATCCAAATGCTCCTCGGGCCTGTAAACGGAAAAATGAAGGACGTGGTGGAAAACATGGAAATCAATATGATGATGAATGGCAAAGGAGCCAAAGAAGATCTCATCCATCAAGCATTCACAAATCCGCAGTTCTTGGTAACTTCCCCCGGAAGTCCCACACTGACAGACAGCAACGGAAATCCGTGGTGTGCTACCTATGTATCCGCTAATGCAGATCTGACCGTGGATCTCCGTTCCAACATGGCAGGAGAATGCCGTGCAAAGATCGGATATGAATTTCAACATGTCCAAAGGCAAAGATGCCCGCGGGCCGTGGAATGAAGGAAAAAGTACACGCTTGAAAGAAGAATGGCAATACATTGACGATCCTTTACAAGAAGTACGAAACACCAATGGGCTCGTCGACCGTAAACCGGCAGGTACATACCGCACGGAAAAAGAGGTCCAGGAAATGGACAATGAACTTGCCAAAGAACGCAGCGAAGAAGTCCTTTCTTCTTTACCCGACGGAGTCATGAGTTGGTGTAACTTCCAAGATAAAAAAGGAAACAGAAAATAAACTGTCGCCAAGTAATATATTCACTTTAAAATTTATCAGATTATGAACAAGAAGAATGAAAAAAAGCAGGTAGAAACAAAGGGTACGAAAAAACAGACCCAGACTAAAGAATGCAAGTGCTCAACTTCAGAAAAAAAATCGGCCAAAAAGTAACCGAAACGTCACTTGTAAGTAATTAACCCCTATCCCCGGCGAAGAAAAATGTCTTCGCCGGGATTTTTTATACCCTCTACAAAGCGAAATCACCTCATTGTTTTCGCCTTATGTTTATATGCTTAACCGTAGTATACCAAAGCAAGCGCACAAACTCTGCAGTAACAATTTCTTATTTCTATGGACAGGATATTCTTTTTCGTTCCGAATAATTCTTTCTAAAATGCCTATTAATTTTATAATCGGTGTCAGTGATTATAAAATCAGTGGTTGTGATTATATAATCGCTGGCACTAATTATATAATCACAACCACTGATTACAGAATTAACAGGCACTTTGATGTTTTTTATACCTATGTAGATAAGTTTTCTTGCAGTGAGGAAACATCATATCTTATATTATATAATTCATAAGACCGTATTGCTATAAAATGAATTTGGTGCGGCTATCTTGATAGCACGATGGTTGTTTCTACAAAAACTTTATATGGATATGCTTGTACTGAAGGCAAGAAGAGAGAGATTGCTTCTATATAGCACGAACGGGAAGGCTCTTTTATTAGGCCTCCCCGTTATACTAATGAAAGAATCTATTAAAGAAGATATTTCTCCCCAATCACATATCTATTCGTTCCTGCGTTTTCCGGCTACCGTAAGCACCAGCCAAGCTACACAAGACAGCACCGATCAAGATAGCAAAGAAAGATACAAGAGCCGAGCGAGCCGCAGCGTCCGTAGCTTTATCAGCCGCTTCCAGTGCATTTTGCTTCACTTCCTGCCATTCCTGGATCGCTTTATCCAGATTTTGTTCCAGATTTTGAATTTGTTTGTCGGCCTCTGCAGTCGCCTTTTGCATGATTTCCGTATACTGCTTGACCGCCTTGTCTGCTTCAGCTTTCGACATATCGGTATTATTTGCCAATGCTTTGGCAAGATCATTCCGGTCTATGCTTTTTGCCAGCTTATTCGTCTGTTCCTTCACTCGAGCCAGAAAATCTTTAAAAATCTCATCTGCATCTTGTGGAGACGCGATGGCTTTCTTCACAGATTTGCCAAAGTCGGCCTTCACCCCCTCCAACTGCTTCTGCAAATAATCAGGTTGCAACTCTTTCACTTTGCTTTTCACAAGAACCGCACGAATATTTTTTGGCAACTCTCCGTGTTTCAAATCGACTTTAAAATCGATTTCACCGAACAATTCTTTCGCCTGATCCGAAAGAGCGGAGACTCCACCGCCCACAACCGAACCGGTTCCGGAAATAACCCCTCCGGCCACCGACGATGCGGCTCCCAATGCATTCATTGTAAGTTTGGCCGCCCCGGCAGTAAGTAAAACACAGAAAAATGTCCCTACAATAAGAGTTGTACCCCAAACTAAAAAACCATGTATCAAGCCATCCACCCCGGCTAATTTTCCGGCGACGAAACCACCGGCAACCATACTGACAATCAAAGCCACAGCCGTACCTATGCCGACCGTTGTCCCAATCCCAGAGACGGGATTATCAGCAAACGGGTCAAACAAAAACAGACCGATACTGGAGCCTAACACCGATAACAAGATAGAGACAGCCAACACCGTCACTACACCGCCAAAAACACTTCCCCAAGAAACTCTTTTTTTCAACTCAATCAAATTATTTATATGTGTCATAATGCATTTATTCTAATCATTCATAATTCTTGTACTCATAAAAACAGAGAGACCATCTCCGGATTATTCCAGGATGGTCTCTTCATTTTCTATTCTTGTTCTACATAAAGAATCACGGCACGATTCCATTCCGGTTTATCAAAAGGAGGTTCCTTGTCACCGACCCATTCCACCTTTATCCTGTCACGACTGATATTATAGTCGCTGATCAAAATACGGGCTACATTTTGTGCTCTTTCAGCAGAAAGTTTCTCGTTGATCTGACTTGTTCCGGTCTTACGATCCGTATAACCGATCACACGCACCTTGAACTGCGGGTTATCTTTCAGATATTGCGCAATATTGTAAATATTAACCCCCTGATAAGGATCTACTTTCGTTTGATTGATCTTAAAGAGAACCACATTGTTTATCAACGGATTATCCTCAAACTCAACCACCTTTTCGGTTATCACCTCAGGTTCAGGGCAGTCCGGGCAGTCCACTGGACGTTGTGCCAACTCCTGATTCTGAGCATACAGTTCATTAATCCGACTGTTCAACGCATCGATTTCCTGAGGATTTCTCAACTCCGCTTCCGAGAAAGCAGCCGTCTTTCCTAAATTAAAGATCAGTCCGGCCGATGCGGTTCCCAAGATATCATAATTGCCACTGCTCTTGACTTGATTGAACTCGCTTCTGACAGCCGTTGCTGCAAACTCGATAGAAAGAGTCACCCGGTCGGACAGTTTGAAATTGTTGATAATACCGGCATTGAGCGTCATGCCATTCATACGGGTATGCCCGCCTGCATACGTCGGTTGGTTCGTATAGTCCCATCCAAAAGCCCATCCGAAACCGACATAAGGTACAAGGCTATATACACGATCCGAACTATACTTCATGAAATAATCAGTCATGCTCCACATCAAATCCGCTTGTACCGTCGCAAACCTATTACGTGACATGATAGTCGCATTATCATTGAATGTATGCAGATTCGTCAAACCTGCTCCCTTGATACGTGTTCCCAAATAAGGATTGATCCATTTACCAAACTGAACTTCCGGTGCCACGGTAAACCGATGGAAGAAGTCGGCATCACTATTTCTGTCGCCAAAATAAATATTGGCGCCTGCACCTGCTCCAATAAACCAATGATCCCAGAAACCATTATTGATAAATGTTGCTTTACGGGCAGGTTCCGAACTTTGACCTTCTTTCGATTGGGCAAAAGAGATCTGTATGATGCTACAAAGCACCATAATAAACAAATACTTCTTCATGATTGATTTTTTTTGTGATAAAAATAGCCGGGATCAAAAACGATATCCCCAGCCGAATGCTATTACGGAAGAATTGTCTTTGCCAAAGACATATTTATATTCGACATTAAGAAAATTACGCGAATTGAGATTATAGGTCAATCCACCTCCCACGTTAAAACCAAAATTTGTAGAACTGTGCGAATCCAACGTAACCTCTCCTTCTTCTCCTTTTACGGTCCGTTTCCCTTGGAAATTATTTTGTAGGTTAAATCCCGCCAAAGGATAAAGCGACAAATGATCTTCACTCAAATCAAACACATAATGTGCGTTGACATCTACATCCAAACCTGTTGTTTTATCTTTCGGGAAAAAGAACATCAGATCCGGTGCCAAACGAACATGATCCGTCAAATTGTACCGTCCTTGAACGCCTAACATCACACGTTTAAAATCCGTCTGATAACCAAAATTCCCCAACAATGAGAAATTTCCTTTTTGGGCAAAAACGCCAATAGATGTTATCAGCAAAAATACTATAAAAAGAATCTTTTTCATCTGAATAATTTTTAATTATACACTTCTTTAAACACTTGGAGCAACATCAAATTCATATTTTAATATTATTTCCGATATTACTCTCGTAAAACACAAGCATATTAAGCTTATTATTTACAAATAATCACCAACAAATTTATTTCAAACAACACCCTCCTTCTTTAAAAATTACCTACAAATAAATCTATTATTGCAATAAAGACTATACATTTTTATAGAATAACAACAGCATTTTTTATTTTGTTTCCTACTAATAAAAACAAAACCAATATCCTAAGTTTTTTCAGATTCATATTAGTTTTGAAAATAATAGTATTCAATCATATTCATGCATATTGGTAATCTTTCAGTGTATTTTGTAATTCCTTGCGTGCAAAAAAGATACGACTCTTTACCGTTCCCAAGGGAAGATCCAGTTCTTCTGCTATCTCATGATATTTATAACCATTCAGATACAATGAAAACGGAATTTTAAGCTCACTACTGAGCCCAGCAACAACTCTTGTGACCTCCTGAATCTGGTAAATCTTATCCGGAGAACCCGAAATAGAATCATTGGGAACATTCAGATTATACAAATCCGCATTTTGGTCAACGATACTCTGTACACGAACAACCTTATGATAGTTGTTTATAAAGATATTACGCATTATGGTCATAACCCAACCAGCAAAATTGACATTATCTACAAACTTTTCCTGATTATCCAAAACTTTCAGCGTCGTATCCTGCAACAGATCCAAAGCGTCATCCCTATTAGCAGTAAGTTTGATGGCAAAACTCATCATGTGTTCCTGTAGACCGACCAGTCTTTGTTGAAATTGCATCCTATCCATATATTTATTTTTTTGTTAAAAATTTTACCTGCCACAAAACTATACTTCTCCTCTTTATCCATAAGTTCAAATTCGTCCGAAAAGACTCTGGATTCGTTTTTTATCCCTTTGTAAGATACATATCGGACGATTTCGTACATTTTTACTATAAAACCTGATCCCTACTAAATATTCACAGCAATCTCTAAGAACCTATCTATATCACTAAAAATGAAATCGTTCTATAAAAAACCAAGAGAATATGATAAAATATCGGATAAGACTAAATACATTAAGTGCGATTACTCGGATTTCCACCCGAGTAACCGCACTCATATAAATTAATACTGAATTATGAGGATTATTTTGCCGTATATGACTTTTTTGTCACGACTTTACCATCCAAATCAAGCACAACCAGATTCATCCGGTCGCCATCAGTCTCCACAGAAACCACACTATTATTTGAATTTACCAAAACCGGGAATTTGATGCCGGCACTCGGCTCCTCATATTTATTCCGATGGAGGTGTCCGCATAACATCAGATCCACTCCGAGTTCGTTCAAGATAGGGACGAATTTCTTCAAGACATCTTTTTGCCCATGCCAGATATTGAGATCAGCCGAAGGTGGCATATGCGCAATGACAACTTTAAATTTAGCCTGCTTGAAATCTTCATTTTTGTATAATTCTTTCATCCATTCCACCTGATCCGTGCGATAGCCGTCATAATCGGTTATGCCGCTGTACTCGATATCGGAATCCGGTTTGTCCTCACCCGTATCCAACATAATGAAACACACAGGCCCCTGTCTGAAAAGATAATACAAAAAGGGTTCTTTAGGAGAAAAATATTTCTGGAACGATGTTGCAAACTCACCGCGGGTTTCATGGTTTCCGCGAGCATAATACATCGGTTTTTCCGAGGCAAACAGATCGATACTTTCTTTCATAAATCCGTTAAAGATCGTTTGCTCGTCCTTGAATTCCGAAACCATATCCCCGTTGAAAATAATCAAATCTTTATCTTTATAATTGGCTGCGTTCAACAATTTCGTGATAATATTTTCACGCCCGTGGATATCATTGATCATCGCAAAAGAAGTCTCTTTCTTATCCGGATCGCAAGTTGTAAACGTCAACGCTTTCTTTTTATAGACATCCGAAGCTGCTACACGTCCGTATACGACATTAATCCCTTCGTGCGACAACACTTCCTGGGAATAGATACGATAACGATAGGTCGTTCCGGGAGTCAGAGCTTTTACCTTTACGGTATGAAGCAAAGAAGTGTTTTTAACTCCATTGGTCGTATCGAAATATTTAGGCCGTTCTTCTCCATAATAATGAGTTCCGTCATTCGGGGCCAGTTCCACCCAACCGATAGACGGTTTATCCGCCACCCAGACAATAGTTGCCTCATCCTCTTTTACATTCTGCAAATAAGGTCCGTAAAGAATCTTTATCTGCGCAGTTGCCACCTGAGTGGCAACTGTGAGTAAAAGGACGTATATCAAGTTTCTAATATACCTCATTACAAACATATTCAATTAATCTATCAATAACCATCATTCTGGACCAATTGAGGATTCGCATCCATTTCCGCCTGTAGTATAGGCAAATGGAATTGCTTCTTGTCAAAATAGCGCACTTCGACCAAACGGTCTTCACGCGAAGCATTCACATCAATCACGGCGCGACGGTCCGGATCCGGTTCATCATAGTCGACAGTACCACACAAACGATACAAGTCACCCGGCATAACAGTCTCTGCCACTTTCTTTCCGGTTTTAGCTCCACTTTTGTCGTATTCGTCCCATCGGACGATATCTTCAAATCTGAAACCCTCACCAGCCAATTCTATCGTACGTTCCCTTCTCACCAATTCGCGGACTTTGGCTTGTGTATCATACTTGGAGCGGTCGACAGCAATATGGCCTCCGCGCAAACGTAATCGGTCAATGATATTCATAGCTTCCTGCAAATCCTGATTCAACTCGACCAAACATTCGGCTTTCGTCAACAATATTTCCGCATACCGGAAGATGATCGGACACAAGGCGTCATCATTCATAGATGTAGAATATTGTCCTTGGTTTGGATACAAATATTTAGCCCACAACATGCCGGTATGGGACGCATTATCTGCCGCAGTATAATAATCCTTATTAGAAGAACCGTCCGGCAAAGTCTTGTCAAGAGTATTGAAAATCCGAGATATATTATTACGTCCTACCCAATCCAAGCCAGAATAGATAACCGTATTTTTCAATCGCGGATCACGATTGTAGAACGGGTGAGCTGGATCATAGCCGGATCCCGGCTCATCGATCAACTTGCCGTCTGCCATTTCAAACATATCGACCAGCTTCTGAGTAGGCACCGCCGAAGCCCAACCGCCATCCGCATTATTATAAAGACGGATCACATCAGTAAAAGCGTAAGTAGTCTGAACATGTTCATAGGTACAAATAATTTCCTTCGAACCCTGTCCGGCCATAGAGAACATATTCAAGAAATCAGGATCCAATTCATATTGGTTCAGAGCTATTACCCTATTGGCAGCATCCAGCGCCTCCGAATAATTCCCCCATAACAAATTAAAGCGGGCAATCATGGAGAGAACCGTACCTTTGGCAATACGCCCCTTTTCTGCCGGTTTCTCTGCTATATGGTCGGCACTCCACTTCAAATCGTTCATGGCATGCTCTTTCACTTTTGCTTCCGGTTCACGCGGAAGTTTGGCATCGTCAGCCGTAGCCGGAACAAAATCCATAATAACGGCATCCCCATACCAAGTCGCCAAATAGGCATGGCTATATCCCCGGATTGCCCGTACTTGTGCCAAGAAATCATTCTTTTGAGCTTCCGTCATGGCAGAAGCCGGAACCAAATCGATATTTTCAATTACAAAATTACAACGGCGTATCGTTTCATACTGCCTCCAATAATTCGGGGCAGCAGCTGGTGAAACGGCACCACGTCCCATATCCCGTATCTTGGATGTATTCGTATAGTTGAAACCAATATCCGAATAGGTATCTTCATAAAAGACAAACTTCGATCCGACAAAGTTGTTGACCCACCAGTTATAGGAAGCCGTCACGGCGGCATCAACATCATTGGCTGTTTTCCAAAATATGTTGCTCGTCAACTGGTCTTTCGGGCTTAAATCAAAAAAGTCATCACAAGAAGTGAAAACGCTCGCAGTGGCTAAAAAAGCAGCAAGACTTACTATATTTTTCAGTTTCATAATTCAAATCCATTTAAAATGTGACATTAATACCAAACGAATGACTTCTGCTTGTCGGATAACCGTCCATATCACCAGAACTGGATTCCGGATCCACATTAAACGGAAGGCTGTCAAAAGTAAGCAGGTTTTCTCCGGTGTAATAAAGACGTACATTGGCGATACCTAATTTATTGGTAACAGATTTCGGTAAAGTGTAACCAAAATTAATATTCTTGATACGCAAATAATCCGTATTCATACACCAAAAAGAAGAACGTACACGATCGGGAGCACTGATCGAGCTTTCTTCCAAGAACATACGCGGCCAATCGGTATTTTTGTTTTCAGGAGTCCAGGCATCCAGCCAGCACGTATTCGGATGAGAAGTATCACCGACAAACAAACCAGCCGCTTCTTTTGTAAAATAACGGTTTGTACCTGTCACACCTTGCATGAATACAGACAAATCAAAGTTTTTCCATCCTGCGCTCAGTGTCAATCCGAAAGTCGTCTTAGGCTGTTGGGAACCTTTCAATACACGGTCCTTATCCGTCAATTTGCCATCTCCATTGGCATCTTTGATTCTGAAGTCTCCCCCTTTGAACGGCAGCGACCAAGGATTGCCGTACTGCTTTTCATACGCGGCGGCTTCTTCGTCGCTCTGGAACAACCCGTCCACATCATACACATAGAACGATTCGTATGGCGAACCGATACGGTTGATCATATATCCATCTATGATTTCGTTCACACCGGCCAAATCAAGCAATCTGTTCTTGTTATAAGAGAAATTCGCATTGACGCCCATTTTCCAATCCTTGTTGAAAGAATGGTTCCAAGCAAAATTAGCTTCAATACCGCTATTGCGCAATGCTCCTTTATTATCTTGATAGGTTCCGGATATGCCAAATGTATCGGAAACAGGGATATCCATAATAATATCGGTAGTTTTACGATTGTAATATTCAAAGCTCAACATGAAATCGTTCAAGAAGTTCGCATCAAAACCTATGCCCCAGTTCATTGATTTTTCCCAAGAAATAGTCGTCACCTTATGGCTCACCACTGTAATGCCTTGATGAACCATACCTCCAAACGGGAAATTCTTTCCGATATACAAAGTCGGCAAATACGGATAATATTCCCCCTCCACGGCATCCTGGTTCCCGAGCAACCCCCAAGAGCCTCTGATCTTCAAAGACTGCAACCATCCTTTTGAGCTTTCCATGAAATCTTCCTCTGAGATACGCCAACCGGCAGAGAATGAGGGGAAATACCCCCAGCGAAAACCATCCGCAAAACGGGAAGAGGCATCTGCACGGAAATTGGCCTCTAACAGATATTTGCCCCGATAATCATAGTTGAGACGTCCGAAATAAGACAACAACGCCAATTCACGGGAATAGCCACTATTCGTTTGTGTAGCCGAATCACCGCCATTCAAATCGGTAACATCGCTATTCGGGAAATTCTTTCTGAAAGCTTTCAATTCCCGATTGTCATATTTTTCGATTTTATAACCGCCCATTGCCTTGAAGTGATGATCCTGACCGAATACCTTATCATAGTTCACCAGCGCATCCAAGGTGTACCGGCTCCATCTGTTAAGCGTTTCCGTCAATTGATCCGGCCCATGATAGTTTACCTCATCATACCAGCATTCTTTACGATAATCTTTCGTTTCTTTGATGTCTGTCACATAAGCCCCTTGCAACGTAAAGGTCAACCCATCCAAAAGATGATAGTCAAAAGCCAATACACCTGAAAAATTCTGCTGCAGATAATTCACTTTGCTATCAATATCCAACCAAGCCACCGGATTTCCATCCGAGATAGAACCATAAGAACCATCTTCCTTCTTATAAGGAATCCATGGAGCCATACGGGCAGCCTGACGTATAAGCTGACCTGAACCTCCTCCATACGAAGCATTCGGATTGGAATATTGGTTATGGATAAAAGCCATATTGGTACGCATCGTAAACTTATCCGACAATTTGATATCCAGATTCGTACGCAGATTGAACTGTTGGCGGTCCGAATTCTTCATCGTTCCTTCTTGTCCCAAAAATCCGGCGGAAGCCATATACTTCACATCTTCGGAACCTCCACTCACATTCAGATTGTGCTTGTGCATGAATCCTGTGCGGAATATGTAGTCCAACCACTTGGTATTAGGATGCCCGTATGGATCGGAACCGTCTTTAAACAAACGGATGTCCTCGTCCGTAAAACGGGGCGAAGCACCCGTTTGCCCCAACAATTCATTATACAGACGGGCATAGTCGTAAGAATCCAATCTTTCAATCAAGGTCGATACATTGGAAAGACTGACATTTCCATTATAAGAGACAGTCGCTTTTCCGGATTTACCCCGTTTGGTCGTAACCAAGATCACACCATTGGCGGCCTTTGATCCATAAATGGCGGCTGATGCCGCATCTTTCAAAACAGAAATGGACTCGATATCGTTAGGGTCAATCGAATCGAATGTCCCGGTTTCGATCCCATCCACCAATATATACGGATTCGCGTTGTTCAGTGTTCCGACACCCCGCACACGGATAGTCGATCCGTCACGCCCCGGAGTACCGGAACCGGAAGTAATCGTAACCCCCGGAGTCAACCCTTGGAGAGCAGAAGAAACATTCGTTACCGGGCGGTTAATCAACTCGTCTTTGCCGATCGTGCTCACCGCTCCTGTCAGATTTACTTTAGTTTGCGTACCATAGCCGACAACTACGACCTCATCCAGATTCTGTGTATCTTCGTGAATTGTAATTTTATAATCGGTTTTTCCTTTCGCTACAGAGACTTGCTGGTCTACATAGCCGATATAGGAAATCATCAATATCGCACCGTCTTCAATGCCCTCCAGGGTAAAATCGCCGTCGACATTTGTAACCGTACCGACACCGGCACTTCCTTTTACGATAACATTCGCCCCGATGACGGGAAGGCCGGTGTTATCGACAACCGTACCTCTGATTGTCTTCCGAACTTGTTGAACACTTGCTAAAGACACACTTTTTGCCTTTGCGTTATCTTGCAAAAAAATCCGGTTATCGACTATCCGATAAGAGATATCTGTATTTTTAAAGACTTGCTTTAAAACATTTTCAATATGCTCATTTTTTACACGAACGGAAACTTCGGAGATTTCTTTACTTAAGATAGACTCGTCGTAAGAAAATTCATAGCCAGTTTGCTGACTGATACTTTGTATGACCATACCTACAGTTGTCCTATTCAAAGACAATTCCAGATTCACATACAAAGTATTCGTTTCATTTACCGCCATTGCGGGCGATGCTGCGACTAAGAATGCAGATAATGTCGCAATAGATACTTTTTTATTCATACCATGTGATTCGTTTTTGTTAGTACTATAAAAATCAGTTAACTTTTTAACGGATACACGCGTACCCGCTAATAGCATTTCCCATACCGGACAACGTTTTAATTAACCGCTGCAAAGGAATATCCCCGATATTACGGAACTGTTTACATCAGATTACATTTCAATTTCCCATAGACATTCTTTTTTTTGTTTGTTTTTCAGATATATAAATTTCAGAATTCTCTATTCGATAGGTAATCGGCGCCAGATAGCATAACTGTTCCAGCACATCCGGCAGACGTTCGTCTTCATTTATCACGCAGCGGAACTTACGTTGAGCCAGTTTCAATGACTCAATGTTCACATTTACATTATATTTGATTGATAATTGATTAGCGATTTCACGAAGTGTGGTATTTTCGAACACCAATTGGTTAAAACGCCATGTCGCACAAACATTTACATCGACATGATCCGTAAAATAGGTATTTTCATCCCAGGAATAGGCAACCCGCTCTCCCGGATTCATTTCCAAGATTTTCTTTCCGTTCAGGTTTTGCAAACTGATACTGCCTCTTACTAAAACGGTTTCGACAGACTTATTTTCAGCGTTAACATTAATATTAAAGGATGTTCCATATACCTCAACTTTCACATAATCGGTAACAACGATAAATAGTGATTTTGCATTCTTTGCGATGTCAAAGAATGCTTCTCCTTGCAAGGAGACCGCCCGGTTGGCGGCACTGAACGACTGCGGTATCCTCAATACAGAATTTCCCCTCAGCCAAACGACCGAGCCGTCATCCAACGTTACCTTTTTCACGCCTTCGCTATCTCCTAAAGCTATAGTCACGTAAGTTTCAGGTTTTAGGTAATCCCAACCGACAGATGAAAATGAAACGAGCAACAAAATAACAGCCGCATATTTCAGGAAGGAACGGGCTATTCGAAAACGTTTCGTCCGGTTAATACGTGTATTTATCTTTTCCAAAGCCATATTTATCCGCTCGCTATCCGCATACTTTGCAGCATTCCACGAAAGACGTAGCCGGAGCACTTCTGAAAAAACGGTTTCATTATCTGCCGACAAATCACGCCACTTCATCACCTCCTCCAATTCTTCCCGGGAGAGGTCGCCAATCAGATATTTTGCTAAAAGTGCGTAATCAAACTCCATTTTTCAACTTTTATATAGGCTAAACGACCGACAAGAAAAAACTACTGAGCTAAAATGAAATTTTTTTGTTTATCTCATCAAGCATGTATGCCATGCGAAAGAAGGAAAGCGCAAAGCATATAATAGTCGTTCCTGGACATGTGCCCCTTCAGGAAACGGAGTGCCAGATACAAATGACTCTCCACCGTACGCTGCGGTATCTGAACTTGCTCCGCAATCTCTTTAGTCGACAGCCCTTTTATATAAGTAAGAATGAACACTTCACGACGCTGCGCAGGCAGATGTTCCAGCAATTCATATAAACGACGATAGAAATCTTTAACAGAAAGTTCTTCTATGACAGGATTGTCGCCTTTCAACAGGTTTTGATAATCTTCCATATATTTCTCGTACGTCACAGAATGATATTTCTCAATCGAGAGGTTTTTCTTGAAATAATCCAGGCAACGGGTATAAGCGGATTGGAAAAGATAGGAATGGAAACCATCACTGACATATAGCTTTTCACGGTTCTCCCAAACATAAAGGAAAACATCCTGAACAATATCTTCCGCCGCTTTTTGCTCAACCATAGAAGCCACATAAGCCATCATCCGGGGATAGTAGTAACGAAAAACCCCATTAAAGGATTCCCTTTCTTCAGTTCATACAATAAAGAAATATCAAACATATTACCAGAGATTTAAGACCATTCAATCAGCATTCAGTCTACAAAAATAATAATATTTTCACAAATATTGCTTATTTAACGACATTCTACTTAGATAAATATGCAAGACAATGGTATTTTTTATACTTTTGCGGATAATACTTTAAAGACATGAATAATTACACAAAATACATCTATGTCGGATTGGTTACTATCTTACTCATAATTCAAGCGATTATGATTATAGGGTTGTACGGTGACTTTAGCGGTCCCCTCAACGAATTGTCGGATTGCACAAGAAACCAGCTTCCACAACTACTCAATCTGTTCACGACAATGATTGTCACGAACTGGATTATTATTGCAGCATTGTTTTTTATCCTGTTCCGTCTGGGCAGGAAACAAGACAACTATTAGTCCTTAGAATTTCTTTATCAGGAAAGACGGATTTACCCGCAGATAGATTCCGGCAGAAAAACTGGTTTTAGCAAACGATTTATAACCATCTTGTTCCGTTCCGCGAAAAACAACAGGCAGATGTTCATATATATCCAGATCGATGCCAAGCGAGAAGCCTTTTCCCAATTCACGCGAATACTCCAAACCGAAATACAGCATAGAAGGATCTTCGAAGGTAAGTCCTTCCTCGGATGTCGACACAGCCCCATAGAACGGACTGCCGAACATGGAAATAAACTGATGGCATCTCCAATAAGAAGTTTTCACACGAAAATCATAAATATCCGCAGACGCACGTGCGTACACACCATAACCGTTATCGAAAGACCATATTTTACCTGCCTGCTGATAATAGCCGGTTGCATCCAACTCTACATTAACGTTTTTGAATATCTTATGCCCTGTGTTCCACACGCCTCCAATTCCGACAGCACCATTCATCAACGTCTGAACAGAATTGGTCAGGATCGTATCGATCTCTCCTCCCCGATGCTGGGCCAAAGCCTGTAAAGGCGCATAGAGATGAAAACGGGAATCCGGATCGTTAAACTTGAAACGGGTAGATAACCCGACCGTAAAAGCCTCTTGGTGTACATCTTCCCTAAAAATAAAACTCTCCCAGTTCACCCACGCATCCAAATCGAACCAGCGAGAGTTATAAATCAATTGCAGTCCCATCTCAGGATCGGCAATCATATTCAACTCCGGATTATACAACGGCTCTATCAGATTATGATTGGCCGCACCATACAAATCTCCCAGCACGATATTCACATGATCGGACAAGGCTACCTGCGCCCGGAACCAGGGAAGTGCATGAAAACCTTTCTGATACTGATCTCCTTTCCATTGAGCAATATCCTGATAAGCCATGTTCGGATAGCGATTCGCCCCCCAAAAACGTTGCAGATGAACACCTGCTTCGAGTTTCAACATTTCCAACGGGTAATAGACCGCCTTTGCCTGCAACCAAAGTCCCGGCAACGTGTAGCCTTTCATAAACGAACCGGTATATTCATCATCCTTAAAGAAACTCAGATTATCTATTTCGACTGAAAGTTCACCTTTTTTCTCCGGATCGATCCGGTAATCCGTCTTGAAAACGCGGTCCGGAACCTGGGAATGAAGTGTATGGACAAATGAAGTTACCGCCATAAAGAACAGAAAGCACAAGCTAATGCGCAAACAGGAAATATTTAAAAGACTTTTCATCAACTGCAAATTTTGCTGCAAACGTAACAATTAAAAAGGAATAAACGAAGAACGGGGATATAGAATCTTGTCTATATCCCCGTTCGTATACTTTGATGCTAATCTATTAGCGTCTCGGCGTTGCTTCTTTTACAACCATCTGGCGGCCTTCGTATTCAGCGCCGTTCAATTCTTCGATAGCATTTCTTGCTTCGTTTTCGTTAGGAAGTTCTGCAAAAGCAAAACCTTTAGAACGACGAGTATCGCGGTCAATGATCAATTTAACTGATTCAACTGTACCGTACTCTTCCAAAACCTGTTGTAAGTCTGATTCTCTAACCCGATAGTTCAGGTTACCAATGTAAATATTCATACAAAAATGATATAAAATAATTAATAAAAAAATTTGAAACAATAAAACTTTTAGGAAAGATCAATGTCTGCTAAATCATATTCTGCAATGAATATTAAATCGGAGATAAAGAACTACACAAACAGTTTTGCTTGTCGGGTACAAAGGAAAGCATTTAAAATGGATATTACACCATAAAACTGAAAAATTAATTCATAACAATTCAAAAAAGACACATAAAAGAAGACTTTTCCTGAAGAGAATCCTTATAATCATAGGGAGTTAGAAAAAGAGGCTTTGGTACAATAATACATAAAAAAAGCCTATTTTATAGTATTTCTGACCAATTAAGCCTACATATAGCCTTTTATGTCTCAACCAGAAAGCCTAATTTTGCCCCAATCATTTTGAACTTAATTTGACATGGAAAAAATCGAAGTTAAAGAAGCCAAAGGTAAACTTGGTATTCTGGTTGTTGGGGTAGGTGGTGCAGTTGCTACTACTATGATTACAGGTACGTTGGCTGCACGAAAAGGATTGGCAAAGCCTATCGGCTCAATCTCGCAGTTGGCCACTATGCGTTTGGAAAACGGAGAAGAAAAAGCGATCAAAGATATTGTTCCTCTGACCGACCTGAATGACATCGTTTTCGGTGGATGGGATATTTTCCCGGATAATGCATACGAAGCGGCTATGTATGCAGAAGTCTTGAAAGAAAAAGACTTGAACGGCGTAAAAGATGAATTGGCGGCAATTAAACCGATGCCGGCCGCATTCGACCATAACTGGGCAAAACGCCTGAACGGTACGCACATCAAACAAGCTGCTACCCGCTGGGATATGGTTGAACAACTCCGCCAGGATATCCGTGAATTCAAGGCTGCCAACAACTGCGAGCGCATCGCTGTCCTGTGGGCTGCAAGTACGGAAATCTATATTCCGCTATCAGACGAGCACATGTCGCTTGCCGCTTTGGAAAAAGCGATGAAGGACAACAATACGGAAGCTGTTTCCCCAAGCATGTGCTACGCATACGCAGCTATCGCCGAAGGCGCTCCGTTCATCATGGGTGCTCCTAACCTGTGTGTGGACACTCCCGCCATGTGGGAATTCTCTAAAAAGATGAATGTGCCTATCTCCGGCAAGGACTTCAAGAGCGGACAGACTTTGATGAAGACAGTGCTGGCTCCGATGTTCAAAACCCGTATGTTAGGCGTAAGCGGCTGGTTCTCCACTAATATCTTAGGGAACCGTGACGGCGAAGTATTGGACGATCCTGCAAACTTCAAGACAAAAGAAGTCAGCAAGCTATCTGTCATCGACAATATCTTCGAACCTGAAAAATATCCTGACTTGTACGGAGACGTATATCATAAGGTACGCATCAACTACTATCCTCCCCGCAAGGACAATAAAGAAGCATGGGACAATATCGACATCTTCGGCTGGATGGGCTACCCGATGGAAATCAAGGTGAACTTCCTTTGCCGCGACTCCATCCTGGCTGCTCCTATCGCACTTGACCTGGTGTTGTTCAGCGATCTGGCCCTGCGTGCCGGCATGTGTGGCATCCAGACTTGGTTGTCATTCTTCTGCAAGAGCCCGATGCACGA
>ERZ791909.941-NODE-941-length-22112-cov-3.318040_pt1 | contig 22112 bp, 16 predicted proteins | sample MGYA00510143_ERZ791909 | MGnify/ENA primary metagenome ERZ791909 (study PRJEB30046, sample SAMN00792093) | human gut metagenome | study: EMG produced TPA metagenomics assembly of the A metagenome-wide association study of gut microbiota in type 2... | reverse complement strand
AAATTTAAGCTAAGCCCGCGCAGACGGATATTTTCCTCCAGCGTATCGCGTGTCGTACCGGCGATCTCTGTCACAATCGCGCGCTCCTCTCCCAGCAGTACATTCATCAGGGACGATTTTCCTGCATTCGGCTTACCTAAGATCACGGTTTTGATCCCCTCCGTCATGATACGCCCGTTGTCAAACGTCCCGATCGACGCCTCCAGTTCCATCTCAATCGGCTGCAGCGTCTCCCGAAGGCGCTCCGGGTATCCTTCCAGAGAAATATGCTCCGGATCATCAAGTGCGGACTCAATAAAGGCAATCTCATAGATTAGTTTTTCGCGGAGTTCCCGCACTTTCCGCGACATTGAACCGCTCAACTGGCTGACCGAAGACTGCAGCGCATACTCATTTTTCGACTGGATCACATCGATCACGGCTTCCGCCTGCGAAAGATCAATTCTGCCATTTAAAAATGCCCGCTTCGTAAATTCGCCTGGTTCCGCCAGCCGCGCCCCACATTTTACCGCCAACTCCAGAATCCGCTTCATCACCAGCACGCCTCCGTGACAGTCAATCTCTACCGTGTCCTCCGCCGTATAACTGTGCGGACCGCGCATCAAAAGAAGCAGCACTTCATCGATCCGTTCCTCTCCATCCCGAATATATCCATAATGAATCGTATACGTTTTCTGCTCTGAAAGCCTCTTCCCCGCCACCGCCGGTTCAAACATCCTCTCCGCCACCGCAACAGCGTCCGAACCGCTAATCCGGATAATCCCAATCCCCGAACTCGAAAGCGCCGTCGCGATCGCGGCGATTGTATCTGTATATACCATATATATAAATCCTTCCTTGCTTTTTATCTTCTTATTCTATACCATATGGAAGCATTTTCCCATCTTTATTTACAAATCTAGTCTAATATTTATTTCTTTTTTTCATGTTTTCACGATAAACCTCTCGCGCTCGATTCCCCACAAAAAAGAAGGTCTAGATACCTCCAGACCTTCTTCGTCACACTTATTTACTTCTCATATCTCCCATACCCGTCACTTCTCTCGCGTCTGCCCTCGCGCTTCAGCGAAATAATCACATGCCGGAACGGATCCTCTCCCTCGCTGCGGGTAGTGACATACTTGTCATTCTGCAGCGCTGCATGAATGATCCGTCTCTCATACGGGTTCATCGGCTCCAAAGATACGGAACGTTTCGTTCTCTTTACCTTGTAAGCAATGTTCTTTGCCAGTGTCTCAAGCGTCTCTTTCCGTCTCTCGCGGTAATTCTCGGTATCGAGCTTCACGCGGACGTAATTCTCGCTCTTCTTGTTGACAGCCAGGCTGACCAGATACTGGAGCGAATCCAGGGTCTGACCTCTCTTACCGATCAAAATACCCATATCCTCGCCGGAGAGGTCAATGTTCATCTCGCACTCTTCCTCATTGAAAGCCGCTGCGATCTTCACATCTAAGTTCATCGCATCAAATACCTGGCTTAAAAAGTCGATCGCACGATCCTCGAGCGTCTCTTTTTTCTTAGCACGGATGATCGCCGGTTTCGCGCCGATCCCCAGAAATCCGGCGCTTCCTTTTTCGACCACTTCGTACTCTAATTTATCACTGGTGGTTTCCAGTTCAATCAGTGCCTTTGTTACTGCCTCATCGACTGTCTTAGCGGTAACCGTAATCATATCCATCCTGCGCCCTCCTTCTATTTTTTCGCGTGCTTATCGTTGTACTTCTGCACCATCTTTGCCTTGGAAGCCAGACTGCCCGGCTTCGGATCGGAATTGTAAAATGCTTCAGACGCCTCCATCTGCTTTTTATTGCGGGAGATCTTGTCCTCTTTCGCCTTGCTTTCCGCATCCTCGCGTGCCTGCAGCGCCTTTAAATTCACGCTTGCCTTCTCGCTGACATTGGCCGGCGGCAGACCTTTTCTCGCTCTCTTCTTGTTCATCTTCTCCACGTTGCGGCGGATCAGATCATCGACATCGATCTTGTTCATATGTGCATTTACGATCAGCTGCTGAACGAGCTGGAATGCACCCTGAACGACCCAGTAGATACCGATCGCGGACGGCAGGGAGAAACAGAAGAATACGGACATCAGCGGCATCGTGATCATCATGCTGTTCATCATGCTCGCGCCCGGCGCGTCCTGATCCACCTGCTGTAAATTGGAAATCAGCTTGGTGGAGATCCACTGGGTCAGACCTGCGAGGATCGGGATGATCCATGCGATCGTGATGTGGTTAAAACCGGTAAACGGCGGAGTTGCCAGATTGATGCCGAAGAAATAGTTCATCTGCTCAATCTTGCTCGCATTTTCTGCGATCGTCGAAGAGATCTGCGGGAATAAACTTTCCAGCGTATCCCATCCAGCCGGTGTCAACTTATATAACATATCTACGACTTTGTTTGCCACGGTGTAGTCTACCTTGTCCACCGCCATGCCGACACCGCTTGCCAGCTCGGAAATCTTGTTGATGTAATCCGGCTGCCCCATCAGCGGGTTCGCTACGTTGTCAAAAAAGACACGTACTGACGGTACGTATGCCGGAATGTTGTAGATAACCCGGTACAAAGCGAAGATAATCGGAAGCTGAATCGCCATCGGCAGACATCCTGCCATCGGATTCGAGCCATATTTCTCATAGACTGCCTGCATCTCGACCTGTTGTTTAGCCATCGATGCCTGATCGGTTTTTCCCTTATACTTATTCTGAACCGCCTTGATTTCAGGGTTCATAAGCGACATAAGTTTTGACGATTCCTGCTGTTTGATCGTCAGAGGAAATAACAGTAACTTTGTGATAATGGTAAACAGGATGATACACAGACCGATATTCATGATCCCCATGCTGCTGGTAATCCGGAATAAAAAGTCCATGATATAACCAAACACACTGGCGATCGGTCCCATGATCGAACCTGCCTTTGTCGCAACTAAAACGCTAACGTCCAATGAACTACCTCCTCATCCTTTACGGAACTGGATCATAACCGCCTTCTGCAAATGGATTACAGCGAAGAATCCGCTTACATGCCAAAATCATACCTTTTACAGCGCCGTACTTTTTAAGTGCCTGGATGGCGTACTCCGAGCACGTCGGCGTGTACTTGCAGTGAGGTCCTGTCATAGGGGAAATATAGAGCTGATATCCCCGAATCATCTTTATCAAGATCTTCTTAATCAATATTCTCACTTCGATTCTCCAGAATGTTATGCAGTCCGCATAAGTGCAGGTATGCACTCTCAATTTTTTTGAAGTCTGCTTCTTTCGCTGCCGGTCTGGCAACGACTACGATGTCTAATCCGAGTCTGACTCTGTCCTTATTTAACCGATAGCTCTCCCGTACCAACCTTGTCACGTGATGGCGGACCACGCTGTTTCCAACCTTTTTGCTGACGGAGATACCGATCCGAGGCTCCTTCCCGTCATCCACCCGCTTCACGTACATAACCAGAAGCTTATTGGCATAGGATTTCCCTGTCTTGTAAACCTTTTGAAATTCGCTGTTCTTCTTAATTGAATTAAAACGCTTCATTAAAATCACCAATTCCCCTGCACCGAGTGTGCATCGCAGAGCTTTTCTTAATATTCTTAGAACTTTTTCTATGAATATTAAGAAAGGCCACAATCTATAACTCGATTGCGGCCTCGTTCATTAAGCAGATAATTTTGCTCTACCTTTTGCTCTTCTGGCAGCCAGAACTTTTCTTCCACCTGCGCTGCTCATTCTCGCACGGAATCCATGAACTTTTGCTCTCTGTCTTTTCTTCGGCTGAAATGTCATCTTCATGTCTGCATACACCTCCTCATCCATAATATAGTAAGAGAAATCCACGCTTCCTCCGGCTCACGCCGAAATCCGCATTCTTCTCAACATAGTTAGACTATTGTAATTAAACATCTTCTCCATTATATAGAAGAATTCCGCATTCGTCAACCACTATTTTGATCTTTTTAATCCCCATAGAACAAGGAATTTCTGTGGTTTTTCCACCATTTCGATCCTGCGTCCCCACAGATCGATCGTCGATTGCTGTCGAGGCACCTTATTGTATACAGTATACACACCGGGACGTTTCCATTTTGTGGATAAAAAAATCTTTATTTTATCAGCATTCCCGCCACCTATTCACAGCTTATCCTCCACTTATCCACATTTTGGGGATAACTTGTGGAAAAGCCGTGGAATACGATCTGGATAAGCTTCTGATTGTTCACACCCATTCACCAAAAAGCCTTATTTTTCGGCGTTTTTTCCACGTGGATAACTGAATTTCACTTATTCACATTACGGGTTTTTATTGAAAAATGTGGACAAATCATGTAGAATAGAACTTAGATTGGGTTATTTTGCAGTTTTGGCTGCTTTTTACGTTTAGGAGACACAGTATGATAGAGAAAATTAAGGAAAAATGGGATGAAATTCTCCTCCATATTAAAGAAGAACACGAACTGACGGACGTTTCTTTCAAAACATGGCTGCTTCCGACGCAGCCTTATTCCATGGAAGACGGTACCCTTCAGATCCTGGTTCCGGATGTGCAGTTTCTCGGCTATATCAAAAAAAAATACGGACTTTTGATCCAGATTACCATCGAAGAACTAACCGGAATCGAGTGTGAGGTCGATTTTGTCACCATCGAACAGGTCGATGAGCCGCAAAAAGAGACGGACAAAAGCCATCTGATCAACCGCCCGTCCGAGGTCAGCCGCCAGCTCATCCAGGATGCGAACTTAAATCCGCGCTACACATTCGACACCTTCGTCGTCGGCGCGAACAATAACTTAGCGCACGCCGCTTCCCTCGCCGTGGCAGAATCTCCGGGTGAGATCTACAACCCTCTCTTCATTTACGGGGGTGTAGGTCTGGGAAAAACGCATCTTATGCACTCGATCGGACATTTTATCTTAAAAAACAATCCAAAAGCGAAGGTTCTCTACGTTACAAGTGAGAAGTTTACGAACGAACTGATCGATGCGATCCGGAACAAAAACAATATTTCCACCACGGAGTTCCGTGAAAAATACAGAAACAACGACGTCCTCCTCATCGATGATATCCAGTTTATTATCGGTAAGGAATCGACACAGGAAGAATTTTTCCATACCTTCAACGCACTCTATGAAGCGAAAAAACAGATCATTATCTCCTCAGATAAACCGCCGAAAGAGATCGAGACGCTGGAAGAACGGCTTCGTTCCCGTTTCGAATGGGGCTTGACCGTCGATATCCAGTCGCCGGATTATGAAACCCGTATGGCGATCCTCCGCAAAAAAGAGGAACTCGAGGGCTACAATATAGATAATGAAGTGATCAAGTACATCGCCACCAACGTCAAGTCCAACATCCGCGAACTCGAGGGCGCCCTCACCAAGATCGTCGCCCTTTCCAAGTTAAATAACAAGGAGATCACGACGGAGCTGGCGGAGGAAGCGCTCAAGGATCTCATTTCCCCGAACGCGGAGAAAGAAGTGACCCCAGAGCTGATCATCCAGGTCGTTGCTGATCATTTCGGTATCACTCCGCTTGACATTTCCTCCCAGAAGCGCAACAAGGAGATCGTATTCCCGCGCCAGATCGTGATGTATATCTGCCGTTCGATGCTCGGAACTTCCCTGCAGAATATCGGCAAATATTTAGGCGGTCGGGATCACACGACGATCATCCACGGTCACGACAAGATCGCTGCCGATATGGAGAAAAACGAATCGCTTCGCAATACAGTGGAAATCTTAATGAAAAAGATCAGCCCACAGTAGGTTTCTTCCACAATTTCGCGTGGAAAAGTGGTTGAAAACCTGTGGATAACTTTTCCCACATTTTGCTCCATTTCAGGGCTGTGGATAATTCAAAAGTTATCCAGCCGGTTCCGGACAGTTTTACACAGCCTTTTTAACCATTCAAAAGGAGTCTGAACCCCTGTATTTTCGGGGCTGTCCGGAGAATTCCACATATTCACAGCCCCTACTACGATTGCGACGGAATTTATATATATCTTTTCTTTCCGTTCCACGTTATTTTTAGCAAAGGAGTTATCAACAAACATGAAGCTTTCATTTGAAAAAGATCATTTAATGAACGGCATCAACATTGTTCTGAAGGCCGTTCCTTCCAAAACCACCATGCCGATTCTCGAATGCATCCTGATCGATGCTGTTTCGGATGAGATCAAACTGACCGGCAACGATATGGAGCTGGGAATTGAGACGAAGGTCGAAGGAACGATCCTGGAACGTGGAAAAATCGCTCTTGATGCCAAGCTTTTTTCCGATATTATCCGCAAGCTCTCCGGCGAAAATTCTACGATCACGATCGAATCGGATGAAAAATACAACACGACGATCACCTGTGACAAGGCTATTTTCCAGATTCAGGGCAAGGACGGCGATGAATTTTCCTATATTCCCCACATTGAGCGGGATAAATTCATCACACTTTCCCAGTTTACCTTAAAAGAGATCATCCGCCAGACGATCTTCTCGATCTCGCCGAACGACAGCAACAAGATGATGACCGGTGAGCTGATGGAGGTCACCGGCAATGAACTTAAGCTCGTTTCCCTCGACGGACACCGCATGTCGATCCGCAAAGTTGCATTAAAAGAACAGTACGATGATATAAAAGTCATCGTTCCTGGCAAGACTTTAGGTGAGATCAGCAAGATCTTAAACGGTGACAACGACTCTGAGGTACAGATTTTCTTCAGCACCAACCACATCATGTTTGAATTTGACGACACGATCGTGTTATCCCGCCTGATTGAGGGCGAGTATTTCCGGATCAATCAGATGCTTTCCTCCGATTATGAGACGAAAGTTACCTTGAACCGCCGTGATTTCATGGATGCGATCGACCGTGCGAGCATTCTCGTCCGTGAAAATGATAAGAAACCTTTGATCTTAAACTTTACCGATGAAGAAATGGAATTAAAGATGCATTCCGCCTTCGGTACGATGGATGCACGTCTGGCGATTACCAAGTTTGGAAAAGACCTGATGATCGGCTTCAACCCGAAGTTTTTGGGTGATGCGTTACGAATCATCGATGATGAGGAAGTGACTCTGTACATGATGAATCCGAAATCCCCGTGCTTTATCCGGGACGAGGAGGAGACTTACATCTATCTGATCCTGCCGGTCAATTTCAATGCGGCAGCGATCTAACCTGCCATTTTTAGACATGGCAGGTGCAGACAGTAACAGAAAGGATCTGAAATAAGATGGAGATAAAACTGAGAGATGAATTTATAAAACTGGGTCAGGCGCTCAAGGCAGCTGGTCTGGTAGAGTCCGGCGTGGACGCCAAATTTGCGATTCAGGACGGGCTTGTGAAGGTCAATGGCGCGGTGGAGATGCAGCGCGGCAAGAAGCTTTACGACGGGGACAAAGTCGAGTATGACGGAGAGACCGTAACAATCACCAAATAAAGGATGGTTTCATGTTTATCGAATCGATCGAACTCAAAAATTATCGCAATTACGGGGAATTACATATGGATTTTGATCCGGGGACGAATGTTCTCTACGGAGACAACGCGCAGGGTAAAACCAATATCCTCGAAGCGGTCTACGTGTGTGCGACGACCAAGTCCCACCGCGGCAGCAAGGACAGGGAGATCATCGAATTCGGAGAGGACGAGTCCCACATCAAGATGCAGCTTCGCAAGGACGATGTGCCATACCGGATCGACATGCACCTAAAGAAAAATAAGACGAAGGGCGTGGCGGTCAACGGGATTCCGATCCGGCGGGCGAGCGAGCTTTTCGGCATCGTTAACGTGGTGTTTTTTTCGCCGGAAGATCTGAATCTCATTAAGAACGGGCCGGCGGATCGGCGCCGTTTTATTGATCTGGAATTATGCCAGTTAAACCGGCTCTATGTTCATTCGCTGGTGCAGTACAACCGGGTAGTGATACAGAGAAATAAGCTCTTAAAGGAGCTGTTTTTCCATCCCGAGTACGAGGAGATGCTGGATATATGGGATATGCAGCTTGCTTCCTACGGGCGGGAGGTGAGCCAGTACCGGCGGGAATTTATCGGTGAATTAAACGAATTGATCCGTCCGATCCATCAGAAATTGTCGGGTGGAAAGGAAGAACTCGTCATCCAGTATGAGCCGAACACGGAGGCAGATCAGTTGGAAGCGGCAGTCAAAAAGAGCCGCGAGGCGGACCGGAAGCAGAAGACGACGCTGGTCGGACCGCACCGGGATGACTTAAGTTTCTATGTCAACGGGATTGACATCCGGCGCTTCGGTTCACAGGGACAGCAGAGGACGGCGGCATTATCGCTCAAACTGGCGGAGATTGAGCTGGTTAAAAAGATCAAAAAGGAGTATCCGATTCTGCTTCTCGACGATGTTTTGTCGGAGTTAGATGGGAAACGGCAGGATCATCTGCTCGCCAGCATCCGCCACATACAGACGATCATTACCTGTACGGGCTTGGATGATTTTATCAGCCACAGCTTCCAGATAGATAAGACCTTTCGGGTCGTGAGCGGGACGGTCACCTGTGAACGTCCAAACAAGACAACTAGTCAGACATAAAACAGCAAGTGAAGGAGGAACTATGGGTTCAGAATACAGTGCAGATCAAATACAGATATTGGAGGGATTGGAGGCGGTCAGAAAGCGTCCTGGTATGTATATAGGCAGCACATCTGTAAGAGGCCTCCATCACCTGGTGTATGAGATAGTTGACAACTCCGTGGATGAGGCGTTAGCCGGATTCTGCAGTCACATCGAGGTGCAGATCAATGCGGACAATTCCATCACGGTACAGGATGACGGTCGTGGTATCCCGGTTGATACTCAGAAAAAAGCCGGACTTCCGGCGGTTGAGGTCGTATTTACGATCCTGCATGCGGGCGGCAAGTTCGGCGGCGGCGGATACAAGGTATCCGGCGGTCTGCACGGCGTAGGCGCATCGGTTGTAAACGCTCTTTCCGAGTGGCTGGAGGTTGAGATCTGCCGGGATGGAAAGGTATATAAACAGCGCTATGAGCGGGGCAAAACGATGTATCCGCTGAAAGTAGTCGGTAAGTGTGCTCCGGATAAGCACGGCACACGGGTCGTATTCCTGCCGGATAAGGAGATTTTCGAGGAAACGGTCTACGACTATGATACGTTAAAAGTACGCCTGCGTGAGACGGCATTCCTGACGAAAAACTTAAAGATCACCCTGCGGGATGACAGAGAAGTGAAGCATGAGAAGACCTTTCACTATGAGGGCGGTATCAAGGAATTTGTCACCTACTTGAACCGGAGCAATGAGAAGCTCTATGAACCGGTTATCTACTGCGAGGGCATCAAGGACAAGGTATTTGTCGAGGTGGCGATGCAGCATAACGATTCCTACACGGAAAATATCTACACATTCGTCAACAATATCAATACCCCGGAGGGCGGTACGCATCTGGCTGGTTTCAAGAGTGCTCTGACGAAGACTTTTAATGACTATGCGAAGAAAAATAAGCTTCTGAAGGAAAATGAGCCGGCACTCAGCGGTGAGGATATCCGCGAGGGCCTTACAGCGATCATCAGCGTTAAGATCGAGGAGCCGCAGTTTGAGGGACAGACGAAGCAGAAACTCGGCAACAGCGAGGCCCGCGCGGCGGTTGATGCGATCGTGAGCGAGCAGCTGACATATTTCCTGGAGCAGAATCCAACGGTTGCCAAGATCATCTGTGAGAAATCAATTCTTGCCAAGAGAGCCCGCGACGCAGCCCGCAAGGCGCGCGAGATGACGAGACGTAAATCAGCGCTTGACGGCATGGCGCTTCCAGGAAAATTAGCCGATTGTTCCGACAAGAATCCGGAAAACTGCGAGATCTACATCGTAGAGGGAGATTCCGCGGGTGGTTCTGCGAAAGAGGCTAGAAATAAATCCAATCAGGCTATTCTGCCTCTTCGAGGCAAGATCTTAAACGTAGAAAAAGCAAGACTGGATCGAATTTACGGCAATGCGGAGATCCGTGCGATGATCACGGCATTTGGTACCGGTATTCATGAAGATTTTGATATTTCAAAACTTCGTTACAACAAGATCATTATCATGACCGATGCCGATGTGGACGGTGCTCATATCAGTACCCTGCTTCTGACGTTCCTGTATCGTTTTATGCCGGATTTGATCCGGGAAGGACATGTATATCTGGCACAGCCGCCGCTTTATAAGATCGAGAAGAATAAGCGTGTCTGGTATGCATACAGCGATGATGAGCTGAATTCGATTCTGACTGAGATTGGGCGTGACAACAACAATAAGATCCAGCGTTATAAAGGTCTGGGCGAGATGGATGCGGAACAGCTTTGGGAGACTACCATGGATCCGGAGCGCCGAATTCTTCTCCGTGTCCAGATCGACAGTGAGACTGCTTCGGAGGTTGATCTGACATTTGCTACCCTGATGGGTGATCAGGTTGAGCCGCGCCGTGAGTTTATCGAGGCAAATGCGAAGTACGTAAAGAATCTGGATATTTAATTAAATTTAAGTCACTTAAATCCTTTTGAGGACGAAAGGAGTATAGATGGAACCAAATATATTTGACAAAATTCATGACATTGATCTGAAAAAGACAATGGAAACGTCTTACATCGATTATGCGATGAGCGTTATCGCCGCCCGGGCACTCCCGGACGTGCGCGACGGCTTGAAACCGGTGCAGAGACGAGTGCTTTATTCGATGGTTGAGCTGAATAACGGTCCGGATAAGCCGCACCGTAAATCCGCCCGTATCGTCGGTGATACAATGGGTAAATATCATCCGCACGGCGACAGCTCCATTTACGGCGCATTGGTTAATATGGCTCAGAAATGGGCTACCCGTTACCCGCTTGTAGATGGACATGGAAACTTCGGTTCCATGGACGGCGACGGCGCCGCAGCGATGCGATACACCGAGGCAAGACTGAGTCGTATTTCCATGGAGATGCTGGCGGATATTGGCAAGAATACCGTTGATTTCATGCCGAACTTTGATGAGACTGAGAAAGAACCGACGGTTCTTCCGGCTCGTTTTCCAAATATTCTGGTAAATGGCGGCACCGGTATCGCCGTTGGTATGGCAACGAATATTCCGCCTCACAACCTGCGTGAGGTGATTGCTGCCGTTGTCAAGATCATAGACAACCGGGTGGAGGAAGACCGCCCGACTACCATCGAAGAACTGATGGAGATCGTAAAGGGACCTGATTTCCCGACAGGAGCAACCATCCTTGGAAAAGCAGGCATCGAAGAAGCGTACAGAACCGGACGCGGCAAGATCCGTGTACGGGCTGTATACAATATCGAGGCCATGGCAAATGGCAAGAGCCGTATCATCGTGACAGAGCTTCCTTATGCAGTGAATAAGGCTCGTTTGATCGAAAAGATCGCAGAGCTTGTAAAGGATAAAAAGCTTGATGGAATCACGGATCTGCGTGATGAATCCAACCGTGAGGGACTTCGGATCTGCATTGAACTGCGCCGTGATGTGAATGCCAATGTCATCATGAACCGTCTGCTGAAGCATACACAGCTGCAGGACACCTTTGGTGTGATTATGCTGGCGCTGGTTAATAATGAGCCGCGTATCTTAAATCTGCAGCAGATCCTGGAATATTACTTAAAGCACCAGGAGGATGTGGTAACCAGAAGAACCAAATATGATCTGAACAAGGCAGAAGAGAGAGCCCATATTTTGGAAGGTCTTTTAAAGGCACTGGATCATATCGATGAGGTTATTAAGATCATCCGCGGTTCTGCCAATGTTCAGGCGGCGAAAGCTCAGTTAATGGAGCGTTTTGATCTTTCGGATGCACAGGCACAGGCCATCGTAGATATGCGTCTGCGTGCTCTGACCGGTCTGGAACGCGAGAAACTGGAAAATGAATATAAAGAGCTGGAGGCAAAGATTGCAGAGTTGAAAGCGATTCTGGCAGATGAGAAGAAACTTCTGTGTGTTATCAAGGAGGAGATCTCCCTCATCGCTGATAAATACGGAGATGACCGCCGTACCGCCATCGGATATGATGAATACGATATGTCTGCGGAGGATTTGATCCCGGATGACGATATCGTTGTGACCATGACCAATTTTGGCTATATTAAGAGAATGTCCAGCGATAATTTCAAGAGCCAGAACCGCGGAGGCAAGGGAATCAAGGGCATGCAGACTATTGAGGAAGATTATATCGAAGATCTGCTGATGACCACAACCCATCATTATGTGATGTTCTTTACCAACAAGGGACGCGTATACCGTCTGAAGGGATACGAGATTCCGGAGGCAGGACGCACTGCCAGAGGTACTGCCATCGTGAATCTGCTTCCGCTGATGCCAGGCGAGAAGATCACATCCATCGTTCCTATGAAGGAGATCGATGATGAGAAATATCTCTTCATGGCAACCCGCAATGGTATGGTTAAGAAGACTCCGATGAAGGAATACAGCAATGTCCGCAAGAACGGTCTTCAGGCGATTGTACTTCGTGATGACGATGAATTGATCGAAGTTAAGGCTACCGATAATACCGAAGATATTTTCCTGATCACAAAGAAAGGTATGTGTATCCGATTCCATGAGACCGATGTCCGCGTAACAGGCCGTGTTTCCATGGGGGTTATCGGCATGAAGTTTGATGAAGGCGATGAAGTCATCGGTATGCAGATGGCCAGCCAGGGAGAATGCCTGCTGGTGGTATCGGAAAATGGTTATGGAAAACGCACTCCGATTGATGAATTTACAGCCCAGAACCGAGGCGGCAAGGGCGTGCGCTGCTATAAGATCATCGACAAAACCGGTGATTTGGTGGGTGCAAAGCTGGTAGATAATGAGCGCAAGATCATGCTGATTACCAATGAAGGCATCATCATCAAGATGGCAGTCAGCGACATCTCGATTATCGGACGCAATACCTCCGGTGTGAAGCTGATGAGTATTGATGCTGAATCCGGCATAGCAGTTGCAAGCATCGCCAAGGTGCGGGAGAGCGACAAGGATGAGGATGAAGAAGACGAATTTCTGGAGGAACAGGACAGAGAAGAAACCGAATCTGAGAATACGGAAGATGTCATGGCTGAACTGTAACGAATAAAAAGTAAAAAAGATCAGATATCCTTGATCTTTGAAAAGAAAATCATAAAAAAGAGAACATCCGGCAATTCATAAACTGGAATTAGCGGGTGTTCTCTTTTTGATCTTTATAAGGCGCAGTATTTTAACAGCGTCACAGCGTCGTTTCTCTCTGAATGAGTCGGCACCTGAATTCCTGGTAGGTAAATTCAGATTCACGGTTTTCGATCATAGCAAGAAGAAGTTTGGCAGCATACTCGCCCATTTGATCGTAGGGAATATCAATGCCGCTGATAGAAGGATAGTCCATTTTATAGAAATTCACCTCGTTCAGGAAGATATGGCGAATTCTCTGAGGGATGGAAAAGCCTGTTTTTAATATTTCACGCTGCAGCAGCAGTCCAATGTCGTAGTTTTGAGAAATGGCAAGATCAAAACTGCGGTTTTCCATGTATTTAGCTAAAAATTGCTGCAAATGAATCAGATCACGATCCTTGATAGGGCAGATCACGTGCTCCAGATGGCAGTTCGGTGCCGTCCGGCGAAGCAGGGATTCAAAAAGCGGATATTTATTATTAACTAAAAGACCGTCATTGCTGATGGAAAAATACCGCACTTCGCGGATTCCCTTTTCCAGACAGAAGGAGGCACATTCCTGCAGGGCATATTCAAATGCATGGGGGAACGGTGTTTTTTTTGAGAAAACCCCGTCCATACAGATAACCACATAAGGAATATGATTTTCATCGGCCGGTTTTGTAAAAGCAGCGTGATCATCGTTGGAAATAAAAATGAGTCCATCGATCACGTTGGAATAATAGCTTTTGACATAATCCGGAGAAGAATCTATATCATCCATTTCATTGAAAATCGTGATGGTATAGTCGATCTGGGACAGGTACTGGCTGATTCCGGTAAAAGCATTTAAGAAAGCCTGGCGGCTGTAATCTTTTGCACATACAATTCCGATGGATGTGCAGTTTTTGGTCCGCATGCTTTTGGCAGAGGCATTGGGATAGTAGTGAAGTGTTTCAACAGCCTCTAAAACCTTGCGTCTGGTTTCCTCACTGATCTTCTGATTCTGGCGATTATTGATCACATAAGATACAGTCGCCTGAGAGACTCCGCAGAGTTTTGCGATGTCTTTTGCAGTAACATTTTTTTTCATAATTTTGTAGACTCCTTATAACACTTTTACAGTTTATTAAATTTCTCTAAAAATGTCTATAGAAATTCACTAAAATACACAATAATTTAATATTACTAAAAAAATAATTGAAATGCCGATCCTTTTGTGATATTCTAACAACATAAAATTAACTTATACGTATAAGTTGGGAATGGAGGAAAAAATGGGAAAAGCAAACGAACAAGCAAAAGATAAGCCTTCGTTATTAAACCGCTGGCTGAACGGAATTGAGAAAGTCGGAAATAAACTTCCGCATCCGATTTCTATTTTTGCAATTTTAGTTCTCTTTGTTATCGTTCTTTCTGCTGTCTGTGAGATGGCTGGAGTTTCGGCAACAGGTGAACTGGTTAACCGTTCTAAGGGAGTCGTAGAGACTCAGACGGTTCAGGCTGTCAGCCTTTTGAATGGTGAGGGGCTTGTATACATGCTGACACATGCAATCACTAACTTTACAGGATTCGCTCCTTTGGGAGTTGTCCTGGTAGCTATGTTTGGTATCGGACTTCTGGAGGACAGTGGTTTAATCGGAGGCGCATTAAAGTCTGCTGTAGAGGTTACTCCGGCTAAGTTAATCACTCCGATGATCGTATTCTTAGGCGTTATGTCCAACCTGGCCGATGCAGTTGGATACATCGTTCTGATTCCGATTGCAGCACTGATGTTCATGGCATACAATCGTCATCCGGTAGTTGGTATGGCTGCAGCATTTGCAGGTGTATCCGGTGGTTTCTCTGCAAACTTATTAATCGGTACTCTGGATCCGCTTCTTTGCGGTATTACCAACGAGGCTGTAAAGATGGTAGACCCGACTTATGTAGTTGAGCCGACCGGAAACTGGTACTTCATGATGGTGTCTACCTTCCTGATCACAATCTTAGGTACTATCATCACTGAGAAAGTCGTTGCACCGCGTTTTGGTGAGTATCACGGCAATGGGGAAGAGAATGAAACAAGCTCTGAGTATAAATTAAACGACCAGGAAAGAAAAGCTCTGAAAGTAGCTGGTTTAACCTTACTGGTTATGATTCTGGTTCTGGTAGCTTTCTGTCTCCCGGCTAACTCTGTTATGAGAGCTGAGGACGGAACACTGTTAGGAAACTCCCCGTTCATGGAGGGCATCATCCCAATTATCACTGTACTTTTCTTCGTACCGTCTGTTGTATATGGTCATATGACTGGTGTATATCACGGAGAGAAGGATGTCTGCAACGCAATGGGACGTGCCATGGGAACCATGAGCTCCTACATCGCTCTGACCTTTGTGGCAGCACAGTTTATTAACTTCTTTGGTTATACCAAATTAGGAACGATCCTTGCATTAAAGGGAGCTGAGTTCTTTAGAAACTCCGGTATCGGAACTATCCCGACCATGATCTTATTCGTTCTTTTTGCAGCATTCATCAACCTGTTCATGGGTTCTGCATCTGCAAAATGGGCTCTGATCGCGCCGGTATTCGTACCGATGTTCATGCTGTTAGGTTACACACCGGAGTTCGCTCAGGTTGCTTACCGTATCGGTGACTCCTGTACAAACGTTATCACTCCGATGATGTCCTATTTCGCAATGATTATCGTATTCATGAAGAAATATGATAAAGAGGCTGGTATCGGAACTCTGGTTTCCACCATGCTTCCGTACAGTATCTGCTTCCTGATTGGATGGAGTATCCTGTTAGTATTATGGATCGTACTTAACTTTCCGTTAGGACCGGGTGTTGGAATGTTTCTTGGCTAATGGGGCTGAATTGTTACGATAATTTAAATAACTAGAATAAGATGTACTCTGGGAATGTTTTATGCGGAATGCATAGACATTCCAGGAGTACATATTTTTTCAAAAAAATCGTATGAAGGAGGAAATAATGAACCAGACAAATATAAAAATTGGACAATTAAGAGATCGCATGAAAGAACTGGGAATCGATGCATACCTGGTTCCGACTGCGGATTTTCATGAATCTGAGTATGTAGGCGAATTCTTTAAATGCCGTCACTTCCTGACCGGTTTCAACGGAACAGCTGGAACGGCTGTTATCACTATGGACAAAGCCGGACTCTGGACAGACGGAAGATACTTTGTACAGGCAGAAGAGCAGCTTTCAGGCAGTGAGATCAAATTATACCGCATGGGTGAACCTGAATTCCCGACTCTGGACGAATTTTTAGAGGAGGAGCTTCCGGTTGATGGATGCCTTGGATTTGACGGCCGTGTTGTAAACTCTGAGCTGGGGTATGGTCTTCAGAACTTACTGCAGGAAAAAAATGTAACAATCAACTGCAGTAAGGATCTGGTAGGTGAGATCTGGACTTCCCGTCCGGCTATGTCCTGCGAGCCTATCTGGAGCCTGGATGTAAAATATGCCGGAAAGAGTACCGTAGAGAAACTTTCAGATCTTCGTGATGCCATGAAGAAAAATAAAGCACAGATTCATCTGATGACGGCTCTGGATGAAATCGCATGGTTATTCAACCTTCGTGGAAACGATATTGTAAATAACCCGGTATTTCTGTCCTATGCACTTATTACACAGGATGAAGCCTATTTATACGTACAGAAAGAAGCTATCAAAGAAGATACTAAGATGGGAAAAGAGGTTTGTGCGGCTTTAGCTGAGGCAAAGGTTCAGGTAAAAGAGTATGCGGAATTCTTACAGGATGTGGCAGCCCTGAAGAATGAGAAGATTCTTCTGGAACGCAAGAAAGCAAGCTTTGCTGTATGCGAGAGCATTGATGCTTCCTGCCGTATTATAGACGAGATGAATCCTTGTGCGACCATGAAGGCTGTTAAGAATGCGACCGAGATCGAAAATATGCGTAGGGCCCATTTAAAAGATGGCATTGCTGTTACCAAGTTTATGTACTGGCTGAAGCATACCATCGGAACCTGCGATATGACAGAGATGACAGCGGCTCATAAAATTGAAGAACTGCGAGCAGAGCAGGGCAACTATATCGAGCCAAGTTTCGTAACCATTGCCGCTTACAAGGAAAATGCAGCAATGTGCCATTATCATCCAAGCGATGAGGTATGCAAGAAATTAAAACCGGAAGGTCTTCTGCTGGTAGATTCCGGCGGACAGTATTTAGAGGGAACTACTGATATCACAAGAACCTATGCATTAGGACCTCTGACCGAGAAGGAAAAAGAGTACTACACAATCGTAGCAGCCGCTATGCTGAAGGTATCAACCATGAAGTTCCTTCACGGCTGCCGGGGAATCAACTTAGACTACACCATCCGTGAAGCATTCTGGAAACGTGGTCTTGATTTTGCACATGGTACCGGACATGGTGTTGGATATCTTTCTAACGTACATGAGAGACCGAACGGACTGCGCTGGAAGGTTGTTCCGGAGCGTCAGGACAGTGCTGTGATTGAGCCGGGCATGATCTGCTCCGATGAGCCGGGTCTGTACTTTGCTGGCGATTTCGGAACCAGAACAGAGAACCTGATCTTATGTGTCGAGGATGAGAAAAATGAGTACGGACAGTTCCTGAAGTTCGAATTCCTGACCAAGGCGCCGATTGACTTAGAGGCACTGGATACACGTTTCATGGATGACGCGGATATCGAGCGCTTAAATACATACCATAAAGACGTATACGAAACCATTTCTCCGTATATGAATGACGAAGAAAAAGAGTGGTTAAAACACGTAACAAGAGAAATTTCAAGATAATATGATGTTACAGTTTAGCCATGCGCTGGTTTGAATGAATATGGAAACAAGAAGATGTCATGGCTGAACTGTAACAATATAATACCTCCTGAATAGATAAGTAGAACGTCCGTGAGACTTGGCGCGTGATTCTGGTCAGCAAAGCTGGCATATTCCTATCAGAATCACTGCGCATGAGATCAAAATCTATTCAGGGGGTATTTTTATTACATCTATTCAGAAATGATTGCAAGATTATTTAATTTCTATTATGATGATATAAGAGTCATTAATGATTAAGAGATGCGGTTCTGTCAGCAGGGGCAGATAAAAATTTCATGGAAGAAGGGTAGTTTTCAAATGAGAAGAATCAATGTTGAAACCATTACACAGAATATCAAAGAAATGTGCATTGAGGCCAACCATTTTCTGTCACCGGATATGAAAAAGGTGTTTGATGAGGCGGCAGCGAGTGAAGAATCTCCATTGGGACGTCAGATTTTAGGCCAGCTGGAAGAAAACTTATGTATCGCTGGTGAGGAGATGATTCCGATCTGCCAGGATACCGGAATGGCAGTTGTGTTTATCAAGGTAGGACAGGATGTACATCTGATCGGCGGTTCTCTGACTGATGCTATCAATGAGGGCGTGCGCCAGGGATATGTAGACGGATATCTCCGTAAATCCGTGGTTAAGGATCCGATTTACCGTGAGAATACGAAGGATAATACACCGGCTATCATTCATTATGAGATCGTAGAGGGTGAGCAGGTAGAGATCACGGTGGCTCCGAAGGGATTTGGAAGTGAAAATATGAGCCGTGTGTTCATGCTGAAACCGGCAGATGGAATTGAAGGAGTCAAGGATACTATTCTGACAGCGGTGCGGGATGCGGGACCGAATGCCTGTCCTCCGATGGTAGTAGGCGTTGGAATCGGTGGAACCTTTGAAAAGTGTGCAGAGATGGCGAAGCACGCGCTGACCAGAAATCTGGAAGAGGAATCACCGGTTGAGTATGTGCGTGATCTGGAAAAAGAAATGCTTGAAAAGATCAATAACCTTGGGATCGGTCCTGGCGGATTAGGCGGACGGACAACCGCCCTGGCTGTCAATATTGAAACCTACCCGACCCATATTGCAGGGCTGCCGGTAGGCATCAATATCTGCTGTCATGTAAATCGTCATGCGCACAGAGTGATTTGATGAATATTTTTAGGATTGCGGAAGTGCGAAGCACATAGCAATCCGGTATCAAAAGGGGAAAAATCTCTTGTGACCCAAACATCATTTGATAGTATAAAGAATGTACTCTCGGAGTTTTTCCTGCACAAAAAGATACCGAGAGTACATAAGATAGATTTGGAGGAAAATATGGATAGAACAATCACAGCTCCAATTGACAGGGAGACATTAAAAAGCCTGCATGCAGGTGATTATGTATATATAAGCGGAACCATCTATACGGCACGTGATGCAGCTCATAAGCGCATGATAGAGACGCTGGATGAAGGAAGAGAACTTCCACTTGATCTGAAAGATAATGTAATTTATTATATGGGACCGTCACCGGCCAGAGAGGGCCGTCCGATTGGTTCTGCAGGTCCAACCACAGCCAGCCGTATGGATAAATATACTCCGAGACTTCTGGATCTCGGCATGGGAGCCATGATCGGAAAAGGAAAGAGAAGCCAGGCAGTCATCGATGCCATCGTTCGCAATGGTGCCGTTTATTTTGCGGCAGTGGGCGGAGCCGGAGCAATTCTTTCAAAGTGCATTAAGGAATCGGAAGTGATTGCATACGATGATCTGGGAACAGAGGCGATCCGAAAATTGACGGTAGAAAATATGCCTATGATCGTGGTAATTGATTCCGAAGGAAACAATCTTTACGAGACCGCAGTAAAGGAATATCAGAGATAGGACAATAAGATATCAGATGTGAGATAACTCCCATCCCGCAGCAAGAATGCAGATGCATGTTAGAGTTTTATGAAGAGAGGTTATTTGCTGTTTGGCAAATAACCTCTTTGTCGTGAAGAATAAAGGTAACTGTGAACAGCTACGAATAAAGTTATAATTGATAGAGATAAACCATGATTGGCATGGTTATCATACAGAATAGAGTGGTAATTACGTTAATGGCACCAGCATAGCGGGCATCTTTTCCATATACCTGAGCCATCTGCGTGATTGTGGAGGCGGATGGGGTGATTGTGGCTAACAGGGTGACAAGCAGAATTTGTGAACCATTCTCAGCAAAAGAAGCAAGGTCGCTGAATTTAAGAAGTAAAATTGTCAAAAGCGGTACACCGATGAGCCGCAGAATCGTGACAAGTCCAATATGGGGAAAAGTCAGAATTTCCTGGGGCGTGGTTCCGGCAATCAGCATTCCTGAGATCAGCATGGCCAAAGGACCAATCATGCTTCCCAGGGAGCGGACAGCGCTGTCCACTGGACCGGGAAGTGAAATCTGTGCCAAGAATAGAAAAATACCGAATAAAATGGCAATCATATTTGTATTTGTTATGATTTTTTTAAAATCAGGCTTCTTTTCTTCACAGATCATCATTTTTCCATGACTCCAGAGAAGAAAAAGCTGTACAGAGACGTAGGCGCTGGAATAAATAACCCAGTCTGGTCCTAGAATAGAGGAAACAAGTGGTATAACAAGATTTCCTGCATTAGAGTAGATGATAGAGGCTTTTTCAACTCCGTTAAGATGAAGAAGAGGTCCTATAAAGTAAAAAAGAACAATCAGGATGAGATGGATCAATACAGCAGCAGCCACCGCCAAAAGAAGCCCATTTAGGATGGAAGGGCTGCAGCTGACCTGAAAAGCAGATAAAATCGAACAGGGGACTACGATATAGACAGACAGGCGTGAGAGAATGCGGCTGTCATCTGAGCGGCAAATGCCAGTCTTTACCAAAACAAAGCCTAAAAACATGACGATAAATAATGCCGCAATTTTACCAACTAAAATTCCAATGGACATAATGCGTTTGCTACCTCCTCATAACAGGGCATAGAGACAGAATATTTTTTTGCAAGTCGGAGGGGCTCCATGACAAGTCCGTCCAGTTCCGATGGTTTTCCTTCCATTATGTCACGCTGCATGGAAGTAGTGGCATCGGCAGATAAGTTAGAAAGAATTTCCAGATTTATTTTTACATAGTCTTTTTCAAAGGGATATCCCATGGCAGCAGCCAGGGTACTGATCTCACGAATCATGGATTTAAATAATTCACGGGCAGCTCCTTCCTTTTGAAAATCTCCGGCTACGGCATGAAGGTAGACTCCGGCAGCTCCGATAGGGGAGACATAGGAAAATTTCTCCAAAGCATCCCTTTGGATATGGGTGGATAAAACTCCATCGATACCGCTTTCGCAAAGATCTGATTGAATGGCTGATAAAATCGGAGAAATATAGGAAGGATTCCTGGAACCGAAGACAACCCTTAAGATAGGACCGTGCTGAACCAGAACACCGGGATGTTCTAAGGATGCAGAAACATAGATGCATCCATCCAGAACGGTACAATCCGGTAATTCTTTCTGCACCCTGGCACCGGTTCCATATATATTTAAGATGGGAATAATAATTGTGCGGGGACCAGCGGTCTGTCGGATAAAAGGAAGAACGGAATCAAGGGAATATTCTTTTACGCATATAAAGATAACCTCCGGAGCCAGGGAAAGAGCACAGGATTCTTCCATGGATAATGCACGAACCTCCAGATGTTCTTCCGTCTGATCCCAGAGATGACGAATGATGAGACCGTTATTACGCATAGCATCAAGGTTGGAACCACGGGCAATGAATGTAACATCCTTTCCGGCTTTTGTAAGAGCAGAGCCAAGAATTCCACCAGTACCGCCGGCTCCCAGGATCATATATTTTAAATTCATAAAAAACTCCTTTCTGAATCCTAATCTGGATTGCTTCGTGCGATGCGGTGCACTCCTGCAATCCGCCAAAACATCTCGCTAAGTGCTTATAGTATCATATCATAAAATATATTGAAAAATGGTGGTTTAAAGGAAATAAAAAAAAAGAAAAAACTTGGATGAATTTGCTTGACATTTTAAATTTTCTTTGATACAATGAGATACGCGTCTGACAAAGAAATGCGTTAAGATGCAATTAAATATTTTTTTTATTACTGCGGAGAAATACTCAAGAGGCCGAAGAGGCGCCCCTGCTAAGGGTGTA
>ERZ791909.929-NODE-929-length-22275-cov-3.345230_pt1 | contig 22275 bp, 15 predicted proteins | sample MGYA00510143_ERZ791909 | MGnify/ENA primary metagenome ERZ791909 (study PRJEB30046, sample SAMN00792093) | human gut metagenome | study: EMG produced TPA metagenomics assembly of the A metagenome-wide association study of gut microbiota in type 2... | reverse complement strand
TAATAGGTCGAGGGCTTAACCAAGTTGGTTTAGGTTGTCAGAAATGGCAGAGGAAATAAGAACGGATGAAAGATATGTACAATGTGTGGTTTTGAGGGTATATGTAAAACCTTCAAAACAGGTTTGGCCTGGTGGCTCAGTTGGTTAGAGCAATCGGCTCATAACCGATCGGTCCTGGGTTCGAGTCCCCGAACGTCCACTACGTTTTAAAATTAATATGGCCTGGTGGCTCAGCTGGTTAGAGCGCCGCCCTGTCACGGCGGAGGTCGTGGGTTCGAACCCCATCCGGGTCGCTTGCGAAAGCAAAATTATATATGGGATCTTAGCTCAGCTGGGAGAGCATCTGCCTTACAAGCAGAGGGTCACAGGTTCGAGCCCTGTAGGTCCCATTGTCCAAAGGACATGCCGGCGTGGCGGAACTGGCAGACGCACAGGACTTAAAATCCTGCGGGACTAACCTCCCGTACCGGTTCGATTCCGGTCGCCGGCATTATTCAAAAAGCTTGAAACTGAAAGGTTTTAGGCTTTTTTTCGTTTGTCTAAAAATGGACAAAAATTCTAGATGGACACAGTGGAAGAATCCAACGATCACATTTACATTGGAGGAAGAAAGATTGCAAAGAAGGTTACAGGCACTGTAAAACTGGGCAATAAAAAATATAAGGTTGTAAAGGGTATTGTAAAAGCAACCATCAAAAAATAAAAGTATTTCATAAGGGTAAATCGAAATAAACTATCTTTCTGTGGAATGGCATGATAAAATAGAAACAGTATTTTTTAGGGAGGTTATGCTATGAAGCAGACAAGAAGTAAACAATTATGGCTGATGCTTGCTGCAGCAATGTGTATTTGCATACTGGCACTGATGGGTGCGGGCTCTTTATCAAAAGCTGATAATGCAGGACAGATGTATACATATAGTGCAGCAGCATCATTTGTATGTGATGCAAATGGTACGATCACCGCATACAAAGGAAACAAGAATGCGGAACAGATCATTGTACCGGCAACGATCAACGGCAGGACAGTAACAGGAATTAGCAATAATGTATTTAAGGGATGTGAGAAGGTTTCCCTGATCGCAGTTCCGGATACGATTGTAACGATCGGTGACCGGGCATTTGAGAATTGCCAGAGCCTTAGTACGTTGTATAGCTACAAGAAAACAACGAAGGTAACGGCGAATAAGACGGCAACAGCAACGGATGCGGCTGGCACTACAGGTACTGCAACGGAAAAAGGTGTAGTAGTACCGTATACAGATATGGGTGCTGTGTCGATTCCATCCAGACTGACCAAGCTTGGAACCGGAGCATTTGCAGGCTGCAGATCGATCGGCAGATTTGCAGTGCCGGAGTCAAATGCATACTTTACAACATATACATGGAATCCTGCAGATCCAAATCGTGCACAAATCAAGGGAAAAACGCAGGGAGAATTATTGATCAGCAAGGATGGTAAGATTCTGTATCGTATGGCATCCTTTAACTATAATGGCAAAGGACCATATACGTTTTCACCAAAGCTGACAGTGATCAATCCATATGCATGTGAGCAGAGCGGAATTACATGGGAGATCCGCATTCCGGATTCTGTGAAGACGATCGGTGATTATGCATTTTATAAATGCAACAATCTTGGAACCGTTTCATTTGGAGCCAAATCCAAACTGGAAAAGATAGGAGCTTATGCATTTGCATATAATAACAATATTCAGATCAAGCTTCCGGCAAGTGTAACATCTATCGGAACATATTCATTTGCATATTGTCCGAATATCATATTTGATATGTCAAAAACAAAGATTGAGGTAATACCGGATTATACATTTTATAATTGCCCAAACCTGAAGGATTTCAGAAAACCGGAAGAGAATGGTGGTTATGTAGGAATTGTTGTGCCGAAAACACTGAAGAAGATAGGAGCTTATGCATTCTATGGCTGTTCAAATGTAAATCAGGTGGTATTTAAGGGAACTACTCTGAAGTCCATCGGAACCGGAGCATTCCAGACCTGTGGCAACCTGCATGATATCGATATTCCGGAGGGTGTAACAAAGATTGCGAATGGTACATTTGATGGATGTCAGAATCTGAATACAGTTAAGCTGCCGGACAGTCTTAAGAATATCGGAGATAATGCATTTAAGAATTGCAATAATATCCAAGAGATGGTGATTCCAAAGAATGTATCCCATATTTCAAACAACAGTTTTGCAGGAGCAAAGCAGGATGGTATTGATACTTCAAAGAATCAGTATTCCCAGAAATTTATCAAGGCAGAAAAGCCTGCGGCAGTTGGAACAAAGTTCAAAGTTGGGAAATTGCGTTATAAGATTACAAAATCAGATGCCAAGAAGGGTACTGTGACGCTGTATGGAGCAAAGAAATCCGTAACAAAGGCAACAATACCTGCAACAGTTATGTATCAGGGCTATAAGTTCAAGGTTACTTCTGTTGGCGGAAGTGCATTCAAGAATTGCAAGAAGCTGAAAACCGTAAAGCTTGGTAAAAATGTAAAATCAATTGGCAAGAGTGCATTTTACGGATGCAAGAAGCTTGCCAAGGTTACATTGGATGCGAAGCTTACAAAAATTGGTGATAAAGCATTTGCCAAGTGTACAGCGATCAAGAAACTCACGATTCCAAAGCAGGTAAGCAAGATTGGAAGCAAGGCATTTTATGGTGATAAGAAGCTGAAAACAATCACGGTCAAGAGCAGTAAATTAAAGAAAACGACCATCGGAAAATCAGCATTTACAAAGATAAATAAAAAAGCAACGATCAGCGTGCCAAAGAAAAAGGTAAAGGCATATAAATCAGCTTTCAAAAAAGCCGGAGCTGCAAAGAGCGTTAAGGTTAAGAAAATAAAATAAAAATAGAAGTCTTCCGGAATGTTCGGAATATGGCAGATGCTATATAAGACATGAGATAAACAAAAGCCCCGCAGCAGGTATTGCTACGGGGCGAAGGAAGGGAATCTATGAAAAATGAAAGTAAGCAATAATTATAAAGTGTGTATCTGATATTCAGGTATGCACTTTTTTAGATCTGAGGACATTCAGTCGGAAACGCTTGCTCTGACCGCATTTCCGGTGATGTCCTCTTGGTTTTGTTTTCCTTTGATGGTATTTATATTACTGGATAAATGTGTTTATTCTATGTTCAGGATGTCAATGAATTGTGAAAAGAAAACATAAAAAATGCATGTTTTAATGATGCTAACGTGTAGTATAAAGTGATTTACAGGTCGCGTTCATTCGTGGTATGATAAAGAAGCCTGCAGGGAGCAGGAGAAACAAAAGGTTATGGAAAACGCAGGAGGAAAAGAAAATGGTAGTAGTAAATACAGAGAATATACCAGGAAGAGAGTATCAGGTACTCTCATTAGTAACAGGCTGTTGTGTTATGTGTAAGAATATCGGAAAAGATATCGGAGCATCCTTCCGTAATATGGTAGGAGGAGAAATGCAGGCATATACACAGATGATGGCAGAAGCAAAGGATAAAGCAATTTCATATATGATCAACCAGGCTATGAGCATGGGCGCAGATGCAATCGTAAATGTCAGATTTGCTTCAACAACAATTGTTGCCGGTGGTGCGGAGATCCTTGTTTCCGGAACGGCAGTGAAGTTTACAGCATAACAGATTGATTCACATACAGTGGTAGAAATGGAGGAGTATATGAAGAAGCCAAAACATGAGCTGATGACATTTGTTGCCGGGATCGTGATGCTGGTGGCAGGGTTATTTATCTTATCACAGAAAGTAATCGTATCGTCCAGTTTCTTTTCTTCATTTGGAGGGATGTCCATCTGGGGAGCAAGAATCAGTTCAGGAATGGTAGTGATTCCATTGATCATAGGAATTGTCTGGATGTTTATGACAGATTCCTTTGCATCAAAGGTTTTTTCGGCACTTGCAGGACTGTTGATCGTCATCATGGTCATTCTGACAACGAATATACATTTGACGACCATGACTTTATTTGACTGGCTGGTTATTCTGGTGTTGATCTTTGGTGGACTTGGATTTATCGGAAGGATTCTTTTGGCAGACAGAAAAAATGAAGAGGTCGATCCGAGAGAAGAAATGTACAGAGAAATGTATGGGGAACAGACTGATAAAAAGTCAAAGAGAAGAAAAAAATAATCCTTTGGTGTATTTCGTTTGAAATGGGAGAACTTAAAGGGAAAGACTATTACAGATATTATATATATTAAGAAAGAGATGAGTGATATGCCTTATTTTTATTTTGACCCAACGTATATATTAGTTCTGATCGGAGTTGTTCTGTCACTGATCGCATCTGCTCAGGTAAAATCAGCATATAAGAAGTATGAGAAGGTATCGACCAGATCAGGATTTACTGCAGAACAGGTAGCAGCGATGATTCTCAGAAATGCCGGAATCACAGATGTAACGATCCGCCCGATTGCCGGAGAATTAACGGATAACTATAATCCAAAGGATCATACCTTGAATCTGTCACAGAATGTATATGGTTCCAGATCGATAGCGGCAATTGGTGTAGCAGCACATGAGTGTGGTCATGCGATCCAGCATGCGGAAGGATATGCGCCGCTTGGTTTTCGTTCAGCGATTGTGCCGGTTGTAAGCATTGGTTCTACATTATCATGGCCATTGATCCTGATCGGTTTACTGATCCCAAGACTGGATGTATGTATCACACTGGGAATTCTGTTATTTTCATTGGTCGTTGTATTCCAGTTTGTAACCCTGCCGGTTGAGTTTAATGCATCAGGCAGAGCAATTGCTATTTTAAGAAATGGCGGATTTATGACAGAAGAAGAACTTGGTGGGGCCAAGAGAGTGTTAACTGCTGCAGCTCTTACTTATGTAGCCGCAATGGTAACTGCAATCCTTCAGCTTGTTCGTTTGCTGTTACTTACAAACAGAAGAAGATGATTAAAAAGTAAATATCTAATATTTCGGAGTGCACATTTATGGGCATGCTGGGATATGATAGGAATGTAACCGGAAGGTGAAAAAATGTGGTATTAAATGATACCGGTTTTCAGCTTTCCGGTTATTTTTTTGTTTTATGACAGGATGAATATGGAGAAATGGATGCACATATATGAGAATAATTTTCGGGTTGCAGAAGCGTATAGTACAAAATATACAAATAATTTGTTAAAATTGGTAAAAATAGCTAAAAATATGTTGCAAAATTGTGAATAGTATTTATAAAGCTAATGTGCTACAATATATATGGTGTGATAAATTTGGATAGTTTCTCACAAAAATAATACGGATTTGTGCAATAATTTAGAAGATTACACAAAAATATGCCCAAGGTATCACAACCGGAAACATAATGACATTGCCAGTTATCCCAAGGGGTTGGATAACTGGCAATTTATAGTATATCAAAGTATATATAGGAATTGGCAGAATGCGGTTCCAGACAGCGATGAATGGAGGACAGAATGAGAAAACGAAGTATGAGAGGATATGTAGCGGCACTGGCGATGATGGCAGGACTCTGTATGACGCAGGGGCTTTCTGTACAGGCAGCGACAGATGTGCAGGGCGATAGCGGATCGGATCAGGAATATGAGGCAGCAGATCCGTCAAAGGGAGTTACCTATGTAAAAAATGATGCAGGAAGTACAATGGGAATTGATCTGAATGGTAATTCTGTTATTATTCGCAAATCTGACAAATCGACATCACAGAGTACATATATCAATATTTATAATGATAAAAACAGGAATGGAGAGTTGGATGAAGGCGAATCAGCATTTGAACTGGATGGAAGTGCTGATATTCTGTATCCGGGGATGCCTGTTTACGGATTATATGAACAGAAGTCAGATCGGCCACTTGCGATCACATTAGATGGTGTAGAGCTGGGATCGGTGTATGGCGTATACGGAGGCTGTATTGAGACAGAATCTGACAGTGCTGCATTAATTGTGCGGGCTTTGAATGAGGCTGATCTGAAAGTATTAACCGCAGCAGAGAAATCAGAGGTAAAAGGAGATGTGGAACTTCAATTTGTAGATGCATCGGTAAGCAGTGGGCCGTTATATATAGGAAAAACTGCTCAGATCAGTGGAAATGTGTCCTTATCCCTGAATGGCGGATCTTATTATATGATCAATGCACTTGCATCAGGAAGTACTGTGCAGAAGAATGTGGATGTGAAATTACGGAATGTTAGTTTTACGGGGACTGATACATCCGGAATTGTGCTTTCCGGCAGTACAGTAAATGGTGATGTGAATTTTGATGCTGATGGGATCAATGTAAGCAGTCAAAGTGAATTTCATGTATTAAATTCAGGTAGTGCAAATAATCTGACTGTGTCATTAAAGAATTATATCGGAAAAGGCTGGACATTTTACGGCACGAATAACAGTGCCGTAAAGGGAGATTTGGATCTAAAGATCCTGGGCGGAAGCGGAACCTTTGCAAATATATATGGCACCTATTCGTCAGGCATTTATGGACATGCATCTATACAGATTGAGGGTTGTATCTGTTCCGGGGCGATCATGGGAAGTAGTTCCGAATGTTCATTTATCAGTCGGGGAAGCGAAAATGATGGGTATACCGTTGATGTTGCAATAAAGAATTGTAAAGTAAACGGTATCGTGTATGGCCTGAGCGGTGTAAAGCAGATCTATTCTTTGAAACTTACCATGCAGGATATTGATGGCGGAAGTGCAAGTATATATGGTTATCAATCCGGTTCCGCGAATGTGACCGGTCCGGCTGATATCAGTCTGGATAACTGTAAGGGATACAGTATCTATGGTTATTCAGGATATACTTCTGAAAACTATAAGACCTCGGCTGCACAGAAGATCTCAGTGACCAATTGTACAGCAAGCTGGTCGATCTATATAGTATATAGTGGTTATTTCGGAGATGACTGTATTATTAACAGTTCAAAAAATATCTGGTCTACATATACTGGCTTTTATTATGCGAAAGCAGATAAGAATGTAATGTTTACATCTGCACATGAAAATGACAGTACAATCCTGGATGAGAATGGTCAACCGGTGATCGATTCAAATTCGTCTGCAGGTTCGAGTACATATTATATGTTGCAGGGAGCAACAATAAATGGAGATTTTACAGCAGATGTAACAAGTATTCGTTGTAAGGCAATGCAGCCGTTAAGTTCATCTACGATTTATGGAAACTCTGACTTTACTATAAGAGACAGTGAAGTATTTGGAAGCTCTAATGATACAGTCCAATTTGCTTCTTATGCGACATCGACGGACGAACATCATGTAAATGTACAGATTGAAAATACGGACTTCAGCGCCATGAGTTCACTTCGGTTCAGTAATACTCTGGCAGATAATACAAAACTTACAATGACAGTAAAAGATGATTGTAAACTGCCATCCACATGTTATGTTATTCCGAATACAAATGAAACCGGTTCTGCAATCATAACGATCGGAAACGATATCTACTATGGTGGAACGGTTGTACTGAATGAGAATGTTTCTGCGGACAATGTATATTTTGGTAATTATGCAAATTATTCAACTGCACCTGCTGTTGTTCAGGTTTCAGAAAATGTCACAGTAACAGCAAAAGAGCATTTGTATATAACATCGTCTACCAAGCTATTGAATAAGGGAACGATAAAGGCAAATGCAATAAAGAGCCTTACGTCTTCAAATCCAAAGATCTATCTGAATGGCGGACAGATCGATGCAGAAGAGAATGCAGCGGAGATCTATTATCCAATAAAACTGGCGTACAATAAAAATGCGGGTGCTGTTTCTACCGGATCGGGGGAAACAATCTCATTAGATCCCGGTGTGTATTATGGAAAAAATGAACAAAGCATCAGTGTTTATATTTCAACTTCCATCGGATACCAGATGAAATCGGCAATTGTAAAGAAAGATTCGGAAACAACGGGCTCCGAACTTGCAGTATCGGGTTATAATTACAGTTTCGATATGCCGGATGAATCGGTAACGATCGTTGTAACATTCGAAGGCCTGCCGATTACGATAAAAAAAGCGGCAGCAGATCCTTGTGCTGTTATAAATAAAGAATATACATCCGAGGCACCGTTATACGATCTGACCAGACTTGTGATCATCAATGATGCAAAAGAAGGTACAGTACAATATAAAGAAGATACTACATATGATCTTCCACAGGGACTGAAGATCGAAGATGGAAAGATTATTGGAACACCTACGGTATTATATGAAAATGGAAAACGGACTGATATTCATGTAACAGGTAAGAACGGAACGGAAGCAGTATTAAAACTGAATGTGATCGTTTCAACCAAACAGCAGGTACAGGAAAGTACCAGTGAGAGGTTGACGATTGACGAAGAGAAGAAAGAAATCAATTTAAATGGTACTTCAGCAGTTATTCAGGAGATGAAGCTGGCAGATGGTACTACAGTTACCGGAATCTATGCGGATGATGACCAAGATGGTAAACCGGATGGAAAGAGTGCTATGTACAGTGCAGATCTGTCTGATTATGTGATCAAGGGAGTTGACAGACAGAATAGTGACCGATCGGTCATAATCACCATGTTAAGTGGCTCTGTGGGTACGATATATGGCGCGTATAATTCTCAGATGTCATATACAGACAGCGATGCGGTTGTCGTTGATGTTCAGGGAGGTACCGTAAATAATGTATATGGACTGGGATCCGGAGCTTCATTAGATGGATGTGTAGCTGTTAAAACAGGAAAAAATGCAACAGTTGGAACTGCAGCTATCAAGGATGCGTCATATGCATTCTTCGCAGGCTCTCTACTTGATAAAGCAGGAGCCATCACATTGGATAAGAAATATGTGATTAATGAGTTATTGAGTGGAGATTCTCTGGTAGTAAAAGAATTTGCAACGATCATAGCGAATGCACGAGTTGAGCTTACAGGAACATTCACATTGGAACGTGGAACAGAATGTACGATCAATAAAGGCGTAAAAGCAGATAAGTTTACAACGAATGGAAATTTATCAAAGATCTGGTTCCATGATAACTGCGAATTTGGATCATTTGAACCAAATTACTGTTGGGTAACGATAGAGGAAGATGCAAAGCTTACTGCTGATGACATCAAGGCACAGAATACATCCGGTAAGATCCTTCATAAGGGTGTTGTGTCCGGTAAGACATTCAGTAGCACGGCGAAATGGCTGGTGATCGGTTCTTTTGCGGAAGATACAGATATCAGTGACTGGTCGAAACTGTATTTTAAAGTAACGGCAACATCGAATATGGAAGGTATCACCGGATATTCATCTGCTGAGGATTTTGGATGGAGCGACAGCGAAGATGGAAATGGACTTGACTATTATCTGCCGGGTAATACGACTCAGAATATTACTTATGTAGATGTTCCGGGATATACAGCAGTACTTTCGGTAAATGGCGGAGAGGCTGTTGAGGGAGATGCAAACGGAAGATGCGCGTTGACGTTTCCACAGGAGAAGTCAGAGATATATGTGGAATATATAGCAAAGCAGATCACATGTACAAAACAGTATGCGGATCCGGTCGTTGTAAAAGATACCGAGTATACAGCAGAAGATCCGGCATATGATCTGAATCAGTTAAAACTTGAGAACGATACATCTCTTCGGTACGGATCATCGAAGAAGTATAGGATCAAAGCCGGTTCCAAGCTTCCGGACGGACTGATTCTGCAGGATGGAAAGGTAGTTGGTACACCTGCTGATACAGCAGAAACGACAGAAACGGTTTTCCGTATTACAGGAAGAAACGGTTCTGAGGCAGAGTGTAGGGTTGTATTTACAGTAGAAGATGCAGGATATAAGGTAACGGATCTGACGAAAGAACTGGATGTAAAAGAGTATAGCGATATTGATCTGAAAGGACATTCCGTTGTTATCATGTCGGATGCATCCGATGGCTCCGGTAAAAAAGTATCGATCTACCCGGATGATGATCATGATGGTGTTGCCGACAGCGGACGGGCATTAAAAATTGGTGGAAAGACATCTTATGATCTGAGCAGCCGGTCGATCTATGGATATAAAGATAATACACCTTATGAGGGAGATATCTCTATCTATATGTATGGTGGATCTATCGGTGGTTTGTTTGGCGCAGGTACATCAAGTAAGGGAACTGCTCAGGCGCAGGTAGACGGTACAGTCAGTCTGTATGTGAAGGGTGGAACAATTTCTTATCGGACTGCAGGAGCATATAATGCAGATGTAAAGAAAGTGGAACTTTATGCAACCGGCGGATCTTTCTATCAGTATGTTTACGGCTTGCAGGAGGCAAGTGCAGATGATCTTGTATTCCATTTTACAGATAAGGCTCATATGGCGCAGACACCATCCAGAGAGACCTATAGTATGTATTTTGCAAAAAGCGGAACTGTAAGAAAGAATGCAGATATCAGGATCGGTGCAAGTGGCAGTCAGGTAGCATTTGCAGATTATAAAAACAGTATGATATCAAATAAGAGCAATTCATATGGATTTTATGAAAGTACAATCCAGGGAAATGCAACCTTTGATGTTGTTGGTAACTGGAGTCTTGGCAGTAAGAGCAAGAGCTGGTTCTTAAATGATTCGACCGTTAAGGGGAATGTGGATATAACACTGGATACCACATCATTTGGAATCAGTAATTCAACCGGTACAAATCTGGGAGGAAGTGTTCTGGTATACAAAGGATCTGTAGGAAATATAACAATTACAGATAAGACAGGATGCAGTAACTATGTTGTAGCGGCTCAGTGTACCGTTAATAATATAGTTGGAAAACGTACAGTGACCGGAACATCCAGAGGTATTGTGACATACCTGTATCAGGATAGTAGCTATACATTAAATGGCGGATTGTATGCTGAGGATTATCAGGATGTATATGTTGGCGGAACTTATACGATCAATAAAGATGTAGCAACAAGAGATCTGCATGTACTGAACAAGTCGGATATTACAATAGCAGAAGGCACTACGGTTACATATACAGGAGATGCAGAGCTGAATGGATCGATCACCAACCATGGTTCATTCTACTGCAAAGGAGACAAGTATTCTGATACAACAGTATCAGGAACATTTACTAACACAGGTGATGTGACATTGTTAACTGCAACGACATTAACAATGGATACAACAGCCAGATTTATAAATAAGGCGGATGCATCATTGTGCTTTGGTAAACTGAAAAATGAAGGAACTATTATCAATGAAGGTATTCTGGATCAGACTGTAAATGCAGCCTCTATAGGAGATGGATATATCCTTACATCTACCAAACCGGATATGTATAGAACGTATTCAAATATTTACTATAAAGCAGAACTGGAATATCCGGAATTCTGTTTTGCAGAAAGCACAGATGCACCTGTTTCATTAGCTGCATCCACGGGATCAAATATGAAGACTACGGGTATAGAGGGAGATGGTTCTGTTTATATCAGAGGCGGAGCAGCAGTAAGTGTAACTGTAACAGGTACACCAATCGATGACCTGACAGTGGATGCAATCAAATATGGTTCTTCTGACAGCTCGATGACAAAGAGTGATGATGCAAGCTGGACAGCAAATATGCCATATGAACCAACTGTATTTACCGTAAGTATGGCAAGCGATACAGCAACAGCGATCACACTGGATAAAGAAGAGGATTCTGTAGATACAGCTGTTGTAGGCGTTACGACAACAGCGGATCAGCCGTTATATGATCTGACAGCTTTAAAAATCTCAAATGATATTGACAGTGCGACAGCAAAGGTGACATATTCATTGGCAAAAGGATCGGTCTGGAATTAAAGAATGGAAAGATCTATGGAACACCAAAGCAGGCTTCTGATTCATCACAGATCGTGACCGTTAAAGTATGTGGAAAGAATCAGACAGTTGCAGCATTTAAACTGACATTTACCAAGGTTGGCAAAGGAACTCCTGTTATGGACACACCGGACACATGTGTTGGTGTGGCAGGTAAGACATTGGAGAGGGTGACTCTTCCGAAAGCAAAGAAAGGTAATTATCAGTGGGTTGATAAGACAACTGTGATTGAAAAGGCAGGAACAGCGGAATATGATGCATATTTTATTCCGACAGATATTACAAATTATGACTGGAGCAAGGCAGATATAGCAGAAGATGCTTATGAAGTGCTGGCAAATGGATCTGTAAGGATCAAAGTAAGGATTACGGTGAAAGCAGACAAACAGATTCCGGAATATAAGGTTCCGACAGATCTGAAGGGAATCTATGGACAGACACTTGCAGATGTAACAATTCCGGAGACAGAAGGTGGAACATTTGCATGGGTGGATGACCATATGTCTCTTGGAGAGGCAGGAAGTCATTCATTTAAGGCAACATATATTCCAAAAAATGAAGATGTCTATGAGGCAGTACAGGATGTTGCAATTACTGTAACAGTTGAACCGGCAAAAGCGGGATTCACATCTGCGATTGATACATTAACTGTGAAAAAGGGAACTGTGTTAGGTGATGTGGAACTTCCGGATGTTGACGGTGGTTATTATTACTGGTATACAGCGAAGACAACCGTTATAAATGAATCCGGAGATTACAAGGTGTGTTATAAGCCGAATGATATTACAAATTATGATTGGACAGAGAATCCTGGATGGAGTAATGCTCATAAGGGTATTATCGTGACAGTGAAGATAACGGTGCAGAGTGAACATGCACATACACTTGCATGGAAATCAGATGCTACACAGCATTGGCAGGAATGTGAATGTGGTGAGAAGACAGAGAAAGCTGCTCATACATTTAATGCAGGTGAGATCACAAAGGCGCCGACAACGACTGCAACAGGTATTAAGACATACGAATGTGAGGTGTGTGGATATCAGAAGCAGGAAGTCCTGCCGAAGAAGGAAGATATCACACCAGGTAAGCCAACACCGACACCGGATAAACCAACACCGACACCGGATAAACCGGTGGTAACAGATATCAGTAAAGCAGCAAGTAAGACAGTTATTTCCGGAATTAAGTCAACGGTGACCTATACAGGAAAGGCGTTAAAACAGAGTAAACTTACAGTTACTGTCAAGGGCAAGAAACTGTCAGCTAAGACGGATTATACAGTTAAGTATAAGAATAATAAGAATATTGGTAAGGCAACGATCACTATTACCGGTAAGGGTAATTATAAGGGAACCGTAAAGAAGACATTCCAGATTAAAGTTTCCAAGAAGAAGGCGTATGTTGTCAAAGACATTAAGTACAAAGTAACCAAGGATGCAAAGAATGGAAAAGGTACTGTAAAGGTAGTTGGAAGTACAAAGAAGACGAACAAGAAATATAAGAAATTGAAAATTGCAAATACTGTTCAGATCGGTGGTGTGACGTATAAGATTACTGCTATTGAAAAGAAGGCATTTGCAAATTATAAGTACCTGACCAGCGTTCAGATTGGTGATAAAGTTACAAAGATTAGCGATCAGGCATTCTACGGATGCAAGGCACTTACAAATATTGAGATTGGTAAGAGTGTGACTACGATTGGTAAGAGTTCATTTGCGAAATGTACAAAACTGAAACAAATTACCTTTAAAACAAAGAAACTGAATAAGGTCGGAAAGAAGGCATTTAAGGGAATCAATAAAAAAGTAGTTGTAAATGTGCCGAAAAAGCAGTATAAGAAATATGTAAGTCTTATGAAGAAAGGAAATGTTCCATCAAAAGCAACTTACAAAAAAGTAAAGTAGAGTATCCAAATACATATGACTATGTATATGGAAGACGATAATTACATAACATAAGGTGAAAGGCCACCGGATCATCGGATGCCAGTTCATAGAATCTCTGAGTGACGGAGTTGTATGGAATGCAGAAGATATCGGTGGTCTTTTCTATTAACAGGAAGGTGGCAGAATGAGTATTTTTGATATTGTAGGTCCGGTCATGGTCGGACCGTCCAGCTCGCATACGGCAGGTGCAGTAAGGATTGGATATATCTGTTATAAGCTGATGGATGAACCCATCCGAAAGGTAGAGATCGGGTTATACGGATCGTTTCTGGCGACAGGAAAAGGTCATGGAACGGATAAAGCACTGGTCGCCGGACTTCTCGGAATGAAGCCGGATGATATCCGAGTGCCGCAGAGCTTTGAACTGGCAAAAGAGGCAGGTATGGAATTCTCCTTTTATGAAGCAAAGCTTGCACATGCAAATCCGAATACAGTCGCACTTCATATGACAGGTGAAAGTGGCAGAGAGCTTGATATTGTAGCGGAATCGGTTGGTGGCGGACGAATCCGCATTTGTAAGATCGATGGACTGGATGCGAATTTCAGTGGAGATTATCCGACACTGATCGTACACAACTTAGATCAGCCGGGACATGTGACGGAGGTTACATCTATGCTCGGTCACAAATCCATCAATATTGCGACCATGCAGCTCTATCGTGCCTGTCCGGGCGGACATGCGGTCATGGTTTTAGAGTGTGATCAGGAGGTTCCGAAAGAATCATTAAAATGGTTGGAGCATCTGGAAGGAATCCTTAAGGTAACATATCTGAGTTTGAAGGAATAGAAAGGAAGAGAAAGAATGGCATTTTCATCTTTGGCAGAAATAGATAATTATATGAAGGAGAATATATGTGAGTTCTGGGAAGCGGTGATCCGCGAAGAAGCAAGGGATTCGCAACAGCCGGAAATGGATATCGTAAACCGGATGACACAGATGTACCGCGCGATGAAGGAGGCGGATGAAACTTATGACGATACACTGACGTCACATAGTGGTCTGTCCGGAAAAAATGGTAAGAGGATGGCAGATTATGCTGCAACACACAAATGCATGTGTGGTGAATTTGGCGGGGCAGTCATGGCAAGGGCAATCAAGATGGCGGAGAGCAATGCCTGTATGAAGCGGATCGTTGCAGCACCGACGGCAGGCTCCTGTGGTGTTGTGCCTGCGATATTGATCACATATGAAAGAATGACGAATACTTCGGAAAATGATATGGTGAAGGCTTTATTTGTGGCAGCAGGAATCGGTGATGTGATTGCAAGACGGGCAAGCATATCAGGCGCAAGAGGAGGCTGTCAGGCAGAGATCGGAGCATCATCGGCTATGGCGGCGGGCGCACTTGCATGGTTAAAAAGCGGCAGCAGTCATCTGATCACACAGGCAGCAGCAATGGCATTAAAGAGTCTGCTTGGACTGGTATGTGATCCGGTAGCGGGCTTAGTAGAAGTGCCATGTGTGAAGCGGAATGCTTCCGGTGCCATGAATGCGCTGTGCGCTGTTGATATGGCATTGGCAGGGATTGAAAGTGCTATTCCTGCAGACGAGGTAATCGATGCGATGCGGGAAATCGGCGACCTGATGCATAAGGATCTCCGAGAGACCGGAAAAGGCGGACTCGCAGCCACCGCCACCGGAATGGCGGTTGCTGAACGTCTGTAGAGGTTCTTACATGAATGAGCCTGTGAAATCCTATGGAATAACGTTGACAGCCGGTGTGAAATTATAGTATATATAATCCAATTCTATAGTATAAGAATAAGGAGACAACATGGGAAAAGTATTTTTTACAAGACACGGACAGACGATCTGGAACGTGGAGAATAAGATATGCGGTGCAACTGATATTGAACTTACAGAGCTTGGACATCAACAGGCAGAGGAGCTTGGAAGAAAGCTGGCGGAGGAACAGCCGGGAATCGATGAGATATTATATTCACCGCTTGTTCGTGCAGCCGAGACTGCCAGACATATATCGGAGATGACAGGAATTCCGATGCGGATGGAGCCGAGACTAAAGGAGCAGAACTTTGGACGGTTTGAATCAACACCCAGAAATGGAGAAGAATTCATGGAAGCAAAATCCCATTTCCTCGATCATTATGATGGTGGAGAGACGATGATGCATCTGTGCCAGCGTGTTTATAATCTGTTAGATGATGTAAAGGCGGAGTCGGATCATAAGACATATCTGCTGGTTGCGCATAATGGAATTTCAAGAATCGTGCAATCATATTTCTATGATATGACAAATGAAGAGTTCGCGCATTTCGGGATTAAGAACTGTGAGATCCGGGAATATTACTTTTAAATGAGTCATCCGGTAAAAAGCCGGTGCTTGTTGATATTTTTTATCAATAAGTACCGGCTTTTTGTATACAAAAACAGAAATTTGACAGTATAATGTTAGAAGAAACTAACTAAAAACAGATAAAGGGTTGACAACAACCTATGCATGTGTTGTTAATCATATGAACAAACAATCAAATGTTCAAAGAAAAGAATAAATAATTAAACAGCATTTAGAAGAATATTGTTAGACGAGTTAAAAAGGAGGAACAGTTAAATGGAAAATCAGAATTTTTTACAGATCAGTGGTCTGAAAAAGAGCTTCGGATCAGGGGAGAACCGGACAGAGGTATTAAGAGGACTGGATTTTACAGTGACGAAGGGAGAAATCTGTGTCTTGCTTGGACCATCCGGATCCGGTAAGTCTACGTTACTGAATATCATAGGGGGAATCGATAACGCCGACAGTGGTTATATAGCGATCAATGGGGAAAAAACAGTTGATATGGATGAGAAGACGCTGACACAGTACAGGAGAAAGCATCTTGGCTATGTATTCCAGATGTATAATCTGATCCCGAATCTGAATGTAAAGGAAAATGTAGAGGTTGGTGCATATTTAAGTGATTCACCGCTCGATGTCGATGATATCTTAAAGACGCTTGGTTTATATGAGCACAGACATAAGCTTCCGAATCAGTTGTCCGGTGGACAGCAGCAGAGAACATCGATCGGAAGGGCTATCGTTAAGAATCCGGATATCCTGCTCTGTGATGAACCGACAGGTGCACTTGATTATAAGACCTCGAAGGAGATCCTGAAGCTGATCGAGGATGTAAATCAGAAATATGGAAATACCGTTATCATGGTTACACATAATGATGCGATCAAGAATATGGCAGACCGTGTGATCAAATTGCGTGATGGAATGATCCGTAAGAATATAGTAAATGATGTAAAGGTTCCAGCAATGGAGCTTGACTGGTAAATACAGAAGTGGCAGAGAGAAAAGGAGAATTTATAATATGAAGAATCCATTATGGAAACGGCTGCCGAAGGAGTTGGCTGCCGATCTTGGAAAGTATCTGGTTATTTTCCTGTTTATGATCTTGAGTATTGGTTTTGTGTCCGGCTTTCTGGTAGCCGGTAAGAGTATGATCGCTACATATGATGAGAGCTTTGATAAGTATAATATCGAGAATGGTAATTTTGAGTACAAGGATGAAGCATCATCCGAGGCGAAGAGAGCGATTGAAGATGAGGGGGTAAAGCTGTATGAGAATTATTACTATGAGAAAATCGTAGAAAAAGATGGGGATGAAAGTACACTCCGTATTTTTAAGAATCGTACAGATGTGGATAAGGTTTGTCTGATGAAGGGAGCGTTCCCTACGGCAGAGGATGAGATCGCAATTGACCGTATGTATGCGGAAAATAATGGGATCAAGGTAGGAGATAATCTGTCGGTTGATGGGCAGACATATAAGGTATCGGGCTTTGTAGCATTATCTGATTACAGCGCATTATTCCAGAATAACAATGATACGATGTTTGATTCCGTGTTGTTCGGTGTTGCGATCGTAACGGATGAACGGTTTGAAAGCTTTGACAAAGGGCTGATGCATTATTCTTATGCCTGGATCTATGACGATGAACCTGAAGATGAGAAAGCGGAGAAGGATGTATCCGATGATCTTGCAAAGGTGATCAGTCAGTATGGAGAAGTGGAGAAGTTTATTCCAAGATATACGAATCAGGCAATTAATTTTACCGGAGAGGATATGGGTAGTGATTCGATAATGGTGGAAACACTGCTTTATATTATAATCGTGATCATGGCATTTATCTTTGCGATTACGATCAACAATACGATCGTAAAGGAAGCCGGCACGATCGGTACTCTTCGGGCCTCCGGTTACACAAGAGGAGAATTACTGGCACATTACATTTCTCTTCCGATCCTGGTTACATTAGTAGCAGCTGTAATCGGAAATGTTCTGGGATATACAGTGTTTAAAAATGTCTGTGTGGCAATGTATTATGGAAGTTACAGTCTGACAAAATATGTGACAAAATGGAATGCGGAAGCATTTGTAAAAACGACGGTTATTCCGATCGTGCTGATGCTTGTCATAACAGCATGGATGATCTATTCGAAGCTCCGTATGTCACCGCTTCGGTTTATCAGACGGGATCTTTCAAAGTCAAAGAGAAAGAAAGCGGTCAAGCTGCCACATTTCCGTTTCTTTACCAGATTCCGTATACGTGTGATCCTGCAGAATCTGCCAAGCTATATCGTATTATTTATCGGAGTAACATTTGCTATCGTTCTGCTGATGTTCGGAATGATGATGTCGCCGCTTTTAAAACACTATCAGGATGAAACGCTGGACAATATGCTTGCGGATTATCAGTACGTTTTGAAAATGCCTGTGGAAACAGAGAACAAGGATGCAGAGAAATACTTGGTAACTTCCCTGATCTATAAAACAGATATAAGAGATGAAGAAGTCATGGTCTATGGTATCTCGGATGACAGCAAGTATTCCAAGGTACAGCCTGCGGATGGAGAAATGCTGATCTCTGACGGGCTTCGTGACAAATATAAACTGAAAAACGGGGATACGATCACGCTGGATAAGGAATATTCATCTGATTCTTATAAGATAAAGGTTTCCGGTGTGTGCACATATCCTGCGGCATTGGCAGTATTTATGAATGCGAAGACATATCGGGAAATGTTCGATGTCGAGGATGAATATTTCTCAGGATATTTCTCAAATGAGAAGCTGACTGATATTGATGAGAAGCTGATCGCGACAGTCGTTACAGAGGAAGATCTGACAAAGGTATCAAGACAGCTTGATCGTTCCATGGGCCAGATGTTTTATATGTTTGAGGTATTTGCACTGGCGATGTTCATGCTGATGGTTTATCTGCTTACAAAGCTGATCATTGAGAGGAATACCATATCAATATCCATGGTAAAGATCCTTGGATATGAGAACAAAGAGATCAACAGATTATATCTGTCTGCGACAACATGGGTGATGGCAGTATGTGTTATCCTTGGAATCCTTCTTTCGAAGGTAGCGATCTCCGGCATCTATTATGTGATGATGAAGGAGGCAATCAGTGGATGGATGACGATCTACATTGCTCCGTATATTTATCCTGCGATCTTTATCCTGTCGATGGCAGCCTATGGAATCATCGCTGTTTTTCAGGTAAGAAGGATCAAACGGATCCCGATGGATGAGGCGCTGAAAAATGTTGAATAAGTCATTTGGCCATAATGTTCAAAATTGAATGATCTGAAATAAAAAACGACCTAAAAACTTTTAATATCGAAAGTTTTTACAAATATAACAAATTTATAAAAAACAGGGAGATTTGCAGTTCACAAATCTCCCTTCTTATGTTATCATCGTAAAGATGGTGTGCTGGAGGTTTTGTCGAAAGAAGGCGTGCATTTCAATCGATAGGATCACAGTAAAACAGGTACAATAGAAGAAGGGAGATTATTATGAATCAGAAAAAAGAAGCGATTTATGATGCAAGGGAACTGGGTGTTCCGAAAATGTTGCTGTTAGGTTTGCAGCACATGTTTGCCATGTTTGGTGCAACTATTTTAGTACCGATTCTGGTAAATACTTATTTTAATGGAGAGGGCTTATCCATTCAGGTTACACTGATCTGTGCCGGAATCGGAACATTATTCTTCCATTTATGTACAAAATTAAAGGTGCCTGCATTTTTGGGTTCCTCATTTGCTTTCTTAGGAGGCTTTAATACAGTCGCAAATCTTGATACCGGAATCTTCAAAGATATGTCTATGGGTGAGAAATTACCTTATGCATGTGGCGGTATCGTAGTAGCAGGTGCGTTGTATCTGGTTCTTGCGCTGGTTGTAAAACTGGTTGGCGTAAAACGTGTTATGCGTTTCCTCCCACCTGTTGTTACCGGTCCGATCATTATCTGTATCGGCCTGAGTCTTGCGCCATCAGCCGTAAATAATGCAAAAACAAACTGGATTCTTGCAATTATCGCATTTGCGGTTATTGTAATCTTTAATATCTGGGGCAAAGGAATGTTCAAGATCATTCCGATTCTTATGGGTGTTGTGATCTCATATGTAGTTGCATTTATTCTTTTCAAATGTGGTGTTCACAATCCGGACGGATCTGCGATCTTCACATTTAAGGCAGTAAAGGATGCCGGATGGGTGGATCTTCCTCCATTCCAGCTTTGTAAATTCAATATTACTTCCATCCTTGTAATGGCACCTATCGCTCTTGCAACTATGATGGAGCATATCGGAGATATCTCAGCAATCTCAGCTACAACAGGTAATAATTTCATCAAAGATCCGGGACTTCACAGAACTCTGATCGGTGATGGCCTTGCTACAGCATTTGCTGCTGCATTCGGCGGCCCTGCAAATACAACATACGGTGAGAATACCGGTGTTCTTGAGCTTAGCCGTGTATACGATCCAAGAGTCGTACGTCTGGCTGCTGTATATGCGATCCTTCTCAGCTTTTCACCAAAGGTTGCTGAGTGTATCGGTTCACTTCCTGCATCGATCATTGGTGGTGTCAGCTTCATGCTGTACGGAATGATCTCAGCAATTGGTGTTCGTAATGTTGTTGAGAACAAGGTGGATTTCACAAAGTCGCGTAACCTGATCGTTGCTGCTGTTATCCTTGTCAGCGGACTTGGATTCGGTAATGGTATTACCTTCACAGTTGCAGGAACATCTATCACATTAACATCACTTGCTATCGCAGCTATCCTTGGAATTGCTTTAAACGCAATCCTTCCGGGCAAAGACTACGAATTCGACGAGTAAAATGAATAAAGCCTGAATTGGCTTGTAATACAAAACTGCCATATTAAGACACGCTGTGGTTTCGATGAACTGCATATACCTGATTCGCAAATGTTCCTGTGCCAACTCGCCCTTTGGGCTCAGATAGGCACCCACATTTGCTGGTATATGCATTTCATAAAGAAATCCTCGCTTGAGGTCTTAATATGGCAGTTTTGTATTACAAGCTGGATTCAGGCTTATGTAGGTTGAGAAGATGTTAGAGGATATAATGTGGTATACTTGGAACAACGATAATTGAAAGGATGGTGCGGTATATGGATGAGTTGGAAAAATGTATGGCAGGAGAAAATTATGTACACTTGGTATAAAAAATCTCCCAGACGTTCCGGATATGATAGATACGAGAATTTTGTTGCGAGAAACACGCTATCAGCGAATGCGGGTGCCTGTTTGAGCCTGAAAGGCGAGTTGGCACAGGAGCATGAGCGAATAGATGCGTGTGACGAGTAGAAATTCGTAGTATATCATATCCGGAACGTCTGGGAGATTTTATATCAGGTGTACATAATTTTTTCCTGTTTATTCTACATCCAGAAGTTCAATCTTGAAGTTCAGTTCTTTGCCTGCCATCTCATGGTTTGCGTCAAAGGTGATCGTAGTATCATCCTTGGCGGTTACCTTAACAGGGAAAGACTGTCCGGCTGGATTTGACAGGAATACCTTCTGGTCAATTTCCAGATCCTCAGCACCGGGAAGTTGGCTGATTTCAACGGTCAAGATATTTTCAGGATCCGGCATGCCGTATGCTTCTTCCGGCATAAGGTGTACATCGATGATATCACCGATCGCCATGCCCTTAACAGCTTCGTCAAAGCCCTTGATCATCATGCCCGCACCGCACACAAAGTCGATCGGTTCACCACGGTCATAAGATGAATCAAATTTTGTTCCATCGTTAAATGTTCCTGTATAGTGAACCGTACATTTCTTGCCTTCGTTACTCATAAAAAATTCCTCCGATTTCATTGAATGTCTTATTCTAACATGAAATCAGAGGAATGACTATAAAATGTTCATGAAAACGATATCCTAAAGATCTTAGTAGTAACCAAATTCATCAATGGCATCGTCTACACCGTCCCGATAATCGTCATCTTCATCATATCGATCTTCATCGTAATCTCCCATATTGTCATATACGTCATCATATCCATCATCGTAGGAGTCGTAAACATCCTGAGAATGAGCGGCTTCAGTTGCCGTAGGATAATGGGATGAAGAACCGGAATGTTTATTATAACCGGATGCTGTTGGTTTTTCGGTTGTATTTGGTTCCGGTTTATATGTGGCTTTTTTCTTTGTTTTATATGAAGAGGACTGTTTA
>ERZ791909.923-NODE-923-length-22403-cov-6.912341_pt1 | contig 22403 bp, 22 predicted proteins | sample MGYA00510143_ERZ791909 | MGnify/ENA primary metagenome ERZ791909 (study PRJEB30046, sample SAMN00792093) | human gut metagenome | study: EMG produced TPA metagenomics assembly of the A metagenome-wide association study of gut microbiota in type 2... | reverse complement strand
GACGTGGCTTCATGGGACAGCATATCGAAGCCATGTCTTGTCCTGACTGCAGAAACATAGTACCTCTTGTGGTGGGTGGAGTAATTGGTGATGCTGCACCTAGTTTTAATTCTCTTGTAGGAAGGCTATGTCTAAGATGTGGTTCTGACAGGATTCGCAGGTGGGATATGCATACTTGCCCAAAGTGCGGGGGCAAGATGCAACCCACTGGCGAAGAAGAGTTTTGGACATGAAAATTCTAGCCTATATTTACCTCTTTGATATTTTACTGAAAATTACTTCTCAGAATTTCTTCGTTCTCAGATGGCAATAAGGCTCACCACCTGTTTTTTCATAATAATGCTGGTGGTAGGCCTCGCCAATGTAGAATGTCTCCTCTGGCAGGAGCAAGGTATTGACCTCGTCACCCTTACTACGGAGAAGTTCCGTCACATGTTCGGCTGTCTGCTTCTGAGATTCATTACGATAGAAGATACAGCTGCGGTATTGTGGCCCCAAATCAGGACCAACACCATCGGTCTGTGCCGGGTCGTGAATCTCGAAGAAGAGTTTACATAAGCTCTCATATGAAACCTGTTGGGGATTGAACTCCACGATGACGGCCTCTACGTGATGCGTCTTGTGGTCTCGTACATCGGCATAGGAAGGAAAAGCCTCTTTGCCACCGGTATATCCTGCCAGGGTATTGAGTACGCCGGGCTGTTTCTGAAACTGATGTTGCGCGCCCCAGAAACATCCGCAGGCAAAGATGCCAACCTCTATACTGCAGTCTTCAGGCGCATGATAGATGTCAACCTGAGAGCATTTTTCGATGGCTGCCTTAATCATTTCCAGTGCCTTGCCATGTTTCTTCTGAAGGTCTGGGTAGTCCTTACCTCTCTGAAAGTTATGTTGGAGGTCATTGTACTTCACTTGAAGTGCAATGGGATTTTGAGAATCGATAATGCTCTGCACATAATCGAAATAATCAGTTCCCGGCTTATGTGTAAGGATGCGAAGGGCATTCACTACACCTGTGGGAATACCTTCATGAAGCAAATCCTCAAAGGAGTAGGAGGTATCTTCTACCACATCATGCAGAAAGCCTGCCATCTTTTCCTCGTCTGTATGGCCCATCAAGCCCACTGTGAGTGGATGAAGGATAACAGGATAGCCATCGCGATCAAGTTGACCGGCATGGGCTGACGTTGCTATACGGAGTGCTATATCAATTGGATTCATTGTTAATTATGTCATTCTATGTTTATAATTTTGTCGTATCTCTTGCTTTGCTAGTCCTGGAATGATCGCCTGCATGAAAGATACGCTTGCCTGCAACTTCTACTATCCAAGACACACCGCTATCATTACTACCGGCTGCAACTATCTTTATATTTTTGTCGCACCATGATTTTCCCTTTACCATCAAGACGTCAGCTTCGACCTTTTGGCATCTGTGATGTCTGATGATGTCCTTGGAGAGTATGTAGGTAAAAGAGGTCTGTGGGTAGCGCTTGCGCCATGAAAAGATTTCCCGCGAGAAGTGATCTTCATGGAAATGACTTACAAGTACATACACAGGCTTACCCTTGGACAGAATCACCGGCATACAATCGGCGGGATCCATCCAATAATCGAAGACCAATACGCAGGATTGGGTCTCCACTGCAAAACCACTATGAAAGATATATGTCAGTTTCATGATTCTCATTCTGATTTACGATTGAATCTTTGAATTCTTTCTTGGACGATTTGAAATAGGTATGTTTCATCTTACCGCCCCAAAAAGGATAGCTTTTCTCTTATCCTACTATATTTAAACGGTTTGACGAATCTCATATTTAACCTCCATGCCAAGGATATCCATGATTTTTTCAACCGTCGATAGGGAAGGGGTGCCTTTACCGCTCTCTATTTTCTTGATGGTAGAAATGGCTATCTCAGACATGTCTGCGAGGTCTTGCTGGGTAATCCTCAAGGCCTTACGCTGCAATTTCATTACTTCTTGAATTTTCATACCAAGTAGTGTATTATATTGTACTTTTCCTGCAAAGTTAACCAGAAAATCTAGATTACGCAAGAAAAGGTATAATATATTGTTCTTTTTATAAAAAATTATAAGTTTCTGAGATTTTTCTTGTATTTTTGCCTTTGAATATTGTTTTTTTCTTAACTTTGCATGCACAATTCATTATAGAAATCATGACTATAGAAGAAGCTATCAAACAAAGACATAGTGTACGAAAGTACATACACAAACCTCTTTCAACTGAGGTAGTTAGAGCACTTGAAGAAAAAATCTTGGAGTGCAACAAAGAGGGTGGCCTTCACATACAACTGGTTACCCAAGAAACCAAGGCATTCTCCGGCATTATGTCATATGGAAAATTCCATGGCGTGGAGAACTATCTCGTAATGGCAGGGCAAAAAGACGACGATCTTGATGAGCGTATTGGCTATTATGGCGAACAGCTTGTGCTGCTTGCACAAGCCCTAGGACTCAACACCTGCTGGGCAGGATTAAGCTATCGCAAGGTGAATGAAGCCTACAAGATTGAAAAAGGGGAGAAGTTGACATGCATGATTGCCTTGGGATACGGAGAGTCACAAGGGGTTAGTCACAAAATCAAGACCATGAAGCAGGTGAGCAATGCAACCAGCAATTCTCCTTCATGGTTCCGAAAGGGCGTGGAAGCAGCTCTTCTTGCTCCCACTGCCATCAATCAGCAGAAGTTCTCATTCTTCCTGCAAGATCAGGAAGGTACAAAAGCTGGTTGTAAACCCAAAGTTCTTGCCAAGAGAGGCTTCTCTATGGTAGGATATACCAAGATGGACCTCGGTATTGCCAAGCTTCACTTTGAAATAGGAGCAGGAAAGGAAAACTTTAAGTGGGTGGTAAAGAAAGTATGAGAGACTTCACAGAAATATGGCAACTTCAAGATACCATCATTACAGCAGTCAACGCATGCGGTTATGGTGTCTGGGATTTGCATGCTACCAATTGGGGATTTCATCTGGAGTTAACAGAGCATTTGGATGATGCAGAAATCTGCAATATCTGCAGTCAACTTCCGCTTTCTGGAGATTATGAAGGAGAAGGCACAAATGGTTCTGTTCTAAGTTTGTACAACTACTGATTATTGATGTTCAAAAATAAAATAAAGCATATAAATTGTATTGCAAGGATTATTATCTTAAATATCCGTAAAAAAATTACGGCGTATTGATATTTTGTATATCTTTGCAACTGCTTAGCTGCACTTGACATTATAATAGTTTGCATTGTTTAAGTGTGTATTAGCTTTGCACCAACAAAATTGTTATCAATTAAAAATAAAGTATATATAAGCATGCTAGTAAAATTTGCCGTAACGAACTATAGAGGATTTGCCAATCGTATAGAATGGGATTTGTCGAAACCAAGTAACTATTCGTTCAATACTTTTGCCATTAAAGATGGTATCATCAAGAATGGCATCGTATATGGACCTAATGGTTCTGGCAAGTCGAACTTTGCAATGGCCATCTTCGACATTACCAATCATCTTTCACAGAAGTGGAAGAAGGTGAACTATTATGATAACTTTACATATACGGGAAAGTTGAACTTCCCCGTAAAATTTGAATATACATTCAAGTTTAGAGATAATACGTTACAATATACATATAGCAAATCACCTGATGGAAAACTGGAGGAAGAAGAACTTGTTGTGAATAACAAGCTTATTTTCTGCAACAAGAATTCTGTCTTGACATTGGATGATGTTGAATTCCCGATGGATTCTGCGGTGAAGGCAAACCTTGCCAATAACGCCAATAATGTATCCATCGTAAACTTTCTGCTAACTTCCTATCCTCTTGCCAAGGAACATTATCTTCTGAAACTGCAGCAATTCGTAAACTCAATGTTATGGTTCAGAAGTGTTGAAAAAAATGAGTTTATGGGGTTGGCTACTGCTCCGGCAAATCTCGATGAGTATATCATCAAGAATAAGCTGACTCGGGACTTTGAGGAATTCATCCATCGGGTAAGCGGACAAAGTTTTGAGTTTCAGGAGCCAAAGGATGATGATAAAGAGTTGTATTGCGTATTTGGATTAGGTCGCATTCCATTCGATAAGATTGCATCAACGGGTACTCAATCTCTGATGCTGCTATATTACTGGCTGAAACAGATGACAAAAGCATCGTTCGTTTTCATAGATGAATTTGATGCATTCTATCATTTCAGACTCTCTTATGAGGTTTGCAAAACCCTCTTTTCCCTTCCATGTCAGGCTTTTACGTCATCACACAACACCTATCTGATGACCAACGACTTGCTTCGTCCAGATTGCAATTTCATCTTGCAAGACAACAAAATCAAGCCGTTGAGCGACTGCACTCAAAAAGAGTTGAGATTCGGGCATAATATAGAAAAAATGTTTAGAGGTAACGCATTCGAAGTATGATACTATTCGTTTTTGAAGGAGTAAAACGGGAGCCGGATTTGTTCCGCACCATCCAGCGATTATACTTTGCAAATAGAGATGAGCAGATAGTATGTTCCTATAACAACAACATCTATCAGCTATACAAAGATTTGCAGGAGTATGATGGCGATGGAGATATTGTGTCTATTGGACGTATTCTGTAACACGTTCTGAGTGTGGTAAGTTTAAAGGTGTATCTGCAGATTTTTCTGCGTATGACAGTTTCGATTTCATCCTACTGAAAGATCATCGAGAGCCAACAGAAGTAGAGATGGAGGAAGTTAAGCAAAATTGGGAATATTTAAAGGAAATGAATATGGGAAAAGCGAACTATCTATGTAAGGGGAAGAATACGATGCCTGCATCTAAAGAAGACATACTTCAAGACAAAATATTCAACTCACAAGTAGAACAGTATGTGAATACCGAAGATTGCAAAGTAGCTGTACTCAATGCTTTCCCAATTTTTCTGTTTGACTATTTCAAATAATAATTTAAGAGAAGGTTATCATACGAGGACATTCTATTAAGCAACAAATTTGGACTATCTAAAATTATATTTGCACAAATATGCGTAAGGGCACTAAATTTAAGAGTGGCTAAGCACATATTAACATTATTGCTGACAGCAAGGTTGCTTTAATTCATCTAATTATTCGTTTAAAAAAAGGGCTAGCCCCATAATCAGGACTAGCCCCCAGTTTTAATTATTTTCTCGATGCAATGAATGTATCTTGAAAGCTGCATAGCACTTCAAGAAAGATTACTTAACCTCAATGTGCTTAACATCGTCTTTCTTCTCCTCCTTGGCTATCTTAGGAATCTCAATCTTCAAGACACCGTCACTGACCTCAGCGGAAATCTTCTCCTGATCAGCATCCTCTGGCAAAGCATAACTCTGAGAGTAGCTGCTGTAAGAGAACTCACGACGCAAGTAATGCTCTTCCTTCTTCTCCTCCTTCTTCTCATCCTTGTTCTCGATGGATACATTCAGATAACCATCCTTATCGATGTTCATCTTGACCATATCTTTCTTCAAACCAGGAGCTGCAACCTCCATCGTATAAGCTGTAGCACTTTCCTTGACGTTGACTGCAGGAGCTGTTGCGTTCATGTGTGGCATCAAGCCTGTATCAAAGAAGTTGTCATTAAACCAACTGTTCAACCAATTTGAAACACTGTTATTTCTACGAGCTAACAACATCATGTAAAACCTCCTAATTCTATTTTTCTCGTCCTCTCTTCGCCTTCCGGCTCAGTCGGGATTTCTCATTGTTTTTAATTTATCCTTTTTAATAACGATTGCTTCGGCTTACGAGGCTCAAGGATTTCTAGAAACCCTCAACTGTCATTACTTAGGGTTCTTGTCGTTCCCCTTGCCCTTTCGGCTTCGGCTTTCACTCTATGTAGGAGCAAGTTACGTGCCAACCCGGTTTGTAGATTTGGAGTAAACAGTTTTTGCCAATTTTGACTAAAGATTCTGCAAAATTGACAACAATGGATAATTAATTTAAACTTTGCTGCTAAAACTTCATGCTTTTTAAACCTGTTTTTCAATCCATGCCATCAGTACTGCTACAGCATACTGCTGTTCTTCTCCTGTCAGCTGTCTTCCGGCAGGTATATGATGCCATTTGAAGAAACAACCACGGCAACAGCAGCCTGTAGCATGCTGGGCAATGAATACAGGATGCCCTCTCATAGGCGTCTGCTTGCCGTCATTGGGAATCACGGCAGGAGCAAGGCGTTTGGCAACGAAATCCTCCGCATGCTTACGGATGGTTGCCAAGCCCTTTTCTGCAATATATTCCTTATCCTTCTTCGAGAGATGGAAACGGCTGCGAAAAGCTGATTGGGAAAGTCTTTCAAACAAATCAGTCAAGTCATACTCTTTGTCTGGAGAAGTATCGCTTTCCATGTCTTCTGAAGAGATAGAGTCTTTCTGATGATCCTCTTTCTCCTCAGGAAACAAATTGAGTTCTACATATTTTGCTTGATTTACTTTTGATTCTTTTTTCATTTCTATTAGCCTCCTATATCTAGGAATCTCCTATTCATATTAATGGATATCAGACTCTTACGCTGCAATTTCATTACTTCTTGAATTTTCATACCAAGTAGTGCTTTTCGTGCAAAGGTAACTAAAATTTCCAGATTACGCTAGAAAAGGTATAATATATTGTTCTTTTTATAAAAAATTATAAGTTTCTGAGATTTTTCTTGTTTTTTTGCCTTTGAATATTGTTTTTTCTTAACTTTGCATGCACAATTCATTATAGAATAGCAGTTTATAGTTTACAGTTTATAGTTTATAGTTTACGGTTGATTTCGTGGTTATTTGATGATAAGTTGCAGATTTCTTGTGATTCTCTTGGTGGTTTCGAAGAAAAAGCGTAACTTTGGCGGCAAAGTTGAACGTTTAATTGAAATAGAATGGAACAGACTGTATTTAACCCTGCTCAGATGAAGATTCTTCAAATGATGTCTTATATCAAGACTCCACAGGAATTAGATAATCTTGAAAATGTTCTCTCTCAATACTTTGCAAAGAAGGTTGATGAGGGGATTGATGAGTTGTGCGATAATGGAAGTATAACTCTTGATACCATAGAGAGCTGGGGTAATGAACATTTACGTACTTCTGGCAAATGAGAAAGATAGTTCTTGATACTAATTGATGAGCCTTCCAAGGATAAGCCCTTATCGTAAGATTTGGGATGATTTTGGAGTTATTGGCTGATGATTTGCAGATTTCTTGTGATTTTCTTGGTGGTTTCGAAGAAAAAGCGTATTTTTGTGGCAGAGTTAAACGTTTAAAAGGAGAAGATTATGGCATTAGAGATAAGAAGCATTCCTGTTTTGACAGGTGAGACCGCTGAACGATTTGTTCGTGAGGCAGAAGAGAATGAGCGTAATCCACAGAGGAGAAAATTAGTCTTTTCTTTTGAGGATATTGATCGCATTATGGATCGTTCACGTAAATATATGAAAGAACATGGAGGAAAAGGACCTTTTGCAAAATAGTTGTGGAGGCTTTCCATATCCTGTTACAACACAGGGTGAGTTGGAAAGTTTTAGTTGCGGAGATAAGGACTTGGATGATTTCTTTCATCAAGATGCATTCCTTTATGCAGAGCAGCTGTTGGGAAAAACTTATTATTTTTCCACAACAGGAGATGACAAGAAGATTGTTTGTGCTTTTACGTTAGCAAATGATAGTATCAAGGCTGCATTAATACCCAATACCTCAAGAAATCGAATACAGAGGAAGATTCCGAATTCAAAGAGAACAAGGAGTTATCCAGCAGTATTGATTGGAAGACTTGGTGTGGCAAAGGAGTTCCAAGGAACAGTTTTATCTGTTGGTTCACAAGTGATTGAATACATAGCGTCGTGGTTTGTTCATCCTAACAATAAGACTGGTTGCCGTTTCATCGTTGTTGATGCTTACAATAAGGAAAATGTGCTTCATTTTTATGAAAAGAATGGCTTCAAATTCTTGTACTCTACAGAAGATTTAGAGAAAGAAGCAAATCATATTCCTGAAGATGAACACTTAGAGTCAAGAATGATGTATCTTGATTTGTTGGGATATATAAGATAAAAAACAAGAGGTAATCTTTTTGATCCTTCTTAACTCTTTTCTGTCCCACAGATTTCACAGATTTACACAGATGGGGCGGGTGTGAAGTCCGCAGTGAATGATAGGCAATTGCTCATTCGCACACGGATTTCACGGATCTCACGGATAGGGCAGACGTAAAGTCTGCAGTGCTGTATTTCTACCTCTCCGTCTCTCCTGTAAGGAGAGCTCCACCTTTCTCACCAAGCCTCTCTTCAATAGTCTTTACAACCCCTTCGGTTCCCCTTGTAGGGGACAGAAACCCTTCTCGAAATGAGAAGGATGTAACCGCCCTCTGTGCTGTTTTTTCGAAAATCACCCCGTCCCTCTTTACCCTTAAAGAGGGCTCCACCTCTCACCCCGACCCTCTCTCCTCAGGAGCGAGGGAGGAAACCGCCCTACTCGGTGCTCAGAACCGCTTCGCTCTAAGGTTGGCGGACCATCAAAGGTCTTCGCCATATTTTGCGGGATGGGACCGCCTGGCTGTTGCGGGAGGAGATCTAATGCTGCATCAAAGCCCTCGCCATGGTTGTGCGGGATGGGACCGCCTGGGGAAAGCTTGCTGAGGTAGGGAACTTTTGCGTCAATTAAATCTTTATACTGCATAAACCATGAGAATAACTGAGGAAGAAATTCGGTGATTTGTAGAACTTTTATTCGGTGATTTGCCGCTGACTTTCTTGCTGATGGTGGAGAGGTACTTCGGTGTGATACTGAACTATCAAGAGCAGCGTGGCTGTAGGATAAATATAAAAGGAAAAAGCGTGCAAGCCACATCATAGTCGCCTGCACGCTTTTTTTGTCATCTAAATTTCTGATGATTTCCAATCGAACACGATGGTGTTGTCTTCTTTGATATTGAAACTCATACCTACCTTGATAATTTCCTTGCCGCTCATGGCAAAGGCATCGGCATAATGCTTGCTTTCTATCTGCTCAAGAGCCTCCTGGGCAGTCTTTCCAAACTTCAGCTCCATTACATAGATAGTATCGTCAGTCTCCATGGTTATATCAATTCTCCCCTTTGACGTATGTTGCTCCACTATAATCCTGAAATTCGTGAGCAAGGCAAAGATGATATACATCGTTTGCTGGTAATGACCTTCGTAATGGGTGTTGTTGCAATAAGGCACCGTCTCCCAAAACGATTTCAGCAACTGTAATGCTTCGTCTATCTTGCCCTGTTTAATAAGCACCGACATCTTGGCGATGGTGGTATTGCACATTGCAGTCTTTGAGGTCAGATAATGAGGCAACAAACTTCTGTACAATCCAACTCTTATTTCCTTGTTAGGAATGGCTAGGGTATAGAGCTCCGTTTCTTCATCATAATCCTTGATGGTGATGTAGCCACTCTGATAGAGCAGCGGCATGATGGTGGTCATGGTTTCCGTGGCAGCATCAAAGTCATCCTTTCCGGCTTCCATACTCTCGCCCAGGTTCGCTGGCAGAAAGTTGAAATTGCGCATCATATTGATCAGATAAGTAGGAGTGCCAGATCCAAACCAGTAGGAATCAATCTTCTGCTTGGCAAAGCAGGTTAATAAGCTGAACGGATTATAAACGTCTGGAGAAGGCCATGTAAAATGATAGCCGTCATAATTATCCTTTAACTTAGCTAACGTCTGCTCATACGATAAGTTTAATTTTTCAGCAAGGGCCTCTATGTCATTCCGCATTCCGTTCACCAGTTCATCTTCCGTAATTCCGCAAATGCCGGCATACGGCTCGTCCATACTGATATTGGTGATGTTGTTCAATTCGCTGAAGATGCTGAGCTGAGAGAATTTGGTGATGCCTGTGAGGAATACGAAGCGGAGCAATTTCTCGCATCCTTTTAGCGGACTGTAGAAATTGCGCATGGCGTTGCGAAGTTCTTCCAGTTTTTCATCCTCGTGCACCACATCAAGCAAAGGGGCATCATATTCGTCAATCAGTATTACCACTTGCTTGCCCGTTTCCCTATAGGCAGTCTGGATAAGTGAGATGAGGCGGACGTTGGCATCAACAGCCGGATTCGTAATGCCCCATTTCTGCTCTTGTTCTGCAAGTTGCTGGTCGAAATATCTTTCCAGCTGGGCTATCTCCATGTGTTTGCCCATGCTCATATCGAAATGCAGCACCGGATAGCTTATCCAATCCTTTTCCAGCTTTTCGATGGCGAGTCCTTTGAAAAGCTCCTTCTTTCCTTCAAAATAGCTCTTCATGGTAGTCAGCAACAGCGACTTTCCGAAACGGCGTGGACGGCTCAGGAAGAAATAAGTACCATCAGTATGTGCCATACGATATACATATTCCGTCTTGTCAATGTAGAACTTATCCTCTACTCGGATTCGTTCGAAAGTTTGTAATCCTATCGGATATAGTTTTCTTGCCATAATTGCTCGCCTTTCTTTTAAGTGATATTCTCTTTGTTGGCAAAGATACGAATAAATGGTGAAACCACCAAATTAAAAACATCTTTTCTTCATTTATGCCCCTTATCTCATTTCCTTATACCTTTTATTTCTTTTCTCCCTTCTCTTATTTCTTTTCTCTCCTCCTTTTATTTCTTTTCAGGCTTCCTCTTATCTCCTTTCTTCCTTCTTGCTGTATTAATAATGGGTTAATCTCGGGAAAAGTCTTGGTTGATTATAGGATAAAATGTTCTTTAACCCTATTGAAATCTCCGTTCATAAACGTTGAACCGCGGTTCAGCGTCTTTGAACGGCGGTTCAACGTCTTTGAACGGACATTCAATGTCTATGAACGGAGATTTTATCTAAGTATAAATGTTTCTTTTCTTAGTTGAAAGAACTGTCTTAGTAGGTTAAAATCCTTCTTTTACCCCTCTTCTTGCTCTCATTCATTCGTTTTCTTGCTCTCATTCACCCTCAATAAGCGATGGAAGCGCCTTTACCACGTCAGTACTAGCATAATAACCTCTCTGTGCCGTCTTGACTCCTTTTTGGGAGTATCCAGACAAAAAGAAGGGCTGGACTTTCTCACGAAAATCCAACCCTTCTTTGTAAAACAGCTGCTTTTATACTTTAATTATATATAAGTAAAAGATGTTATAATATTTATCACTTATCTTATGTTTATTACAGAACATGTACCAGGCGGATTGGCATGGCCCTGTAAGTCCCGGTGTTTTTACCTGCATTACCGCTGACGAAGCGGAGATTCAACATGGTGCAAATCTTACCATACACATCTAAATAGCGATACCAGAAGCCATACTCAGGACTGGTGGTGTCGAAACCCTGATTTCCTGAGAGTAGCGTGCGGGTCCATAGGCTGACATGGGTGACATTTCTGAAAGCCTCACCCTCCACATATCCTGTGGCTGGCAAATAGATTACGGGCAGCTCCGAATTGTCTGTTGTTATCTCAACACTGTTGTACGCCTCGCCCGACAAGGTGTAGCGGGTCTCCTCTTTCAGATTACCGCCGTCTATGATGTCTTGGAACACACTATTCTCGGGAATAGTGAAACCTTGAGGCAGATTGCCGATAAGATTACCTGCATTTGCCTGATCCTGTTTCGCTTTAGCAATATAGAAGTATCCGCCAATAGCACCCTTGTTAGCTTCCAACGCCTTGGTGCCCGGAGCATAGCATCTGTCGCTGGAGGCTCCGAGGTTGCGGTCGAGCATGACGTATGTTTTACTATTTCCTTTCACCTTCACTACACCGTAGTAGAAACGGCCGCTGACATGAGATTGATCAACAGGCGGTTGTTGGTTGTCGGTGGCATCTATCTTGTGGAAGAGTCCACAATGATAAACGGGATACCTGATAGCAATGTCGTGTCCATTCTCCTGATAGGTGATGGTGAAGTCGCCGATCCAGATGTCATAGTTGTCAGCACCGCTGTTCAGCGTCACTTTCCAGTTGCCGTCTCCATTATCCGTTACCTTAAACAAGTTGCTGTTTGCGCCATAAGTCACATCATCACCTTTTTTCATTGGAATCAGATAGCTGAACTCGTTAGTTCCCACCCCGAAGTGCAGACCATCGTTTCTGACAATATCGTTCTGCATATCCTTCGGGCTGATACCTTGAGTACCTGGCAGGAATTTGTTGAAATAGTCATTATATTCTTCCGATGTGCCCACATTGCTTGATGTCACAAGCTTTACGATTCTGTCAAAACGCTTGAAGTCCTTACCTTTCTGGGTCACGGTTATGGTGCGGGTCAAGTCGCCCGACTTCACGATTACCTTTCCTGTGCGTGGTACCTCAGAGTATTCATTTTTATCTACCGCAATCGAAATCTTATATTTCTTACCTGTAGTAGAGTTTGGACCGTCAGTATCCGGCACGGTGATAGTCTCACTGACCGTGACACCTTTTATCCAGACACCGGACTTAGAGAAAGTCGGCTTCTCATTGTTCTTGATAGTTGTAACGACAGTGGCGATAATATTCTCATCATCATATGCGCCGCTTACTTGGTCGCTTACTCCCAGATGGTAGTCCTTGCAGGCTATCATATCGTTAACCAAAGGATTATCATCTTTCACGTCCACCTTCATTCGGTTCTCGGGATATGGGTCTGCAATAGCCCCATCCACTGTGGGCCATCCGTAGGTATTGACGTGCTTGATAGTCACCGTATAAGCATGGTTGCGCAGCAGTGCCATCGGTTTTGTCATGTCGTTGTCGGTAAGGAAGGATACTTTATAGTAAGACTCCACACTATTATATTTACCCTTCACGATGAGATAGGCTTGACCGGCGGCAGTCTCATAGAAAGGTGTTTCGCCTGTCTGCCATCCGCTATTAGCTTTGCTTGCATCATCTGGCACATTGACTGCTGCTGCATTATAGTCAAAATCCTTGGGAGCTATGGTTCCCTTGTTTGCAGCTTTATACAACTGGAAGCTTTCCAATTCAAACGTCTTGTCGTCGTTAAAATCACTGGATGTAGTCTTCTCATACTTGACGTTTACCTTGGCAAACTGGCGCAGCAGACTGATTTCCGGATTTGCCTTCATCAAGTCTGACACGCTGATCATTCCCCAGCAGACAGGATTCTCTGTGTTGATTGTTTCCGAAATGGCAGCCTTGTCCAAACCACTCTGACATTGAGTATCTGACAAATCGCCGTCATTGGCAACCAGATGAATCATTGTAGCCTTGTCCGTGACTGGCACTTTCACTTCGTAAGTGTTGTCGGTGCCCGACACAAGTTCGTAAGCGGAAACGCTTTGGTTCGACAGGAACACTCCTTTATCATCGTAAGCCACTACGTTCAGACTCTTCAATCCCGTATCGCCAGCCCTTGTCAGTTCCTCTTTTGAAAAGTCGGGAAGTGTGATGGTGAGCGTGATGCCCCCATCTTCCACCCCATTCTTGTTGCTTGGGTTGGAACCTTCGTTCAAAGTGTCGCTACATGCTGCCAATGTCAGCAGTGCCACTAAAAGAGATATTATCTTTTTCATTTCCTTACTTACTTTACTTGTTTATACACCTGATGGTTTACCAGGATGCCAGCTACCATTGTCATAATATCCTGTATCGTTATGCTTCTCATAACTTCTACCTCCGAAAAGGGTATATTTCTCATCATAGACATCCTTTTCAAACTGAAGGACTATACCCTTCTCATGATAGCCGTCAACCGCTTTTAAACTTATCGTTGTCTTCCACCAGCCTCCTACTTGTACGCTATTAAAACTCTTGGCGCTGTGACCATCCCAAGTGTTGTCCCAATGTACATATTGGTCATTACTTTCTGAGGATGTCGGATTGTCTGTTGCGACACCGAACTTAAACGCCCAGCCTAATACTTTTTTCTTGGTATAGACAACATAATTGATATCCTTAACTATCGGCTTCTCATCGAAAATACGATAATAAGGGTCTGTTGTCGGGTCGTAAAGTATCCAACCTTCTCTATCCTCATAGTTAAAAAGGGGGATACCAGGCGCCATGTGCTGAGGGCAGCGGTGAAGGTCCGCACCATCGTTGATGAAGCTGTAGAATATCATCAATGTCTCGCCAGGCTTGATCGGTGTAGTTTCTTGACCGTCGCCTTTATCCAATCTATATCCTTTAGCATTAAAATCCATGTCCTGGTAGTACCATCCTGGATTATTCGTGTCCCCAGTCATACCGCTTGGATTATTATATCTACCATTAAAGTACCACACATTTTCTTTAGGTATTGCTGTTCCTGTCGTTTCACCCTTTTGAGAATAAATATATACATTATGTCTACTTGTTTGCATCTTATTGTCCCAACTCCAAGAATCGTTCCAGTTGTTATTGTTATCACCTGTTCCATAGTATTCACCCAAAATACCTTGGAATTGGTTAGTATTAAACTTGCCATTATTTGACGACCTGTCATTAATGGCACGGAAATAGATACGGTAATTGTCAACCGGAGGTCTTACTGTTACTTTAATATCTCTGTACTTATAGTTGCTATTATACAAGTCTTTCGAGTGTACTCGGAATGTATGCACTGTAGTTGTTCCAGGGTCGGTTGTAGCCTCCACCTGGAATGTTCCCTTGGGAGCGTTTTCATCGGATGGCTTCGATATTTTGATAGTTGAGCTACCAATGATGGAAATCAGATTGTCCGGAAGCACGATACCTCCCAAGTTTGTAACCCAAGTGAATACCTTTGTGTTGGTTTCTGCTTTTGCCTCATAATAGATGATTACCTCCAATGGATCAACCTCAAACAGAGGTTCTACATTGTAGTCTACATCCAGATACTTCTTCAGGTTGTTAGCCTTCAGCCATATCTTGGTCTTTCCTTTCGGAGGAAATTTACCTTCCCCATCTCCATAAGCACTCATGGGAATCTCGGGATTAATCCTAAAGGTGATAATATGATTGACCTCATCTCTTTTATCTACAACGACGAGGGGCTTACCATCAACAATCGCATCGCAACCAAACTCCACATTCACCCAATTTGACTTGTAGGAAATAGAGTCTTCCTCTATGGAGGTTATTTGAGCGCTTGTCTTGTTTACCCACAGTGTGGTATGGCTGAAGTCTGCATCTATCGTTACAGGAGTCCAGTCCTCTACGCTCACATTACAGTTGAGAGTCATGTTTCCCAGACTCTTGATCTTGCCGATAATCTCATAATAGGTGCCACGAGGGAAAGTTGGGACTTCTTTGGAATTTGAACTCTCGTCCTGACGATGTCCCAGCTTAATCTTATAGTTGTTCTCAATGTTACCATTCACAGAGCCATTAACTTTGAGGGTAGACTGCTGAGAGGCTTCGGCGATATAACGCTCAGGCAGATAGTAAGTGCCTTGGAAGAGCCACTTATCGGCGGCATTCTGTGGAGCAGCTTTAGGAGTAGCACCCTGAACAAGGGTGATGATGTCCTTATTATTCACATTGGCATTAGCAGCATCCTCTGTCCAGTCTCCCGCCTTATAATAACTACCCTTATTGCTTGCCTCAGAAGAAGTAGCATAAACTTTATTTTCAAAACCATTGGCATAATCTTGGCTAACACTAGAGGCTGGCTTGCTAAATGCTCCATCCCAACTCAGCGTGGTGCTAGGAGAAAGCTTTTGAGCCAGAATATCCTTGATGATATAGCTATTACCATTGAATGCAGAACCTTCAGCAGTAGGATCGAAGATAAGATTCAGCTTTACCTTTACGCATGTAAACTTCAGGTTAGCTGCTACCTCTGTATATTTATCACCACTTTTTTCTATTTTTGTATTGATGAAAGAACCGTTTACATCCTTTGGCTCATAAATCATCGGGATATTCGTGCAGACAGGCATACCTGGCTGAGCACCTGAAGGATAATAATTCAGCACGATATTTTTGAGTTTTTCTTCCGAATCAATATTCTTATTCTGGTCTTTCAACACATCACTCATGTTGGCAACCACATAGATATGGTAAGTTCCCGGCTCGATATTGAGCTGATAGTTAGCTACATTCGGCTCTGCCATCATCGTAGCCAATGGGGCAGGGAGCGTCTCTACCAGGAGCTTGCCATCATTTCCATTTCCTGTAGGGACAGGGAAAGCATAGAGGGTCAGGTCGTTGATCTGGCATTCATCTACCGTGGCATTATAGGTAGGAAGGCCGGAAGCATCGTCGGCACGGGTGCCGCGGCTGCTGAGCACGGTTGGCACGAGTACATGCAAGTTGCTTTCTGACGAAATGGGAGCGCGCTCGCCTCCAAGTTCGTCAGAGCAACTTACTGTAACCAACAATATAAACCAACTAACTAAACTTAAAATGAAATCTCGTATTTTCATTGTTTCCAATTTTTAAAGTCAAATACTCTTATGAGCTAAATGCCCGGAAGGGGCTCTGACACCTGAAACGGTTAGAAATCGACACGCTGGATGCGCTTGACCCAATCCAGAATGGAGATTCTGAGCGTCGCATACTTCCACTGGTTGCCCTGGAGGAAGAAGTCGAGCTTATAGTCGTACTCACGGTCCAGGAATTCCTGTGCTGAATAATGGCGTTCGAAGGCGCCACGGCCTTGAGCCAGACAGTCAGCAAGATTGATGCGTGCCACCTCTTCGCCTGTAGTCTTGTTCGTGATGGTGAGGATGGCGTTCTTGTCGTTTTCTTCTACCGGATGCCAGATGAGTCGGGAGAACATGAGGGCGGCATGAGCGGTGCGCTCCTTTACATTGCCCTCGGTATCCTTAAACTCAGTGGTCCAGGTGTAGTATGGGGTATATGTCAACTCCTCGTCGGGGAGGAGAGAGTTGTCGTAACTGATATCGCCGTTGGCATTGGTTATCTGATAACTGAAGTCATCGGCATTGATGTTGGCAGGCTCGTCGGTCTGATGCAGGCTGATGGTGAGCTGCTTGGTATCACGAACCAGCCCGATGGTATGGCGTGTAACCTGCAGGTCTTTTACTTCAACCAGTTCGTTGCTGAGTCCTTGCCAGAGTGTATCGAGCGGTTGGCTCTGGTTGTTCACCTTGCCCTGTTCGCGGTCGAGTCGTGCATGGAGGGCGGTGATGTTGTCACCCTGCTGTGGCAGAGCTATCTGGAATTTGGCACCTGGCTGCGCGAGTGCATCTTCGTATTTCTTTTGGAAGGCGAAGGTTGCGAATCGGTATTTGCCCGGTTCCAGATTGATTCGCATGGCATAGTTAGGGTCCTTGAGCGGCTGTGATGTCGCATCGTTATAGGCATCATGGCGAGCAATGAAGTTGCCCTGCTCGTCGTATACGAATACGCTGAGGCCGCCCACATGATCATTGAACATGTCGGCACGCTGCACGTTGTAGTCGTACTTGAACTGCAAGTCAACACCCATGTCACAAGGAGGCAGGTCGTCGTGCATCAAGTCGTTGCAGCTGCTGAGCAAACTGCCCGCCATGATGAATCCCCATCCCATGCATATATTCTTGATCCAACTGTTAAACTTCTTGTTTGCCATGATGCTTATCTGTTTTATGAAAAAGTAAAGTGTATAAATTGATTCTTATTCTTCCGATATAGCCAGCCGCTCCTTAGCGCTAGAGCGGCTGAGCTATATATAATAATGTGTAATGGATTACAAATCGACCTTCTGAGAACGCTTAGCCCAAGAAAGGATCTTCACGCTGACGCTGAGATACTTCTCATTCTCATCATCTGGCAGAGTTGGGTCTACTGGAGGTACACCAGGGTAGCCAGGACCATAGACGTTGCCAACTGTCAATTCATACCAGTTGTTACGGAGCATACCATAACGGCCAAGATACTTACCGTTTTCTGTTCCATAGTTTTCACCTGATTTCCATTCGGTTAATGCATCACCAAAGTGCTTAACACGAGCGATATAGTATGTAGCACCCTTTGCGTATGTATTGATACCAACCTTCGCTTCGTCACGACCATCTTTCAAGCCGAGTTTAGCATTAATGTCGGCAACGATTTGTGTACCTGTCTTACCACTATAATCTTTATCGGCAACAAGAGTTACACCATCAGCATCCTTGATATCTTCCAATGTAATCACATGTGAACCTTCTTTCTTGAAATTTGTATAGTCAATAGTATACCCTGTTGGGAGAACTGGAGTTGCAACAGCATCTACAGCAGACTTCAACTTATCCGTATTCAGGATAGTTGTCATATTACCGATGGTGTAGAATGTTCCATCTCCATCAGCAAGCTCACCTGTACCATCCTTAGGAGTATATTTTGCCTTGAAGATAACACGGGTTGTCTGCCCCTGATACATGTTAGCCAAGTTGAAAGTGTTCTCTAAGCAATATGCTGACTCGGTAAAGGCTTTGTTGATTTCACTTGTTGCTTTAATGAAATTGAATTCGTTGCCTCTTTGGGTATCACCAGATTCATCTGCATTATTGAGTTCAGTCATATCGTAGTTAGGATCCTTACCCCAATAAATTCGTTTGTTAGTACCAGTGAAACGAGCATTTGTCCAAATACCAGAGAAATCTGTGCTCAAACCATAAATGTTATGAACTGCATATGTCTTCTGGTTTGTGATATCCAAAGCCCAATTACTGAAATCTACAGTACTCTTTGTTTCAACTTTTGTAGCCTTATCTTTAACCTTTATTGTTCCAGGCGCAGCAATAGACATCTTTGCTACTCCACGCTCTACATAAACATTTGCAGCTTTCGTTCCACTCTCTGCCTCTGTCGGTGTAGCATAAATATTATTTTTATCAATTGTTACCAAAGTTGTTACTGAGCCAGATTCATTCAATGGAGCATTAGCCATATAGAAGTTGTCTGTTGCAGCCAAATCTGTTACTTTAGGAGTCAGAGCCGTGTTATTCCAATCATTATAACTTTGACCTACAGTAGGCAATTTAATCTTTACTTCACCACTAGCAGTTTTGTTATTGAGTAAAATCAAAACTCCATATGTATTCTTGGTATCCACATTGGTAAGCTTTGCTACAAGCTTTTTAGATTTTGTGACACCATTTTCAGTATCGTCATTCCAAGCTACATTCGCATCAGGTAAATCTACGCTCTCAACAAACTTGTAAGAGCCTTCATCTGCACCATACTTCTGGAAGATGAGGGCTGTCGCGTTAGCAACTTTATACTCATCTTCTGTGCCTGGGGCCACTTCAGCACCACCAGCATCAGCTGCACGAGTTCCACTTACCGAAGGCAAGTTGATGGTGAAAGTTGCATAACCTACACCTGCTTCATTAGTACCAGTACCTGGACCTGCGGTTCCCAGGTCCTCATTGCTTGAACAGCTTGCTGTCATAGCTGCGATGACAGCCAAGCCAAATATATGTTTAATCTTCATAATTTTTGAAAGTTAAGCTTGTTTATAATCGTTATTCTCTAATTTTCTGTTATTCCAATTCCTTTATCTGCTTGAAGACATCTCTTACACGCTCTGCCTCTTTCGAGTTGCCTGCCTTGGCAAGATGCTTTTCGGCAGAAGTAAGATCACCTTTCTGTAAATCGGTGCAGGCGGCATTGAGATTCGCAGCCTCATCATCTGGGAAGAGACGGACTGCAATGTCGAATACCTCGTTAAACTCTGGCGAACCCGGCTCGTAAGTCTGTGCCACCAGGAACATCTCCTGCAGAGAAAGCTGCTGAGGCTTGGTCTTCAATATCTCCTTTGCCTCTTCGATGCTGAACGGACGAACCGTGTAGGTTACCGTATAGTCGCTATGACGGAGACGAGGATAGATTTGATCCAGGATGTAGCGGTAACTTGCCGGATGGAGCTTTCTGATCTTCAGGTCCTTATCGTCGGGAGCCAGCGAAGAGTTAGCTATCTCGAGAATTGCTTCCTTATCAGCCAGATGACTAGCCTGAATCTTCTTCTTGAATCCTTCCCAGTCTTCCGGTGTAGCCTGATAGGTAAAGAGCTTGCTGTTTAAGGTGTAGAGGCTGCTCACATAGTTGCGGAGAGCAGCTGCACGCTCGTTGGCAAGGCGCTTGTTGTTGGCATACGAACCATCAGGCGAAGCAAAACCGTGGATATCAATATCTGTGATTTCAACGTTCTTATCGTTCTTCACCAGGTCGATGGTGGAAGTAATCTTCTTCAGCTCAGTAGCATTCTCACGGAAGTTGGCAAGGATATTACTCTTGTTGAGCTTGAAGCTCAGGTAAGCCTCACCCTTTTCGGCTCTCACCTTCTTGGCTTCCGCCTTCGGCTGCACGAAGAAATCCTTCGTAATCTTCGGTGTACGGTCGATATCCGCAATCGGCGTATTGTCCTGTTCTATCAGGTTGCCGCATCCGCAGAGATCTTCTTTCACCGAGAGTTTGAACTTCTTCATCCATTTCTGATAAGGAACAGACTGGGCGAAGTAAACCTGCTGACTGGTCTTGTTCTTGCGGGTAAGAACCTGTGCCTGCGGATTCTTCTTGCTGTCGGCAAGTCGGCGGTATCTTACAGCCTGGTTTCTACCCTGGATGATGATAGGGTTGAGAGCGATAGAATCAGTTCCTACCATTACCGGTGTGAAAACCATCTGCTGCTCTGATTTCATCTTCAAATCGTTCAGGTTCATACGGAAGGCAACGTCCATCCGGTTGCCGTTCTTGCGTGCCAAGACACTGTCTACCTGAATCTTCCCCCCTGCCAGCTGTTGAGCCTGAGCAGGCATGATGCCCTGAGAAAAGAGTATGCAGAGAGGCGAAATGACCGCATAAAGCTTCATTTTATCCATATTATGATTTCCCTAAAATTTTTTGTATTCTGTCTAGTTATTACGTGTTTATATTGTCTGTTTAAAACTACAGTTAAGTTATATTCTTAGAACACGTATATGAGAGATAGTGCGGCTTTTGTAGGGCCCACATAGTTGCGGTGGTCTTTGTCGAGACATTTTTCGCATCGTCCGTAAAGCTTGTAAGGACTGTAGGCATATCCCAAACCGATAGAGCCTTCGAAATTGAGGTGCTTATTGAGTAACCACTGATAGCCGTAGGTGAGGCCTCCACCAACATACCAGCCTTCATAGTGCCTGCCCTCCAGAGTTTTCGGCAGGATGCCGAAGGGCATGTCAATGTTTTTAATGTTGTATTCACCGCCTAGGGCATGGATTCCGAAGAAATGGCCTCCAAACTTCTGGCAGGTGTACCATCTGTATTCTGGCATAACATTCCAGAATCTCATCTTCTTGTCGCCCGAGAACTTCCAGGGGTTCAGGGTGCCGAAGAGTTGGAAGGTTGTTTTCTTGCCCGTGCCGATTTCGATGCCGGCGTTGGCAGATGTGGAAGCCCATCCCAGTAAGTTGGTCTTCAGAGCGACCTCCTGCGCTCGCGTCGTTGCCGTTGAAAGGATCAGCAGCAGCAACATAGCTGATTTTATGAATGTTTGCTTCATCATATCTTTACTTTTATATATTGGTTCCGTTTATATTAAACTTAGCCTTCGTTCGCTAGTTGGTATCTTTTTTCGGCTGCAAATATATGAGGAATTTCTATAGTAGGCAAGAAAATTTCTCAAAAAGGTTCTATTTATTTGTGCAAACGTTTGCGCATTCATGCAATCTGTTTGCGCACACACATCATCAAGCACATGATTATAAGTGTAATTTGCACAAATATGCGTAAGGGGAATAAGTATTTTCTAAAATCACCCCGTCCCTCTTTACCATTAAAGAGGGCTCCACCTCTCACCCCGCCCCTCTCACCCTCAGGGAAGAGGGAGGAAACCGCTCCTCCTCGTCGCTCGGAACCGCTACGCTCTAAGGTTGGCGGACCATCAAAGGTCTCGCCAGATTGTACGGGATGGGACCGCCAAGCTGTTGCGGGGGAGACCTAATGCTGCTTCAAAGCCCTCGCCATATTTTGCGGGATGGGACCGCATGGGGATAGCAGTTTATAGTTTACAGTTAATAGTTTATAGTTTACGATTGATTTCGTGACTATTTGATGATAAGTTGCAGATTTCTTGTGATTTTCTTGGTGGTTTCGAAGAATATGTGTAATTTTGGTGGCTGGATGTTGAACTAGAATAAATAGGAGGAAGAATATTTGGATACTACAAAGTTAACAAGAGAAGAGGCTCTACGCCGTTGGAATGCTTCTAAGGAAAACAAACGTAAAATGGTGGAGAAACTGGAGAACTTGGTTCGCAAAAGCTGTCTGGAACGTACTGGTAAAGAACCTATAGGGGTAGAAGTATGGTAGTAGAAAAAATGTCTCTGGCTGTGATTAATGCCAATTCCATAATTCTGATTTTTAAGAATTCGGATGCAAAGGTAAATACTTAATGTGTTGAAAAGCAGTTTTATCATCCATCTAACTATTAATCTTTGTTAATTACACATAGAGATATACCATATATATGAAATATATTATGTATCTTTGCACCAAAGTAGAACCATTTAAATAAATACACTTATGAGTACAGTTTCAGTAACACC
>ERZ791909.918-NODE-918-length-22515-cov-3.029297_pt1 | contig 22515 bp, 30 predicted proteins | sample MGYA00510143_ERZ791909 | MGnify/ENA primary metagenome ERZ791909 (study PRJEB30046, sample SAMN00792093) | human gut metagenome | study: EMG produced TPA metagenomics assembly of the A metagenome-wide association study of gut microbiota in type 2... | reverse complement strand
ACCATGAAATATGGCGCAAACAAAGAAAAGGTTATCAGCGGAATCAAGAAGATTTCTAAGCCCGGCCTTAAGAAATATGCAAAAGCCGGTGAGGTTCCAAGAGTTTTAGGAGGACTGGGAATCGCAATCATCTCTACTTCAAAAGGAGTAGTAAGCGATAAAGAAGCCAGACGTCTTGGAGTCGGCGGCGAAGTAATTTGTTATGTATGGTAGGAGGAACTGAAGATGTCAAGAATTGGTAAAAAACCTGTAGTTGTTCCTGCCGGCGTAGAAGTAACGGTAGACGCTAACAATGTTGTTACCGTTAAAGGACCTAAGGGACAGCTGCAAGAACAGATCAGCAAGCTGATAAAAGTTGAGGTTGCAGAAGGCGTTGTAAACGTATCAAGAGACAGCGACCAGAGAGAATACAGATCTCAGCACGGACTTGCAAGAACTTTAATAAACAATATGGTTACAGGCGTAACAGCAGGCTTCGAAAAGAAGATGCAGCTTGTAGGCGTTGGCTATAAGGCAGAGAAGAAGGGAAAGACCCTGGTACTCAGCCTTGGATATTCACATCCTGTAGAACTGGAAGACCCTGAAGGAATAACAACTGAGTGTCCTTCCGCAACAGAGATCGTTGTAAAGGGAATCGATAAGGCGCTTGTCGGAAACTATGCGGCAAACATCAGAGCATGGAGACGTCCTGAACCTTATAAGGGCAAGGGTATTAAGTATGCTGATGAAGTTATCCGCAGAAAAGAAGGCAAGGCCGGCGCTAAGTAAGAGAAAGGAGTGAAGTGAAAATGGCTAAAGAAAGCAGAAATACAAGACGTGTCAAAAGACACGAAAGAGTAAGAAAAAACCTTTATGGAACTCCTGAAAGACCGAGACTTTGCGTTTACAGATCCAACAAGAACATTTCTGCACAGATAATCGACGATGTAAACGGAACCACACTGGTTGCAGCTTCATCACTGGACAAGGAACTGAAGGCAGAAGTAGGATACGGTGGAAACAAAGAGGCTGCAAAGAAGGTAGGAGCAGCATTAGCTAAAAGAGCTCTTGAAAAGGGTATCGAAGAAGTTTGCTTCGACAGAGGCGGATTCTTATATCACGGAAGAGTAGCAGAATTAGCTGAAGGCGCTCGCGAAGGCGGATTAAAATTCTAACAGGAGGAAATAAGGAATGCGTAATATCATTGATGCATCCAAGCTGGACTTAAAATCAACTATCGTTAGCATAAGAAGAGTTGCAAAGACAGTTAAGGGCGGCAGAAACATGAGATTCAGCGTAACCGTTGTAGTCGGAGATGAAAACGGTCACGTAGGCGTAGGTCTGGGAAAATCTCAGGAAATCCCTGAAGCTGTAAGAAAAGCTGAAGAAGATGCAAAAAAGAATTTAATATATGTTCCTACAGTAGGAACTACTGTACCACACAGAAACCTGGGCGTTTTCGGAGCAGGTAAAGTTTTGATCATGCCGGCTGCACAAGGTACAGGAGTTATCGCAGGCTCATCAGTACGTACAGTTCTGGAAGCTGCGGGAATCAGAGACGTAAGAGCTAAATCCATCGGCTCAAACAACACCGGCAACATGGCATATGCCACACTGGAAGGTCTTAAAGGCATGATGACAGTTGAAAAGGTTGCCAAGCTGAGAGGCAAAACAAAAGAAGAAATCTTAGGATAGGAGGAAAAGCGAGATGGCAAAAATGATTAAAATCACTTTAACAAAGAGCACAATCGGCGCTTCCCCTAAACAGAGAAAAGTTGTTGAAGCGTTGGGACTTAAAAAGATGCACCACTCAGTAGAATTAGCTGACACTCCGCAGACTCGCGGTGCTGTTGCTAAGGTTTCGCATCTTGTAACCGTAGAAGAAATTTAGGAGGTGCACGAAAAATGAAATTACATGAATTAAGAGCACCCCAGGGAGCTACAAGAGCACCTAAGAGAAAAGGTCGCGGTACTGCAACCGGTCAGGGTAAGACTGCCGGAAGAGGTATGAACGGTCAGAACTCAAGATCAGGTGGCGGCGTAAGACTGGGATTTGAAGGCGGACAGATGCCTTTATACAGAAGACTGCCTAAGAGAGGTTTCACCAATGTATGGGCAAAAGAGTATGCAATCGTCAACGTTGAGGAACTCAACAGGTTTGAGGCAGGAAGCGTTGTTACTCAGGTTGCTCTGGAAGAGGCCGGAGTGTTAAAGCAGGTAAAAGACGGTATAAAAGTTTTAGGACAGGGAAACCTGAAAGTTGCTTTAACTGTTAAGGCAGACAAATTCAGCAAAACTGCTGTTGAAAAAATTGAAGCTGCCGGAGGAAAGGCAGAGGTGATTTAGTATGGGTATGCTGAAGACGATTTCTCAAGCATGGAAAGTTGCGGAAATAAGATCCAAGATGATCTTTACACTGCTCATGCTGGTTGTGTTCCGTATCGGTTCCAATATACCGGTACCTAATATCAACAGAGCTGTACTGAGCGAAATGTTCACAGGAGAGGCAGGACTCTTTGATCTCTTTGACCTGTTCTCCGGCGGAGCATTCAGCAACTTCACCATTTTTGCACTGAGTATTACACCATATATCACTGCATCAATTATCGTTCAGCTACTCACTATGGCTTTCCCTTATTTCCAGAGACTTGCTCAGGAAGGCACCGAGGGAAGGAAAAAAATGGCTCAGATTACCCGTTATCTTACCGTTGTACTTGGTCTTATCCAGGCAACAGGTCTGACCATCGGTCTTTTCAGAAAAGCGGTAATCGACACCAGCGTGTTCTCCATCATCGTGGTTATACTTGTATTGACTGCAGGTACGGCTTTCCTCATGTGGCTGGGAGAACAGATAAATGATAAGGGAATCGGAAACGGTATCTCATTGATTATCTTTGCAGGTATCGTTGCAAGAATTCCAAGCGGCATCCGCAGCTTGACAACAAGCGTACAGGACGGAGCAATCTCTGCAGTAACTCTGGTTATTCTGGTAGTTCTCGCAGTTCTGGTTATTGCAGGCGTTGTAATGATCCAGGAAGGACAGAGAAGAATACCTGTACAGTATGCAAAGAGAGTAGTGGGAAGAAAGATGTACGGAGGTCAGTCGACTCATATTCCTATCAAGGTAAATCAGTCAGGCGTTATTCCTATTATCTTCTCACTGTCATTGCTCTCATTCCCGCTGACAATCACATACTTCTTCCCTAACACGGCATTTACCGAATGGGTAACAAAATGGTTATCACCATCAGGCAACCCGGGAGTATGGATTTACGGAGTGCTGAACATTATTCTGATCATAGCCTTTACTTACTTCTATACGGGTATAACTTTCAACCCTAATGAAGTAGCTAACAACCTGAAGGCTAACGGCGGTTTCATTCCGGGAATAAGACCGGGAAAAGCCACCGAAGATTATTTAAACAAGGTAATGTCAAGAATAACTATTGTAGGTGCTATATTCCTGGCACTGGTTGCAACATTACCTACAATAATAAGCGTTTTAACTTCACTGCAGATACATTTCGGCGGAACTTCACTTCTTATCGCCGTAGGTGTTGCACTTGAAACGGTGAGAGCGCTTGAAAATCAGATGCTTATGAGAAACTATCAAGGTTTTCTTAAATAAGCGTGCTCTGAAAGGGAGATGACATAAAATGCTTAGAACAATATTATTAGGGCCTCCGGGAGCAGGAAAAGGAACTCAGGCTGCAAAGATAGTTGAGAAGTACCATATTCCGCACATTTCCACAGGCGATATTTTCAGAGAAAACATCAAAAATGGAACAGAGCTTGGAAAGAAAGCTCAGGAATATATGAACAGAGGCGAACTGGTACCGGATGATCTGGTTATAGAGATTGCCACAACGAGACTTCTTGCAGACGACTGTGCAGAAGGCTTCCTGCTGGACGGTTTTCCGAGAACCGTATATCAGGCAGAAAAGCTTGATGAATTTCTGGCTGCTCACGGCTCGAAGATTGATAAGGTTCTTGACATAGCCGTAGAGAAGGAAGAACTCATGGTAAGACTTACAGGCAGACGTGTGTGCAAAGCATGCGGAGCAAGCTACCATGTTGTAAACATTCCTCCTAAGAAAGAAGGCATTTGCGATGTATGCGGCGGTCCTCTGGTTCAGAGAGCTGACGACAACGCAGAAACCGTGGCCAACAGAATTGAAGTTTACGAGGCTCAGACCATGCCTTTAATCGAGTACTATGAAAAGGCCGGAAACATAGCACACATTGACGGAGCTACCGGACTTGAAAGCGTATTCGCAGACATTGTAAAAGCTTTGGGTGAATAAATATGATCATCATCAAATCCGGACAGGAAATTGAGTTGATGCGCAGAGCCGGCAAGGTGTGCGGTGATATTCTTAAAGAACTTGGGAATATCATAAAACCGGGGATTTCCACCATGGAAATAGACCGCTTCGTGGAAAAGACCGTAAAAGCCAACGGGATGAAAGCATCCGAAAAAGGATACTGTGGTTATCCCGCCAGTGTATGTGTCTCAATAAATGAAGAAGTGGTTCACGGCATACCAAGCAAAAAGAGAATTTTGAGGGAAGGCGACATCGTCAGCGTGGATCTGGTAGTGGAATACAAAGGATACATGGCTGACGCCGCCAGAACTTATGCTGTGGGAGAAATAAGTCCTGAGGCAAGGCATCTTATTGAGACTGCCGAGAAAGCATTCTTCGATGGGATAGCTTTTGCAAAAGAGGGATACAGACTATCTGATATTTCCAATGCAATACAGAAAACCGTTGAAGGGGAAGGCTTCGGCGTAATCCGCGATTTTGTAGGACACGGCATCGGAAGCGACATGCATGAAGATCCGCAGATACCTAATTACGGAAAACCAGGCAAAGGTCCACGCCTTCAGAGGGGTATGACCCTGGCTATCGAGCCAATGATAACTCAGGGTTCATATGAGGTGGATGTATTGCAGGATAACTGGACGGCAGTCACCATCGACGGAGGACTTGCTGCGCATTATGAAAATACTGTTGTAATAACTGATGGTGAGCCCCAGCTGCTTACCTTGTAATGTGAAGAAGGAGATGTATTTATGGCGAAAAAAGACGTCATCGAGGCAATGGGAACGGTTGTTGACGCACAGCCAAATGCGATGTTTAAAGTTAAACTGGACAACGGTTTTGAAGTGCTTGCACACATTTCAGGCAAAATAAGAATGAATTATATCAGAATTCTCCCGGGCGACAAGGTAAAGGTTGAGCTTTCACCTTATGACCTGACACGGGGAAGAATTATCTGGAGAGATAAGTAATTTCTCCGCGGCAAAGCCCGGAAATTACAGTAAACAGAATAGGAGGAGTTAAAATGAAAGTAAGAGCTTCTGTAAAACCTATCTGCGAAAAGTGCAAAGTAATCAAGAGAAACGGTAAGGTAATGGTTATCTGTGAAAACCCTAAGCACAAGCAGAAACAAGGTTGATAGTCAGTAATGCAGCCGGCGGCAGAAAACCGGGGCTACCGCCAGACGGCTGTTTCAAATTAAATTAAGAGATCCTGTCTATATCGCTCCCGGAAAGGCGACGGAAGATAGGGGAAGGAGAAAAAGTATGGCTCGTATAGCCGGTGTTGACTTACCAAGAGAAAAAAGAGTAGAAATCGGTTTAACCTACATCTATGGTATTGGTAAACCAACCGCACAAGCTATCCTTGAAAAAGCAGGAGTAAACCCTGACACAAGAGTTAAGGACCTGACAGAAGAGGAAGCCGGTGCAATCAGAAAGATCATTGATGCAGAGTATGTGGTAGAAGGTGACCTGAGAAGAGAAGTTTCACTGAACATCAAGAGACTTATGGAAATCGGAAGCTACAGAGGTATCAGACACAGAAGAGGACTTCCTGTAAGAGGTCAGAACACAAAGACAAATGCAAGAACACGCAAGGGTCCTAAGAAGACCGTTGGCAGAAAGAAAAAGGCTAAGTAAAGGAGGTAGGAAGTAATGGCTAAAACTGTTAAAAAGGCAGTAAGAAAAAAGAGAAGAGAACGTAAGAACATTGAAAAAGGCCAGGCACATATCCAATCCACCTTTAACAATACTTTAGTTACTCTTACAGATATGGAGGGTAATGCACTTTCATGGTCAAGTGCAGGCTCCCTTGGATTCAAAGGATCCAGAAAATCAACCCCGTTCGCAGCACAGATGGCAGCAGAAGAAGCTGCTAAGGGTGCTATGGAACATGGCTTAAAGACTGTAGAAGTTTATGTAAAGGGACCTGGTTCCGGCAGAGAAGCAGCTATCAGAGCACTTCAGACTGCAGGTCTTGATATCACCATGATTAAGGATATCACACCAATCCCTCATAACGGATGCAGACCGCCAAAGAGAAGAAGAGTCTAGGGAAAGGAGGAGTAATTTAAATGTCAAGATATACAGATGCAAACTGCAAATTATGCAGAAGAGAAGGCCAAAAGCTTTTCCTGAAAGGCGAAAGATGCTACAGCAGCAAGTGTGCTATTGAAAGAAGAAATTACGCTCCCGGACAGCACGGTCAGGCAAGAAAGAAACAGTCAGACTACGGTATGCAGCTGAGAGAAAAGCAGAAAGCAAAGAGATTCTACGGAATTCAGGAAACTCAGTTCAGAAACCTCTTTGACAAAGCTGCTAAAAAATCAGGTAAGACCGGTGAAAATCTGATGATTCTGCTGGAAACAAGACTGGACAATGTGGTATTCAGACTTGGCTTTGCCGCTTCAAGAAAAGAAGCAAGACAGCTGGTAACTCACGGACACTTCACAGTTAACGGCAAGAAGGCGAACATTCCTTCAATGGAAGTTAAAGCCGGAGACGTAATAAAGGTTAAAGAAAAGAGCACAAGCTCACCTAAATTCAAGGAAATCAAGGAAATGTCAATCACAGTTCCTTCATGGATGACTGTAGACGTTGATAAATTAGAAGGTAAAGTCGTTGCTATGCCAAGAAGAGAAGACATAGACACTCCAATTGCAGAGCATTTAATCGTCGAATTGTATTCCAAGTAGCATATGCTAGATCAGCATAAACTTGGAATGAAAGGGAGGGTTTTGAGTGATAGAAATCGAAAAACCAACAATCAATAAGTTCATTGATCAAGACGGATGTTACGGCAAATTTGTTGTGGAACCTCTGGAAAGAGGATACGGAACTACTCTGGGTAATGCTCTGAGAAGAATTCTTCTCAGCTCTTTGCCGGGTGCAGCCGTTACGTCAATAAAAATCGACGGAATACTTCACGAGTTCTCAACTATACCGGGAGTTAAAGAAGACGTTACTGAAATTATATTGAATCTCAAGAAGCTTGCAGTCAGACTGGACGGAGAAAGCACAAAGAGAGCCATCATAAATGCGGTAGGACCTAAAGAGGTGACTGCGGCAGATATTATCGGCGACTCTGATATGGAAATCTTCAATCCGGATCTGCATATCGCAACTCTTGAGGAGAATGCTACTCTTGTTATGGAGATAAATCTTGCAAGAGGAAGAGGATATGTTCCGGCAGAACAGAATAAAACCGAATCTACACCGATCTCAGTAATCCCTGTGGATTCCATATATACTCCTGTCAGAAAGGTAAACTTTACTGTTGAAAATACAAGAGTAGGTCAGGTTACCGACTATGACAGACTGGTACTGGAGATCTGGACAGATGGTTCAATCACACCTGAAGAAGGCGTATCCATCGGTGCCAAGATCATGCAGGAACATCTTAACCTGTTTATCCAGCTGACAGATGCAACTGACGGACTGGAAATCATGGTTGAAAAGGAAGAGGATCAGAAAGAAAAGGCTCTTGAAATGACTATCGAAGAACTGGAACTTTCCGTTCGCTCCTTCAACTGCCTCAAGAGAGCAGCAATCAACACTGTTGAAGAACTTACTCAGAAAACAGAAGACGATATGATGAAAGTAAGAAATCTCGGAAAGAAATCTCTTGATGAAGTAAAAGCAAAATTGGAAGAATTAGGACTTGGACTTAAGCCGAGCGATGATTAACTTGCAAGAAAGGAGAATCTAAAATGCCAGGTTACAGAAAACTGGGAAGACCTTCTGCTCACAGAAAATCAATGCTGAGAAACCTTGTAACTGACCTGTTCAGAGAAGGAAGAATTCAGACCACCGATTGCAGAGCAAAGGAAGCCAGAAGAGAAGCAGAAAAACTTATCACATTGGCAAAGCGCGGCGATCTTCATGCAAGAAGACAGGTATTGGCTTACGTGTTTGATGAAAGCGTAGTAGCAAAGCTGTTTGATGAAATCGCACCAAAGTATGCCGACAGAAACGGTGGATATACAAGAATTCTGAAGTTAGGACCTCGTCAGGGCGATAACGCAGAAGTTGTATTCTTAGAATTAGTATAATCTAAAATAAGATACGAAAAAGCTCCCGCAAACGGGAGCTTTTTTAGTGAAAAAACTATTGCTGCATGAGCCGCCAGAGATGAGTCCGGCTTATTCCGAGAAGTTCGGCAGCTTTGGTTTTGTTTCCGCCGCACTGCTCAAGAGCATTTTGTATTTCTGCTGCAGTAGGTGTGTGACGATGGCCTGAAGAAGCTATTGACGGTGACGTTGCTGCAGCACTGAAGTTTTCGCTGGTCCCCTGCATGTGATGTGATTCGGCTGCCTGGGACATAATATGACTGCTGTCCGGAGAATTGGAAAGCAGAAATCTTACATCCTGAGAGTTTACTTCCTTATCGTAATATCCCAGAACAAAAAGTCTTTCAACAAAGTTCTGGAGCTCTCTGACATTGCCTTCCCACCTGTAATCCATCAGGGACTGGTATGCATCAGGAGCGATGCAGCCGGTATATGGGAGTCCGTATTTTTCAGAGAAGTTTTCGATAAAATTTTTCATTAGAACCCATATATCGGTTTGCCTTTCCCGGAGAGGAGGAATGGTGAGAAATACGGTGCCCAGACGATAAAAAAGATCTTGGCGGAAGCGTTTCTCTAATACCTCATTATATATGTCCTTATGGCTGGCAGCAATTACACGCACGTCAACAGGGATTATAGTATCATCACCGATTCTCCGGATTTCTTTTTCCTGAAGTACCCTCAAAAGAGCGCTTTGTGATGCAAGGGAAAGCTCGCCTATTTCATCGAGAAATACAGTGCCCTTATGTGCCAGCTCAAAGATACCTGCTTTGCCGCCTTTACAACCTCTACTACTTCTAAATTGATGTCCTCAGGCTTTACATCCACATCTGCCTTTATCAGTTCTCCTTTGGCTCCCGCCTTACGCTCTCTCTTTGCCATTACTCCAGGTCTTACCGTCGCCATTTGAGGCCTTGTGTTCGGAGTCACTATGGTTGCCATAAGGTTTCCTCCAAAGGCCGGCCTTGTCTGTTTCAGCCCTTTACTTTCATCTGCTCTGTCAAGTCCGTTTAGGCTTGCTGTGGTGTTCTCTTCAAGATAGTCCATATACTTTGATACGTTGATATCCAGTCTCGTGCAGTCTGCTGTCAGACCCGTATTCAGTCTTGCCGCTATTCTCGGTGCCAGATCTCTTCCTATGTGGGTGGCTCCGAAAAGCACGATTTCCGGTTTGTATTCATTTATCGCATCGGTTATTGCCTTTGCATATCCGTCTGTTGTATAGCGGGTAAGCAGAGGATGCTCCAGCAGATAAACCTTGTCTGCTCCATATTCATAAAGCTCATCTGCAAGGCCGCTTACTCCGTTGCCTACCAGTATCGCACATACCTTTGCATCTTCACCTCGTTCTCTTGACAGCTTGTAGCCTTCTCCTATGAGTTCCAGCGCCACATTCATCAGCTTGCCGTCTCTTTGCTCCGCAAACACCCATATGTTCTTGCATTCTTCTAACTTACTCATCTTCTGCTCCCTCCTAAATGATGTGCTTCTCTTTCAGAGCAGCTACAAGGTTCTCTGCCTTCTCCCTTGGCGTATCGCCTTCTACTGTCACACCTGCCCCCTTTGGCTTTGGTGTGAAGGATTTAAACACATTGGTTGGGGATGCCTTAAGCCCTACTGTCTTAAGGTCTACTCCGATATCTTCCGCATTCCATACCTTGATGTCTGCCTTTGCCGCTTTTAATATTCCCGGCACTGACATGTATCTTGGTTCATTAAGCTCCTTTATGGCTGTAAGAACGCACGGCAGTTTTACCTTAAGCACTTCATACCCGTCTTCCAGTGCTCTCTTTACCTTTACATATTCTCCTTCAAGATTGAATTCCTTTACATATGTATCGTGACATAGCGGCACACAATATAGGAACTCTTACTCATGTGGGCCTTTATACTTTTGTCGATCCGAGAAACGGTGGAGGAAAGCTTAACGACGTTACCACAGAGGATATAGTGAAGCTTGTTGAGATTGACGGAGAAGAAAGACTTTTATACAAGCCGATGCCTATTGATGTTGTATTTCTGAGAGCAAGTTATGCAGACGAATACGGCAACTGCACCGTACATAGAGAAATAGGCTCACTGGACTGCACAGCCATGGCGCAAGCCTGCAAAAACAGCGGCGGAAAGGTTATAGTCCAGGTAGAAAAAATCGTTCAGGCAGGTAGCCTGGATCCTAAACTTGTGAAAATCCCCGGAATATATGTTGATTCCATCGTTGTAGGCAATGAAGCTGATAATATGCAATGCCTCGGTACGCCTTATGACGGCTCACTTACAGGTGAGTTCAGAATACCTGTGGACGCAATCCCTCCGGTTCCACTTAATGCAAGAAAAATAATCGCCCGCAGAGCCGCCATGGAACTGACGGAAAACGCAATTGTCAACCTGGGAACAGGCGTACCGGAGGTTATAGGAAATGTTGCAGCTGAAGAGGGGATATCTGATTATATGACGCTGACTGTAGAGGCCGGCTCCATAGCAGGCGTGCCTATGGGAGGAACCCAGTTCGGAGCAGCAGCGAACCCTATGTGCATACTCGACCATAACGTGCAGTTCGACTTCTATCAGGGAGGAGGACTGGATCTGGCTTTCCTGGGTCTGGCAGAAACGGCACCTAACGGTGATCTGAATGTATCGAAATTCGGTACACGTCTTGCCGGTGCAGGTGGATTTATCGACATAACCCAGAACGCAAAGAAGGTTTGCTATTGCGGCACATTTACGGCCAAAGGCCTTGAAGTGGAATGCAGAGACGGAAAACTCGACATAGTAAAGGAAGGAAGCAAAAAGAAGTTTGTAAAAGAAGTTGAACATATAACTTTCTCCGGATATTATGCCAACAAGGTTAAGCAGCCGGTATTGTACATAACAGAAAGAGCAGTGTTTGAACTGCGCGAGGACGGAGTTACCCTCATAGAAATAGCTCCCGGAATAGACTTAAAAACTCAGGTCATAGATCAGATGGAGTTTACTCCGAAGCTTGCTGATGAAATAAGACTTATGGATGAAAGAATTTTCAGAGACGAACCTATGGGCTTAAAAAAATAAAAAAGTAAGGGTCTGCCGATACAGGCAGCATCCCGGAAAGGCTAATCCCCGGAAGATCAAGCAGCTCTCCCGGGGATTAGTCATTTTACAATAAATAAGAACAGCTTTTTTTATTCAGATGTATTTTTGTTAAGTTTGGAGGCTTTAGGAAGCTTCTTGAAACCGGGCACTGAAAAATCCAGGCCGGCCACCATCTTAACAATCCATAGAAAAAGCATAAGTACGCAAAGAGGTATCAGGCAGGTTGTTACAATCATGACGGCAACGCCTTCCAGCATTTTGTTCAGTGACTGCTGAAACTTTACGGTGCCTTCGGTGATTTTACTGCTTACTTCGTCTGTTACAGTTTCGGTTTTCTCCACAATATTGTTCCAAAGATTTTTGAAAAAGCCCTCATCGTCAGCTTCCTCAGAGGCGTCCGCGCCTGATTGGGAATCCTGCAGAGAATCTGCTGCCGGAGAAGACTGAGCTGTATCTGTTTCACCGTCAACCTCAATATCATAGCTTACGTTATATGTATTGTTTATGATATTTGTCACGACGGCGCTTGTAGGAATCAGAGCCCACAAAAGCATGCTCATGACCATGAATTTGCATGCGATTTTTCTGAGTTTTATCTTGCCGCCGGTGCCGGTCAGCAATATGCTGACAGCAATTAAAAGCAGGGCTGCGGGCACAAGTATTTTGAAGGCTACAAAGCCTGTCATTGTAAGAAGGTACTTTTCAAGTATTATTGCCACATATACTATTACCATATATCCGGCAACATCAGCCAGCTTATTGGCTATAGGTGTTGTTGCATCCCCGGGCACAAGGGCTGCAGCTGTGGCAAGAGCAGCTGCGGTTCCGGTCATGATAATTGCTTTATTTTCAAGATTATCCAGTGTTTCTGTCGTCTTTTCATAATTTGCAGGGTCACCGGCCCATGGTGCAGCGACAAAAAAGGACACACATCCTATTGCTATTAAGATTATCACACATACTATTTTTTTCGTGAGTTCATTTTTTACCATATATAATCCTCCACACTTACAGCATTTTGTAATTCAATACCTATATAACATGGTATCATATCATTTTTTTATTTCAACAATAAGTTTCCTTGCCTGACAGATGGCATCCTCCTTTTCCCTGATTACATCATTCATCTTTTCGATCTGCAGATTTATGGCTTGCACCAGTACATCATCAGGTGAATCGATGACATTCTTGATTTCTTTTACCTTAAAGCCGAGCTGCTGCATGAGTTTTATTCGTTTTATTCTCTGCTGAGCTGCCTCGTCGTAAAGAAGATATCCATACTTGTTTTTCCCTGTGGCCTTTACGAGACCGGCCTTTTCATAACCCTGAACTGCTCTTCTGGATATTTCCAGAAGGTTGCATACCTGGCTTAAAGTCCTCGTTTTACCCATTATTACCTCTCCTTTCAGCCTAAAACTGCACGCTGCGTGCAGTCAACAGCATTTTTAAATGTAAGAAAACTGCTTTGTCTGCACAGCAGAAGCTGTATATTTCGCGAAAAATCTGCAGGCAATCCTGAAGTGATCGGGTGGCACTTACAAATCCCGTAGCCTTTCAGGCGGTTTTATGATAAAATGAATCAGAACATAAGATGATAGACATGCGGAAACGCAGGGAGAGGATAATAAATGAATTTAGACAATCTGAATGAAAGACAGAAAGAAGCGGCTATGTGCACAGAAGGCCCGCTGCTTATACTGGCAGGAGCAGGAAGCGGAAAGACGGCTACAATGACGCACAGAATAGCTTATCTCATAGAGAAGGGCATAAGCCCCTACAAGATTCTTGCAGTTACCTTCACCAACAAGGCAGCTGCAGAAATGCGCCAGAGAGTGGAGCGGTTGACAGGTGTATGTCCGGGGATGTGGATTCTCACATTCCATTCCATGGGTCTCAGAATTCTCAGAGAGAATTATGAAGCTGCAGGGTACGAAAAAAACTTTGTTGTATATGATACGGTGGATCAGAAGGCTCTGCTGAAAAACATTCTCAAGGATCTGAATGTCGATCCCAAAGAGTACCCTGTAAATTACATAGGGGCAATTATCAGCAAGGAAAAAGAAGCAGACCGCAGTCCGCAGGAATATCTGGAGGAGGAAGGGGAAAACTTTAAGAGCAAGATTATATACAGCGTTTACAGAGAATACCAGTCCAGGCTCAGGAAGAATAACGCCATGGACTTCGACGACCTGTTGCGGAATACCCTTCATCTTCTGAGAGATTATCCGGATATACTTGGAGAATATCAGAGAAGATTTTTATACATAATGGTGGATGAGTATCAGGATACCAACCATATACAGTACGAAATAATAAAAATGCTGGCTGCTGCCAGCCGCAATCTGTGTGTGGTAGGAGATGATGATCAGTGTATATACCAGTGGCGAGGCGCTGATATACGTAACATTCTCGACTTCGAAAAAGATTTCAAGGAAGCCAGGGTTATAAAGCTGGAGCAGAATTACCGCTCATGTGGGAACATATTGTCGGCGGCTCATTCGGTAATAAGAAACAACAAAGGACGCAAGGCAAAAAAACTGTGGACAGAGCAGGAAGAAGGACATAAAATCGTTTATACACGATGTGATAATGACAAAGAGGAAGCATCATACGTTGCCCGGCAGATACAGCTTATGGAAGGCCCTTACAGGAGTTTCGACGATTTTGCCGTGCTTTACCGCACCAATGCCCAGTCCAGACTTTTTGAAGATGCGCTCAGGAGGCAGATGATACCTTATCAGGTGCTTTCGGGATTCAGCTTTTATGAGAGAAAAGAAACAAAGGATATGATTTCCTATATGCGTCTGGTGGTAAACCCAAAAGACGACATGGCGTTTCTGAGAATAATAAACGAGCCGAAAAGAGGTATAGGACCCAAGACCATTGAAAAACTCAAAGTGCTGGCAGAGGTACAGGGAAAATCCATGATGGAGGTCATTTCTGACCCCGAAGTAGCGGCAGGACTGCCGGCAAAGGCAGGCGTTTCTGTTATGAATATGGCTCAGGTGATTGAACTGTGCAGAGAGGAAAGAGATAACCTTAGAATATCGGATATTTACGACCTGCTTCTGGTAAGAACGGGATATCTCAAGTCCCTGGAGGACCAGAACACCATAGAAGCAGAGGGACGTATAGAAAACCTTATGGATTTTAAATCGTTTATATACGATTTTGAAAAGGAGAAAGAAGCACAGGGTGAGGAGGCTACCCTGGAGGAATTTCTCGAAAAGGTAGCTACCGACGGAGATGCAGATAAATACCAATCGGAGTCAGGCAAAGTAACGCTTATGACTCTTCACAGTGCCAAGGGTCTTGAATTTCCGGTGGTTTTTATGCCGGGAATGGAGGATGGACTTTTCCCCGGACATCGCGCCATGGATTCAGAGGAAAAAATGGAAGAGGAGCGCAGGCTTTGCTATGTGGGAATGACCCGTGCAAAGGAAAGGCTGTTCCTCACCGGTGCGGCCTACAGAGTTATCTATGGGCAGGGTGATTATACAAGAGAATCTACATTCCTAAGGGAACTGGATCCTAAGGTTCTGGATGAAGCAGGAGATTCTGTATATGTACCGAACCGGAGAACCGTAAATTCAGTGGGAATCGATACGGGAAGCCTGGATGGCTTTGCAGTACCTGCATACAAGCCATATGATCCTCTGCAGCGTGCGAGAAAAGAATCCAAGGTAAACGCTTCGGGAAATGATTCGGATTTCAATGCCGGAGATGCTGTTGCCCACGGAAAATTCGGACGGGGAATTGTGTTGGAGGCCGACGAAAAAACAGTAACTGTCATTTTTGAAGAAGCCGGCAGAAAAAAGCTGGCAAGGGGCATTGCGCCGCTGAAAAAAATATAATCGGAGAAAAATATGGAAAAGAGCAGAAAACAGTCAGGCAGTAAAGCAGACAGAATAAAAGAACTGGTAGAGGTACTCAATCATGCATCAAAAGCATATTACCAGGAAAGCCGCGAGATAATGACCAATCATGAATACGATGCGCTGTATGATGAGCTGGTTTCCCTGGAAAAAGAGACGGGAATTGTTCTCTCGGGCAGTCCCACAGTTAATGTTGGCTATGAAGTTCTGTCTAATCTTCCAAAAGAAAAGCACCCTTCCAAGATGCTTTCCCTGGACAAAACCAAAGACGCAGAACAGCTGGCGTCATGGCTGGGAGATAAGGAGGGTCTGCTGTCATGGAAGCTGGACGGGCTGACGGTGGTTCTTACCTATGAAGAAGGAAAACTTTCCAAAGCAGTAACAAGAGGAAACGGCGAAATCGGAGAAGTTGTGACCAGCAATGCCAGAGTGTTTGCGAACCTCCCTCTCAACATAGACTTTAAGGGACGGCTGGTTCTGAGAGGTGAAGCTGTAATATCCTATGATGATTTCGAAAAAATAAATTCGGAAATCGACGATGAAGGCGCAAAATACAAAAATCCGAGAAATCTGTGCTCCGGCTCGGTAAGGCAGCTTGACAACAGAGTTACAGCAGAAAGAAACGTGAGATTTTACGCTTTTGCGCTGGTTTCTGCAGAGGGAATGACCTTTAATGCCCGCAGCCGTCAGATGGAATGGCTGGCTGATCAGGGATTTGAATGCGTGACATGGAGAAAAGTCCATGGCGGAGATGAAATACCCTCCACTGTGGAATGGTTTGCCCAACATATTGCAGAAAATCCGATTCCCTCAGATGGACTTGTCCTGATTTACGATGATATAGAATATGGGCTGTCACTGGGGACCACCGCAAAGTTTCCGAGGGATTCCATTGCCTTCAAGTGGAAAGATGAGATAAAAGAAACAACTTTAAAAGAGATAGAATGGAGCGCGTCAAGAACCGGATTGATAAACCCTGTAGCCATATTTGAGCCCGTGGAGCTGGAAGGAACCACCGTAAGCCGGGCCTCAGTCCATAACATCAGCGTTATGCGGGAACTGGCATTAGGCATAGGAGACAAGATAAAGGTCTACAAGGCAAACATGATAATCCCTCAGATAGCGGAGAACATAACAAAAAGCAATAATGTAGAAATACCTGACAGCTGTCCCGTATGCGGCGGTAAAACCACAGTAAAGGAAGAAAACGGTGTAAAGACATTAAACTGCGTAAACCCGGAATGCCTGGCAAAACACATTAAGCGGCTGACACTCTTTGTTTCAAGAGATGCCATGAACATTGAAGGGTTGTCTGAGGCAACCATCGAAAAATTTGTTGCCGAGGGAATGATAAAAGAAATGGCTGATGTTTTCAGGCTGGAACGCTTCAGAGAACGAATAGTCGAAATGGAGGGTTTTGGAGAAAAGTCCTTTGAAAATCTCATTGCTTCCGTTAATAAGGCAAGGAAAACCACGCCGGAGCGACTTCTGTACGGCCTGGGAATACCGGGAATAGGAAAGGCCAACGCAAGGCTTATCGCGAGAGCCTGCGGGGGCAGCTGGGAAGAAATACAGTCACTTGATGAAGACAGACTTGTTGCCATTGAAGGAATAGGTGATATAATGGCAGCGGGCTTCGTAAAATTTTTCAGGGAACAAAAAAATACAGAGTCTGTAAAAGATATTCTCAGAGAGGTTACCTTAGATGAAACCATAGAAAAAACCGGAAGTACCCTGACCGGCAAGACCTTCGTTATAACAGGCAGCCTGGAACATTTCGCTAACAGAGACGAACTTAAAGACCGGATAGAAAAAGCAGGAGGTAAGGTAGCCGGGTCGGTAAGCTCAAAAACCAGTTACCTTATCAACAACGACCTGCTTTCAACATCAGGAAAAAACAAAAAGGCAAAAGAACTGGGAATAGAAATAATCGATGAAGAGACAATAATGGCCTGGCTTAAATAAGGTCTTGAAAAATCCCCTGAAAAATAATATAATATTACAGTAATTAAATTGCCCTTAGAGAGCTTCGCCTGGCATGGTTTGGGTCCTGCGCAATGGGATGCCGTGAACCTTGTCAGGTCCGGAAGGAAGCAGCAATAAGCGGAAGTTCTTATGTGCCGCAGATCAGCCTTCTCCAACGCCACGCGCGGCTCTTTAAGGGCAATTTTTATAAGAAGGAGCTTTTCCAATGTATACTGCCCTCTACAGAGCCTGTCGTCCGGAAACTTTTGACGAGATTCTCGGACAGGAGCATATTGTAAAAATTTTGAAAAATCAGGTAAAGGCAGATAGCGTAAGTCACGCCTATCTATTTTGTGGTACCAGAGGAACAGGCAAAACCACTACTGCAAGAATTCTGGCTAAAGCTGTCAACTGCCTTTCGGAGGGTGACAGGCCTTGCGGAGTGTGTGACCATTGCAGAGCTATTAAAGAAGGCAATTTTATTGACGTCATAGAGATAGATGCAGCCTCAAATAACGGTGTAGAGAATATAAGGGAACTCCGGGAAAGCGTCAAGTATCCTCCTGCGGCAGGACGCAAGAAGGTTTATATAATAGATGAGGTTCATATGCTTTCCACAGGAGCCTTCAATGCACTGCTTAAAACCCTGGAAGAACCTCCTGAGCATGTGATGTTCATACTTGCCACCACAGAGCCTCAGAAGCTCCCGGCGACTATTCTGTCAAGATGTATGAGGCTTGACTTCCGGCGTGTATCACAAAATATCATTGCAGACAATATGACCGAAATATGCAGCAGCCGCGGTGTGGAACTCATGCCGGATGCGGCGAGACTTCTGGCCGGATGTGCCGATGGTTCGGTGCGCGACGGACTGAGCATTCTGGACCAGGTCCTTGCCGGAGGAGACAGGATCATTGACCGTGACAAGGTCCTGGAATATGTGGGAACCACGGGGGAGGAGTTCTTTATTGATCTTACAGAACTGGTATCCCTGAGAAAGTCTGCCGAAGCGCTGGTTCTTCTGGACAGAGTGCTTCAGGAAGGCAAAGATGTAAAGCAGATAATGAAAGACTGGGTAAGCCACTACAGAAGTCTTCTTATCACCAAATTCATAAAAAATCCGGCGGATATGCTGAACATGTCCGTTGAAAACATAAAAAGAATCGAAGAACAAAGCCGCAAAATCACCTTCGACGAAATAGATTTCGCAATAATGAGGCTTTCTACTACCATAAACAATGCAAGGTGGTCTACAAATCCGAGAGTTCTTCTGGAACTCGCCATTGTTGCCATATCAGAAGGACCAGACAGGAAAGAACGGCCGGCGCCAAAGAAAAGCGCAGCACCTTCCGAATCACCGTCAGCCGGTTATCAGCCTGATACAGCATCGGAGCACAAACTTATTTCTCCCAAACCGGAAAAGAAAGAAGAAGGTGCATCGGATCTGACTCCGCAGGGTAACAAACTTCATCAGACCGATGGTGACCCGCAGTTTCAGGAGATCTGGGAAGATATATTTCGTTCCGGACCTGGAAGCGCAGGAAGCTTCAATCTCATAAGGAGCGGCACAGAAGCAGTGCACATGGGCAGTGACAGTTTTACCATAACGGCCAATAGTGATTTCACTCGCAGATTTACCGAGCAGAAGAGACAGGAACTTGAAGCCATGGTTTCTCAAAGAGCAGGAAGGCAGCTGCGAATGATATGTGAGCTTAAAGGAAAGGAAACTGCGGACACATCAGGCGCTGAAGGAGATGCAGAGGAAATTGCCAAAGAAGCTGAAAAGCTTCTTGGCATAACAGTAGATATAGAATGATTTTTCAGGAGGAAATAAAATGGGAAAAGGAATGAGAGCCGGAAAGAAACCGTCTTCAGGCGGAGGAGGCATGCAGAAACAGCTTCAGCAGATGCAGGCAATGCAGAGAAAAATGGAAATGCTGCAGGCTGAAATAGAAGAAAAGGAAGTTACGACCACAGCAGGCGGCGGCGCTGTTACAGCCGTGGTAAACGGAAAAAAAGAAATTGTAAAGCTGGAACTGAAAGCTGAAGTTGTTGATCCTGATGATATCGAAATGCTGCAGGATCTGATTATTGTTGCCGTCAATGAAGGACTCAGACAGATAGATGAGATATCCAGCACAGAGATGGGAAAACTCACAGGCGGACTGGGAATTCCCGGACTTTAGAGGACGACGATGAAACAGTATCCAAGACCGCTGGCAAAGTTAATAGGTGAATTATCCAAGCTTCCGGGAATAGGTTACAAGACGGCCCAGAGACTTGCCTTTCATATTCTGTCCCTTGAGGATTCAGAGGCTGAGGCATTAGCTCAGTCCATAACAGATGCTAAAAGAGAAATGAAGTATTGCAGTATATGCGGAAATCTTACAGATACGGATCCGTGCATCATATGCAGTGATGGAAGCCGACGGCAGGATGTCATATGTGTAGTTGAAAGCCCCAGAGATGTGGCCGCTATGGAAAGAATAAGAGAGTTCAACGGGCTGTATCATGTCCTCCACGGAGTGATATCTCCTATGGAAGGAATAGGGCCGGAGGATATCAACCTCAAGTCGCTGATTACAAGACTTCAGAACAATGATGTCAGAGAACTCATAATTGCCACAAATCCCAATATCGAGGGTGAGGCCACAGCCATGTACATAGCAAGGCTTATCAAGCCTGCCGGAATTAAGGTGACAAGGATTGCCCACGGCCTGCCTGTAGGAGGGGATCTGGAATACGCAGATGAAGTAACACTTCTCAAGGCCATGGAGGGCCGCAGGGAATTATAAAAAACATCTCTCTGAGGCTGTGCTCAGAGAGATAATTTTTTTTCTTTTGCAAGCTGCAGAAGGTAAGAATATCTGGCCCGGGCTGCCAGAAGATTATATGAAGCATAATCTATGGCTTTCTCATCTGTAAGTTCATTGAAGGTGAGCACAGCCATTTCCAGTTCGGATTTGGCATTGTCAATAGACCTGTATAGTTGGTCATCCTGGGAGAATCCGGTGTTTTCTGAAGCGCCGGCCTTAAGAGCGCCGGTGCCGCGGATTTTATCCAGAACAAAGGGGTGTCCCTTTAAAATTTTTTCCTTAATTGAGACGGACAAATTCATCACACCTTTCCGGTTATTTAATTCTATTTTATTCCATAATCACATATTTTATACAAAAGCGGAGGGATAGAAATGGGTTTAGATTTAAGTGTGTTCCTGACGTATGCAGGAGCGATAATATTACTGTTTATATTCGGCAAATTGTTCCTGTGGCCGCTGAAAATTATTCTCAAGCTGGCCGTCAACAGCCTCATCGGAGGAGCAGCCATTCTTCTTATAAATATTATTGGAGCAGAAATAGGAATAATAATACCTCTAAACATGCTCAATGCCCTTATTGTGGGAGTCCTGGGACTGCCGGGAGCAATATTGCTGATTGTGCTTACTATATTATAGATAAAACCTCTGAGAGGTGCAGTAATTATGAACAGAAGAAGAATTTTTACAATAATACAGGTGGGGAATCTTTCGGACATGCCCAGCAGAGCCTATGATTTTTCACTGGTTATAGCTGTTGCCGTGAATATTTTTATCGCAATTTTCGACACTTTCCCACAGGCGGATCCATATGAGAGAATAATATGGTGGGTGGAATGTATCACTGTCGTATTTTTTGCCGTGGACTACATTCTGCGCATATGGACAGCAGATTTCCTTTACGAAGATATAAGCCCCGGGAAAGCCACAATACGGTTTATTTTTTCCTGGGCAGGCTTGGTGGATCTGCTGTCATGTGTACCTTTCCTGGTGGCCTCCGGCGGAGGAGCCCTGAGAATGTTCAGAATTATCAGGATACTCCGTGTCTTCAGGATTCATCATTACGCGGATCCTTTGAGAGTCATAGGCGATGTGCTAAAAAAGAAAAAAGGTCAGCTGCTTTCATCGATTTTTATCGTTTTCATATTGATGGTTGCATCATCACTTATGATGTACAACCTGGAGCATGAAGCTCAGCCCGAGGCTTTTGCCAATGCATTTTCGGGATTCTGGTGGGCTGCCAATACTCTTCTTACGGTAGGATATGGTGATATTGTACCGGTGACTATGGCAGGTAAGATATGCGGTACGCTGCTTACTTTCCTTGGAGTGGGAATAGTGGCCATTCCTACAGGTATTCTTTCGGCGGGCTTTATGGAGCAGGTATCCATAGTAAGGGAGAAAGCACTTGTGGAAGGCGTTATAAGAGACACTGCTTTTTCGGAAAAGGAAAGTGAAGAAAAAGAAGATTACAGTTACTGTCCGTATTGCGGCAGAAAACTCCATTAGACATGAGATCTGAGCACCCTGCGCTGCTCATGAACTGAAAAACACCAAGAATAAGGCACGAGAAAAAAGTCAGTTTGTAAAGGCAAACTGACTTTTTGCTTTTTTCACTATTCTCCAAAATCAATATGGGAGAAATTCATGTCACGCTGACGGAAATATGGAATCAATCCACGCTGCAGAAATCTGCTGCCTGTCCCAATGACCTGGTGCAGAGAGACTGATTCCTGATTGTCATACCAGTATGTAAGCATTGATATAATAGCAGAAGAGGCCATTTCAATAAAAATTTCCGTTTCAAAATCACAAGAAGGAATATTGAGAATGCTTTTAAGCGTCTTTTTAACCCGAACTTTTGCAGCGGAGAGAAATTGCGGATCTCCATGAGGGCCAAGGAGAAGCGCAAGGAATTTTCCGTTCGTACAGTAAAAATCCAGAATTATTTCTTTTGTCGCCGAAACAGAAGAGGCATTTGACGCTTGGCGGAGAAAAGCATCATATGAATATTCCATTTCCTCTTCAACGGCAGCCAGAACATCATATATATCAGAAAAATACTGATAGAAGGTGCTGCGATACACACCGGCGCAGTCGGTAATCTCTTTTATTGTAATTTTATCGATGGGTTTCTCCTCATAAAATTTCCAGAATGAGTCAATAAGCTTCCTGCGAGTGCGGGCGGTGCGATCAGGTTGCTTTTTCATATTTCGGCCTCCATATAATACGACAAATTAAAGGACATTGTCTGTTGATGATGTTTTATCTCAAGAATATAATTTAAATAATACAACAAGATGTCGTATTTAACAAGGAGAATATTTATGGGAACAAACGTAATTCTGTTTCGTATATGATAATGTCTTAATATATCGCAAGAGAAAATGTCTTAAGTAGATAAATATGGTACACTAGCTT
>ERZ791909.914-NODE-914-length-22550-cov-3.930429_pt1 | contig 22550 bp, 20 predicted proteins | sample MGYA00510143_ERZ791909 | MGnify/ENA primary metagenome ERZ791909 (study PRJEB30046, sample SAMN00792093) | human gut metagenome | study: EMG produced TPA metagenomics assembly of the A metagenome-wide association study of gut microbiota in type 2... | reverse complement strand
TTTGCGCCGAAGCAGGTTCTCTTGCGCCCGCTCCGGCGTTTTGCTATGCCAGGCACAGACAGCCGCGAATTTCAGCTTTGATCTGAAGTCCGCGGCTGTCCGTGTCTGGGCTGGAATGAAATTGTTGCGAGGTTGGATTGTGGTGTAGTTTTACACTGCAATGCCTGCGGGTGCCCGGATTCAGGAGAATACGATGAAAGAAAATTCCGAAAAGCTTTTTCTCAAAAAAGAAGGAATGCTCTGGCGCCCTGTATTTACCCTGGCGAGAAATGAAAAAAAAATATATGCATTGCTGAAAGAAAAAGGTATTGACGCTTATCTTCCATTGCGAACTCATGTCAATATACAACCGGTAATCAGCAAAGGAAAAAACTATTGTTACAAGCGCAAATTGGCAGTTCCCATGTTTTCGAATTATCTTTTTGCATGCTTATCATATGACAGTTGTTCCGAACTGCAGAGAAATCGTTCCGTGATCCGTGTGTTGCCTGTCTCTGACATACAGGAAGATGCTCTGATGAATGAACTGAAAATGATTCAGGCCCTTGAAATTTATTCTGAAAATGAGGAGATTGACATTTCAAATGGAATTGTCAGGGGAACGCGCGTTAAGTTTACTGATGGTCAATTCGCCGGTTGGGAGGGCATTGCGGTGGACGAGGCTGACAATAAGGGATTTGTCTATATCAATATATCTTCTGTCGAGGCAAATGTAGGATTAAGATATCCTGCCATGTGGTGTGAAGCAATAGGAGAAACTGCAAATTGAGTACCTCTGCAGGCACCATTGTTTCATGTACGGAGCAGGGTGATGCTTCCGCCATGTTTACGGTAGTGGGAACAGATACCTACCTCGGAGCTCACATGGAAAAGCATTTACGCAGCAAATTCCAGCTCGTTTATGGATATTCTCAAAATGAGGAGATCGCCGTAGATATTCGGGAAATACCCGTCAACGAAATTAACAAACTTCCAAAGAATATTCCGTCCGTCAAATCCGATTGGTTTGTTGTTTGCATTGACCCCGGCATCGGATTCGAAAAATATATCGAAAAACTCAAAAGATTATTTGATGATTTGGCGGCACAGGGGTTTATCGGAGATATATGTTTTCTTTCCTCCGCTGCGTTATGTATGCCTGATATCGGACAAAAAATAACAGAGGATACTATTGTATATTCACGCAATGAACATGATCTTGCTTTCGCTGTCGGAGAGCAGCTTCTGACTGTTCTCGGTTGTAGCGGCAAAGGATATGCAGTTCCGCATATTATGCGCATCGGGGTTCCTTACGGCGATGAAATCGGGATGGAAAAACTGCCCGGCTTAGTAAATCGGCTGGTTGCCGACGCTCAAAATCAATCCGCCGTGCAAATTCCGTTAGGCAGGGAAGCAAAACGTTCCCTGACACATATTTCTGACATATGTGAATCCGTCATTGGATTGATGTGTTCCGAATATTGCCCGCCTTTGGTTAATATTCCCGGAGAGACAAAATCTATCGGCGATATCGGGAGGGCCATATCAGAGAACTGTCAGGCTGTTTTCAAAGAGAGCGGGTTGAGCAGATATGACGATTTGGATTTTTACACCGGAGATCAGGAACTTTCTGATGATATTTTTAAAGAGCACCTGAAATATAACCGCAGGTATTCATTTGAAAAATGGCTGGGAGAAAGAAGGTATCTCAGACAATTATAATTCAGGCAAATGCACTTCATTCAATATCCCGACAGAGCTTGGGGACTTGTCCAGACCAGGCCATGCTTTGAAAAAAAGGTTTTACAATACATCGAAAGGTGCGGTCTGCCGTGCTATCTGCCCTTGGCTCGTCAGGTGAAATCCAGATTTCGCATTTCGCATTTGCCGATATTCAGACGTTATCTTTTTGCCGCGTGGAATATTCATGATCGACGTTCATTGGCAATGTGTTCAAATATTGTCAACTATATCGAAGTTCCGCCGGGTTGTGATACAGACATCATTGCACAAATGGAGTCGCTTTACAAAATTGAACTTCTGTCGGAAACGCGCGAGATAAATCTTCAAAATCTTTTACGCCTGCCGAAAAAGAGACTTCAAACCATCAGGAGCGGCCCGCTGAAAGGATTCACCGGATATTGGAAAGAATTGAATGGCAAGAACGTATTTGCCGTCATTATGAATGTGCTGGAATGTAAATTTGAAGCAACCGTGGATGGTGCCGGGTTGATCTGCGATTGACGCATGGCTCAACTGCTTCTCAAAAATCTCCCGATACCGGAGATTCCGGAACTTTCCGGTCGACAATGGTTCAAGCTTGCAGGGATTGATGATTTCAGCCGTCGGCTTCAAACGGAGTTCAACGCTCGAAATATACCATACTGTCTGCCTCGGATGCGTGTAGTCGGAGAGGCAGGAGTAATTGTCTGCGGCGGCCCATAATAATTTCTTTCCTGATATCCCGGGAACAATTTCCGAGGCAGCAGAGTTGCCGGCCTGTGCAATAAAGTGAAATATGTGCGGATTTGCGCGGATTTTGATAAAGCTTCCATTATGAGCATGTTGCGGAAAATCAGAGACGATGAAGTCAAACTTGGCATCATCGGCCTCGGCTATATCGGGCTGCCGTTGGCGGCGAAATTTGCGAGGAGGTACGATACCGTCGGCTTTGACGTGAAGCCGGAGCGGTTGGAAGCGTTGCGGCGCGGGGAGGATGCGACGCTCGAAACCTCATCGGAGGACTTGAAAGCCGCGATCCGCCTGAAATACTCCGGCGACCCGGCCGATCTGAAAGACCGGGACATTTTTATCGTGACCGTGCCGACGCCGGTGGATCAGTACAACCGCCCGGATTTGACGCCGTTGTATAAAGCGAGCGAAACCGTCGGCAAGGTGATGAAGCCGGGAGCGATCGTCGTTTACGAGAGCACGGTATATCCGGGCTGCACCGAAGAGGAGTGTGTGCCGGTACTGGAACAGTTTTCCGGGCTGAAATTCAATATCGACTTTTTCTGCGGATACAGCCCGGAACGGGTCAATCCCGGGGATAAAGAGCATACTTTGACGAATATTCCGAAGATTACTTCCGGTTCTACTCCGGAAGCCGCAGAGGTCGTTGATACGCTTTACGGCGTTATTCTGAAGGGCGGAACCTATCGGGCCGGTTCGATCAAAGTGGCGGAAGCCGCGAAGGTGATCGAAAATGCACAGCGCGATTTGAATATCGCCTTTGTGAACGAACTGGCTAAAATCTTCCGCCTGATCGGAATCGACACGCGGGAGGTGCTGGCCGCGGCGGCGACGAAATGGAACTTCCTGCCGTTCAAACCGGGATTGCCCGGCGGACATTGCATCGGTGTGGATCCGTATTACCTGGCCCATAAAGCGCAGGCCCTGGGTTATCTGTCGGAGGTGATTCTCGCCGGGCGCCGCATCAACGAGGGCATGGGGAAATATACGGCAGCCGAAGTCGTCAAGCTGATGATCCGGAACGGTCAGAAAATCGTCGGAGCACGGGTTCTGGTGCTGGGCATCACATTCAAGGAGAATTGCCCGGATATCCGCTGTTCCGGGGCTGCCGCAATGGTGCGCGGACTGCAGGAGTTCGGCTGTCTGATCGATATTTACGATCCGTGGGCGGACCCGGTCGAAGTCGAGCGTGAATACGGGTTCACTTCGAAAAAAGGGCTTGCCTCGCTGCTGCCGGGAGGATATGACACCATCGTTCCGGCCGTCGCGCACCGGGAATTTGCGACGCTTGATTTTCAATTCTACAAGAAACATGATGCCGTCGTTTTTGACGTTCAAGGCATCCTGCCGCCGGAAATGATTGACGAAAGACTCTGATGGATGATACATCAAAACTGTATGCCGTGATTATAAAGAGACAGGAATAGTTATCTACGGCAGACCGTTTGAGGCATCTGCACATTGAATACGGAAACGATAAAATTAAAACGTGGGTTTTCATTCTTTCACGGTAAAAAAATAATCTCGTTTCTCCTGATCAATGAATAATTTTCCTGTTTACAAAAATGAAGAAAGCATACCCTATTAGGTTATTGCCTGCCTTTTTGCTGGGCAAACTTTATTATCGTTCCGAAGATGCACCACTGCACTGCAAAGTTGAAAATAGGCATGGCAAAATAATCGCCTTTAAGAGCAATCGGAATGGGAAATGGTATGTTAAGCCGGCTTATCGCTTGTTTTTAAGTCAACATTCTCTTGAGCGGCTTGCTCGAAAGAAAATATTTCATTAGGAAACAAATATAAGGTCAAACAGAAAATGCTCGAAAAGATTAAGTCCGGAAAAATCAAAATTGCCTTAATCGGATTGGGGTATGTGGGGTTGCCGCTTGCTGTTGAATTCGGAAAAAAATTTGATACGGTTGGCTTTGACATCAAAAAAGATCGCCTGGAATCCCTGCGCAATGGTGTTGATGCCACCTTGGAAACTTCGGCTGAAGACTTGAAAGCCGCACAGTTCCTGAAGTATTCGTGCGATTTGGAAGATTTGAAAGACCGTGATATTTTCATTGTGACCGTCCCGACTCCGGTAGACAAGTACAATCGTCCCGATCTGGCCCCGCTCTACAAAGCCAGTGAAACAGTCGGCAAAACGATGAAAACCGGTTCCATTGTAATCTATGAAAGCACGGTTTATCCGGGCTGTACCGAAGAAGAATGCGTACCGGTGCTTGAAAAATTCAGCGGTCTCCAGTTCAATGTGGATTTCTTCTGCGGCTACAGTCCGGAACGTATCAATCCGGGTGATAAAGAGCACACATTGACCAAGATTCTCAAGATCACCTCTGGATCGAATCCGGAAGCCGCAGATATCGTGGATGCTCTTTACAACAGTATCTTAAAGAACGGAACCCATCGCGCCGTCAATATGAAAGTGGCCGAGGCAGCGAAAGTGATTGAAAACTCCCAGCGCGATCTGAATATCGCATTTGTCAACGAGCTGGCAAAGATCTTCCATCTGATCGGGATCGATACTAACGATGTATTGGCGGCGGCAGGAACCAAGTGGAACTTTTTGAAGTTCAAACCGGGTTTGGTCGGAGGGCACTGCATCGGAGTCGACCCGTATTATCTGACGCACAAAGCTCAGGCGTTGGGTTACCTGCCGGAAGTGATCCTTGCCGGACGCCGGATCAATGACGGGATGGGCAAATATATCGCTGCTGAAATCATCAAATTGATGATCCGCAAAGGTCACAAGATTCTCGGAGCACGGGTTCTACAACTTGGGATTACTTTCAAGGAGAATTGTCCGGATATTCGCAACTCCCATGCAGTTGATGTTGTGCGTGGCCTTCAGGAATTCGGCTGTCTGGTTGACATCTTTGATCCTTGGGCAGAGCCAGAAGAGATTACGCGTGAATATGGGATGACGTCGGTCAGGGAACTGAATAAACTGTCAGGAAAATATGATGCAGTTGTGCTGGCGGTAGCCCACCGCGAGTTTACCACACTGAATTTTGAAAATTACCAAAATGAAAATGCGGTAGTATTTGACATCAAGGGCATTCTGCCACGAAACATCATCACGGGAAGGCTTTGAGGTTCATGGACAATCGTCAAGTTATCGGTTCACGGATTCTGGTAACCGGCGGAGCAGGTTTTATCGGTTCCAATTTGGTGGAGGCTCTGCTGAAGCAGGACAATGAAGTGATTGTCCTAGACAACTTTTCCACCGGAAAAAGAGAGAATCTGGCGCCGTTTGTAGGAAATCCGGCATTCACGTTGTTGGAAGGGGACATTCGTGACATTGCAGTCTGCCGGAAAGCTGTTACTGGAGTGGAATACGTGCTTCACGAGGCCGCGTTGGGATCAGTGCCACGTTCGATCAAAGATCCCATAACTTCGACTGAGGTAAATATCTCCGGCTTTGTTAACATATTGTTTGCAGCGCAGGAGGCGAAAGTAAAACGTTTTGTTTATGCGGCCAGCTCTTCAACCTACGGAGATAGTAAGACACTCCCTAAAGTGGAGGATAAGATCGGTAAACCACTCAGCCCATATGCCATTACTAAATATGTAAATGAACTTTTTGCAGAAAATTTCAGCAAACTCTATGGGATTGAAACAATCGGTTTGCGTTACTTTAATGTGTTCGGGCGCCGTCAGGATCCCTATGGGGCTTATGCAGCGGTAATTCCGAAGTTTGTGATGAATCTGATGAAACACGAAAGTCCGGTCATCAACGGGGATGGCAGCTACAGTCGAGATTTCACCTACATCGATAATGTAATCCAAGCCAATCAACTGGCTTTGCTGGCCAACAAATCGGAAGCGGTGAATACCGTTTACAACGTGGCATTCGGAGAACGCACGACCCTGAATCAATTGTTCGGGTATTTGCGGGATAATCTGAGTACATTCGATCCGGAAATTGCCAAAGTCAAACCGCAGTTTGGTCCTAATCGCTCAGGCGATATTCCGCACAGTCTGGCATGCATTGATAAGGCTAGCGAGTTTCTGGGGTACAAGCCGAAATTTAGCGTGCGACAGGGAATACAGCAAGCCATCCGGTGGTATTTTGAGAATCTCTGATTGGTATCAAAATCGGATAATTCAGTTTGTCCGTAAAGTGACAGAGAAGCCGATTCTCCGTTCCATAGATTGGTGCGGACACCATATCGGGGTAACTGTTTTTCTGTTGCTTGTGGTCGGTATGGGGCTGCGTCTGGCATACCGGGGAATGGTCGAGCGGCCGGAGCGTGATGAAATCTCCTATATCGCAATGGTTGAAGAAGTTGCCGCGTCTGGCGAAGAGGCCGAGCCGGGAATGCAACGTGCTTTAATCTATGCCGGTTTGACGATCAGCCGGCTCGGATTTGATGTTGAGCTCGGATTGCGTTGTTTCAATCTGACCTGCTCATTTTTGTGGCTTGTCATGATGTATTTCTTGGGGAAAGCAGTTTTTTCTTCGCCCGAAGCTGGCTTGGTATGTTTGGCTCTTGCTGCCTGTAATCCCTATATGATACGCATGGGCGGGCTAATCATGCGGGAACCGCTATATCTATTGGTTTTCAGTAGCGGGCTGTTTTGCGCTATACAAATCGTTCGCGGCATTGATATCGGCGGTTATGCCATATTGCTTGGTGTATTAACGGTATTGGGAGTATGGAGCCGATACGAAGGTATTGAGTTGCTGATATTGATACCGGTGGCTGTCATTTTTCGTATTATCTATATCCTTCGGGACAAATTACCGGGACAATGGAGTCGACTCGTTGCCGGGATTTTATTGTACTTGCTCTCGTTGGGGGTATCGTTCGCTATTCTTTATCTCATTTGGCCGGGTACCATGAAGGTTTTGGAACAAAAGCTGGTCTCAACTTGTAAGCGTATTTTATTTATACGATGATTGCATTTGATGGACTTGTATTGACGGCATTTGTGCCGGTTGCCGTCATGATTTTCTTGGGGCTGGGATGTTTATGGAAATATCGACACGCAGGACGAAATGATGTTCTGTGGTTTGTGACAACTGTTTTCCTGCTTATGGTACTCTGGAGAATACCGGTGGTGATTGATCGCCGGTATATGTTGGCGGTCATCGTTCCCGGAACTCTGCTCGCTGTCTTATTTCTTAAAACACTATTCCGAAAATTTACTCCTGTCGGGAGGTGGCTTTGTGGCGTTTTATTGCTGGCGACCACAATTGCTGGTACGGCAAAAGCCATGCGCTTTCAGGAATCTAAACCATACTTGATTGAAATTCCGGATCTGATTCACGAGGACATTCAGAGGAATCATTGGGAAAATGCTTATGTATTGATCCTCGGAAATGGAGGTGGATACTTTGACTTTGATGAATCAATCACGATAAAACAACAGAAAGGGAACTTCAAGTTTCAGTTGGAGAGTAGCAATGAGAATGAGACGTTTTTCGAGTCTGTCGACTCTCTGAAACTGGATTATTTACTGTTGCGTTATCCGGTTATTTACATTCTTGTTGTGTCGTATGAGCCTGGTGATGTTTTCTCGGAGCATTGGGAAAAGCGCTATGGGCAACAGCTCAAACTGTGTTATGAATTTATCCGACCGAAAGACCGGAGGAGAAATCAAGTGTTTCGTATGGTATCGCCATATAAAAGTGCGTATCTGACAAGTGCTGGGCGACGGGAGGTTTACCGGCAGGGTAATCTGCTACCCAATCCTGATTTTTCCCGGTACCAGGAGCTGGACGTGGATGATCCGGAGCTTCAGGTTTGGACAGAACGCGGCGTACAGCTGGGACAAAAAGATGGTCGGATATTGACTCCCGCGAAGTGGAAGTTGGTTCTTGGTGCCTGGAAAAAGGCGCTTGGTCCCATTGGTATGGAATACACCGGGCAGCGGAAACTTCGCCTTTACAGTCTCTGTGACAACTATGTGGCGCTCCGGCAGGTAGCTCAGCCGTTCGCTGGTGGGAAAGTGTATCAGCTGGGCGGTTGGGCCGTTCCGGCACAGGATCTGACTTTATATTTCCAATTGTTACAGATTCGGGAAGGCAAGGCCCCAGCTCAAGTCTATACGCTTCCCTTGCATGTTTCGCATGACAGACACGAATTTACTGCGGTTTTGGATCTCTCCAGGAGCGAGGGGGAGTATGTGCTGCAACTTTCTTTTGCCAACGGAGATATCGAGTTGGAAAATATTTATTTGGTCGAACAAGTCACATTTAACGATATAGCAGGAAACGAAAAATAATGTCATTCCACTTCTCACTAACAGGTCCGAGCAGGAAATACATATTACGGACTGCATTTTTATTGTATGATATTACCACAATTTTTTTTTCTTTTTATGTGGCACTCTACGTCAGCTATGGATGCGATTTTAGAACGGTCCCTCTTGAGACTGTTGATGCGTTTCTCTTAAGCATGCGATTCTATCTACCGGGATGTATTTTCATTTACTGGTTATTTCGGCTTTATAACAGTATCTGGCGGTTAGTGAGTTACTTTGAGCTCTGTTCGTTTATATTGGCTGCTCTGGTCGCTGTCGGGATTTATTATATTATCGATGCCGCATTCTCATTGCCGTTGCCCCGGCGCTATTACGTGATGGGCGGGTGGTTACAATTGTGGCTGTTGCTCGTTTGTCGATTTTCATATCGGTTTCTGGTTTACTGTGTTTTGCATTGGCAGAAAATCACGCAGAAGCGGATGATGCGTCGTAGAGTTATGATGATTGGCGCCGGAGCGGCAGCACAGATCATTTTGCGAGACTTAAAAGCAAATACCTCTGCAGATGTCCAAGTCATGTGCATCATCGATGATGATTCCGCCAAATGGCATTGCAATGTTTGCGGTGTTCCTGTTGTTGGAGGAAGAGATGATATTTTGCTCAATGTCAGGAAATATGATATTGAAGAAATTCTGTTTGTCATTCCGACAATTTCTACGAAGGACAAACGCGATGTTCTGCACATTTGCCAGGAGACAGGGTGCAAATTAAGAATTCTGCCGGGAATTTGTTCTTTGGCCAATGGCGATGTGAGTATTGCCAAAATGCGCGAAGTTACTACTGAAGAGCTGCTGGGGCGTGAACCGGTCAAAGTTAATACCGATGAAATTCTGAACAACCTGAGCGGTAAAATAATTCTTGTCACTGGCGGGGGCGGTTCCATCGGTAGTGAGTTGTGCCGGCAGATAGCGAAGCATCAGCCGCAACAATTGATTATTTTTGATATCTATGAAAACAACGCTTATGATATTGAACAGGAATTACGTTATAAATACCCGGAGTTGCGACTGAAGATCCTGATTGGCTCCGTACGTGACTACAAACGGATTAGTCAGGTATTTGCCACCTACAAACCAGAAATTGTTTTCCACGCCGCCGCCCACAAGCACGTGCCATTGATGGAGGAAAGCCCATGTGAAGCAATAAAAAATAATGTCCTTGGCACCTATAAGACCGCCTGTGCCGCCATGTTGAACGGTACGAAGCGTTTTGTATTGATTTCAACCGATAAGGCTGTCAATCCGACGAATATTATGGGGGCCTCCAAGCGCCTCTGCGAAATGGTAATCCAGACATTAGACAAAATCAATCAGACTGGAAACTATCAGGCATTGATGAAATTTCTTGCTGACCATGTGAGCAACGAAATGGATAACCAAGAAAATCCTTTCTCCAGTATCCGCGGGCGAACGGAGTTTGTCGCTGTGCGTTTCGGCAATGTTCTTGGCAGCAACGGTTCTGTCATTCCATTATTCAAAAAGCAGATCGCTGATGGTGGTCCGGTGCGAGTCACCCATCCGGACATCATCCGTTATTTCATGACGATCCCGGAAGCGGTAAGTTTAGTTCTGGAGGCGGAAACCTACGCCAAAGGAGGGGAAATTTTTGTGCTGGACATGGGCACTCCGGTTAAAATTGATGTATTGGCACGCAATCTTATCAAGCTGTGCGGTTTCTCGCCGGATATCGATATTAAAATTGAATACAGTGGATTGCGTCCTGGCGAAAAGCTTTATGAAGAAAAACTTATGGCAGAAGAGGGGTTGGAGATGACTCCAAACAAATTGATACACATCGCCAAACCACTCAGTTGGGAGTTACCTTCTTTCCTTAGTTTACTTGAAAAACTGGTATTAGCATCCTATGAAAACCGAAACGATGTCTTCGATATTGTTGCATCGATTGTCCCGACGTTTCACCATCACGAGGAGCCGCATGTACAAGAAACTGATCAAACGCGGATTTGATATTCTGGGCGCAGCAATCGGCCTGTTTTGCTTTTCTCCGATTATGTTGCTCTTTGCTGTATTGATAAAGACTGATTCCAAAGGTCCCGTGATCTTCCGGCAGGAACGGATTGGCTACAAGGGAAAAGTCTTTACAATATGGAAATTCCGATCAATGGTGCAGAATGCCGAACACAGCGGCAGTGGAGTTTATTCCGGCAAAAATGATTTCCGGGTGACCCGCATAGGACATCTGATACGTGCAACAAGCATCGATGAATTGCCACAGTTGTTCAACATCCTGCGGGGCGATATGAGTTTTATCGGACCGCGACCGCCGTTGACGTATCATCCATGGCCGTACGAAGAGTACACAGTGGAGCAGAAACGGATGTTCGATATTCGTCCGGGAATTTCCGGCTGGGCCCAAGTGCATGGCCGGAAAGATGTGGAATGGCACAAACGCATCGAACTCAATGTCTGGTATGTGGATCATGTTTCATTCCTGTTGGACTGCAAAATTTTCTTTATGACTATTTTCAAAGTTTTCACCAACGCTGATAACGCCAATACGGGAAAGACTGCCTGAGTTATGTCACTGAAGCTCATGTATATCACTAACCGTGTAGAAGTTGCGCAGATTGCGGAGGAGTCTGGCGTGGATATTATCTTTGTCGATATGGAATATATCGGCAAGGCGAAAAGGCAGGGGGGCATGGATACGGTGCAATCTCACCACACTCTGGAAGATATCAAAACGATTGCGAACGCGGTACATCACGCCGAGGTACTGGTTCGGATCAACCCGATTCACGAAGCGACTGACGAATACATTTCATCCCGAGAGGAAATAGAAACCGCCGTTCAAAACAATGCGGATATTGTGATGTTGCCGTATTTCAAGACTATTCGGGAAGTAAAGGATTTTCTCGACTTCGTAAACGGCAAGGCTCAAACCATGTTGCTGCTGGAGACTCCGGAAGCGGTTGCCATTCTAGATGATATTCTGAAGCTGGACGGTATCGACATCATTCACATCGGGCTGAATGATCTCAGCTTGGGGTATAAACGCAAATTCATGTTTGAACTGCTGACCGATGGCATCGTAGAAGAGTTAAGCTTGAAGTGCCGTCACGCCAAGGTTGCATTCGGGATCGGTGGTATTGCCGCTCTGGGTAAAGGCACTGTTCCGGCAGAGATGGTCATTCGCGAACTTTACCGGCTTGGTGCGCAATACACGATACTTTCGCGCAGCTTCTGCAATACCGCACAGATTGTGGATTTGAATGAAATACGCTCCATTTTCGTACATGGTATTCAGGAAATACGGGCCCTGGAAACAGAGTGCCAACAATGTATGGAGTACTTCTGGCGCAACCGTTCGGAATTGGAGTTTGCGGTCCGTCAGTTCACAGAGCAGTGTGCCAGATGAAGATTTTGGCGACAGGAGCCGTTCCGTGGGGAGAAACGGATTGGAGTCACATTGGACAGCTGGGACATTCGGTCGTCTTTTTACAACACGAGAATGAGCCATTGCCTTGTGATGCGGCGGAGATTGAAATGGCGATCTGCAACGGTTTATTTTTATATCATCCGATCGAGGAATTCCGTTCCCTTAAATACATTCAACTGACCAGCGCCGGGTTTGACCGTGTCCCGTTGGATTATACCGATGCGCATGGAATCAAGGTTTATAACGCGCGCGGGGTTTACAGTATTCCTATGGCGGAATATGCCGTTTGCGGCGTTTTGCAACTCTGCAAACAGAGCGCATTCTTTTATGGCACCCAGAAGAAACGCAGCTGGGAAAAGCATCGAGGATTGCAGGAACTGTACGGAAAGACCGTGTGTATCATCGGATGCGGCAGTGTCGGGACGGAATGCGCAAAACGATTTCAGGCGTTCCAGTGTGAAATCATCGGAGTGGATCTGGTGCCATATACTGCGCCAGACTGCTACAACGCGATTCTGGATTTGAGCAACTTGGATAAGGTCTTAAGGGAAAGTGACATTGTCGTCTTAACGCTTCCTTTGACCGAGGCCACTCGGCATCTGATGAATCAGGATCGTTTTTCCCATATGAAAGATGGAGCTTTGCTAGTGAATATCGCACGAGGCGCGATCGTGGATACAGCGGCTCTGCTGGAGGCGTTGCAATATAAACTCGGCGGAGCTGTTCTGGATGTTTTTGAAGAGGAGCCGCTGCGTCCGGATTCCCCCCTGTGGAATATGGATCGTGTCATTCTTACACCGCATAACAGTTTTGTGGGACCCGGGAACCGCCAGCGGTTGCTGGACGGCATTTACGATACCTTGAAGATGTTAAAATGAAACTATTGATTATCTCTCCTAAAAATCGAACAGTGTATAATTTTCGCGGTGATCTGATCCGGGAAATTCAACAGTACGGTTATGAAGTCGGCGTCACCGGACCCGACCAGGCCGATATGGATCAGATTGAAGCCCTCGGTGTAACGTTTTTCGAAATCCCGATGAACAAGAACGGCACCAACGTATTCCGTGATCTGGCGTATATGAAGTCGCTCTATGCGCTTATGAAAAGAGAAAAGCCCGATATTACGCTCGGATACACGATCAAGCCGGTTGTCTACGGCGCAATGGCCGCCAAGTTGGCCGGAGTAAAAAACATCAATAGTTTGGTGACCGGCGGAGGATATACTTTCATTTCAAAATCGCTGAAAGCGAGGATCTGCGGAATGATTGTCAGACTCTTATATAAGGTGGGCTTGGGTTGCAGTACCCATGTGATATTTCAAAATCAGGATGATTTGGCCGAGTTTACTTCAAAGCATCTGGTAAAACGTGATAAATGTGGAACTGTAAACGGCTCCGGAGTGAATATGAGCCAATTTACTCCGGCTGCTCCGCCTGCAAAAATCAGTTTTCTGATGATTTCCAGACTACTGAAAAGCAAAGGCGTCTGTGAATATATGGAAGCCGCCGGAATGGTGAAGAAGAAGTTTCCGGATGTGGAATTCGGTCTGCTGGGCAAGTATGAAAACAAAATGCAGGATGCCGTACCCCGCTCTCATGTTGATTCCTTTATCGCGGCCGGAGTCATTATCCGCTATGAAGAAACGTCGGATGTCAGACCGTATTACCGGAAGTGCAGTGTTTATGTTCTTCCCTCCTACCGGGAGGGGACTCCGAGAACGGTGCTGGAGGCGATGGCATCCGCACGGCCGATTATCACTACAAATGCGACCGGATGCCGGCAAACAGTTCAAGACGGGAAAACCGGCTTTCTGGTTCCCGTTTACGACAGCATGGCTCTGGCGGAAAAAATGGAATGGTTTGTTCAAAATCCGCATGCTATTGACGAAATGGGCCGAGCTGCGTTGCAGTATTGCAAAGAGGAATTTGATGTGAACGTTGTCAACAATTGTATGCTTCAAATGATGGGCATTAAGCAAAGGAGAGCCGCTGATGGCGCAAATTAGTATCATTATTCCGATATACAATGCCGAAGAGTACTTGCGCGAGTGCATCGACAGTGCGGTGAATCAGACTGTGAAAGATATCAGAATTCTGTTGATAGATGATGGTTCGACCGATTCCAGTCCACAGATTTGCGATGAATATGCCGCGAAGGATTCCCGTATCCGGGTCATTCATAAGCCTAATGGCGGAGTCTGCGACGCGCGGAATGCGGGGCAGAAGGCCGTGGAAACGCCATATTTCACGTTTCTGGAGAGCGATGACTGGCTCCCGGCGGACGCTTGCGAAAAATTGTACGCGCGGGTCATTTCCCACCAAGCGGATTTTGTGTTTGGCGGCTACTACAAGGTATCCACAACCAGTACCAGTGTGAAACATCCTTTGCCGGAGCAGGAGATGGTTTTCGACCGGGAATCAATTCACCGGCAATTACTGGAGTACATTATGGGGTTGACCGGAAAGCGTTTGAAAACACCAGGAAACGTTGATTCTCTGCTCACGGACACGGCAAAGCTGTACAAGACGGAAATCATTCGCACGCATGGGCTGGAGTGGATCAGCCGCAAGGAGATCTATTCGGATTGCCTTGATTTTATTTTGCGGTACGCCTTTTATTGCGAACGGGCCGTGTTTTTTGATGAGCCCATCTACTATTACCGGCGTACCAATACGGGATCTCAAACCGCCGGATACCGGAATCGCACCTGGGAATTGTGGTGTATCCAGTTTGATAAATTGCACCGTTTTATAGAAGAAAATGAATTATATCATCTGCGGAATGCTTATTACAGCCGCATTTGTTTTTCGATTATTCCGATTGGCGGCAACGCCTACCGTATCGGATGCCGAGAAAAAGGAATGCAGGAAATCCGGCAGGCGCTGGAGAGCCCGATCTATCGGGAGGCTTTTGCGCATTTTTCCATTTCCGTTCTGCCGCTTCATTTCCGTCCGCTGTTCTGGTTTGCCAAACATCGTTGGTACCATGCGTTCTATCTTATGACCGTGATTATGCGCAAAATCATGAACAGGCAAAGAGGCATGTGATGGATCCTTTGGTCTCAATCGTGATTCCTGTTTATAAAACGGAGGCATATTTGCGCTCGTGTGTGGCTTCTGCTGTCAGGCAGACATATACTTCACTGGAGGTCATACTGGTGGATGACGGTTCTCCGGACAACTGTCCGGCAATATGTGATGAGCTGGCGGCAGCTGACGAGCGTATTATTGTGATTCATCAGCAGAATGGCGGGCTGTCAGCGGCACGAAATACCGGAATTGAGAAAGCCTCCGGAGATTATATTCTGTTTCTGGATTCTGATGACACTTTGCAGACGCAAACTATTACCGACATGATGAAAATTATCCAGCAGAAAGCTTGTAACGCCGTTTACCCGCATACTTACAATAAGGTTTATGAAGCCGGCGGGAAATGCATGCCGGCATCCCATTTCCCGGTGGAAATGTTCTGTGAGGATCCCAAGAAATTTGCAATCGAAGTACTGATCGGCAAAGGCAGAGCTCGTCGCTCCACTGCGGTTTTATATGATCACAATATCATTCAAAAACACCATATCCGTTATCCGTTTGGCTACATTTCGGAAGATTTCTTCTTTAATCTTGACTTCCTTAGAAACGCGGATTCCATCGCTCTTTATACAGAGCCTTCGCTGAATAACCTGAAACGGGCAGGCAGTATTTCGGCGTCATACTACGAAGATTTTTTTGACACGGTCCTGAAGATGGATGAGAGTGTTGAGCAGTTTATGGCAGTTCTCGACCACGAGAAATACAAGGCGTCCCTTTCCGGTCGGCGTGAAACGTTGCTGTATCGCAATTTACTGATATTCTGCATTAACGTCATGGGGGATCGTAAAAGCAGCTATGCTGACCGGTGTGAAAAATGCATTTCTATGTTTCGTCATGAACGTTTTCAGGCCGTTCTTCAAAGTTCTATTTCCTCTCCGTTTTTTGAAGGTCGAATGCAGCGATGGTATATGGGGCTTTCCTTGTGGCTGATTCGCCGCCGCTGGTATTCGCTGACCTGTTTTTTGGCCAGTGTGGCAGCACGCATTAATGAGGCGTAGGCAACCAGTATGAAGATTGTGATTGTCTCAAATTCTCCCTGGCGCAATGATAACAGCTTCGGTAATTCGTTTTCCAATATTTTTGATGGAATCGAAGAGGTGGAAATCGTCAATATTTACTGCAAGTTCGGACAGCCGAACAATGGTTTTGTCAAACGCTATTTTCAAATTACTGAAGCGTCTCTTCTGAAAAATCTGAAGGATTGCCGGATACCTTCCGGACGGGAGATTTTTCCTGATATGAAATATGACTCCGAGTCCCTTCCTGTCATCACGACAGTGCAATTCTACCGAAAACATAAATGGCAGCTGTTGATTTGGGCGCGGGCTCTGATTTGGAAAGTCGGGAGATGGAAATCTCCGGAGCTGATTCGTTTTTTGGATGATTTTCAGCCGGATTTACTGTTCATTCCCGTGTACTACTCGCATTATCTTCATGATATTAATCGATTTATTCTCCGGAGATACCAGATTCCGGCCGTCGGTTATGTATCGGATGACGTATATACGATGCGGCAATTTTCTTTGTCGCCGTTGTATTGGATTGATCGCCTGCTGATGCGGCGGACGATCGCATGGATCTTTCGCGCCTGCAAAACGGTATATACGATTTCCGAGTTTCAGCGTCAGGAGTACGCTGCTATTTTCGGGGATAAGTTTCGTATTCTCACCAAATGCGGCGACTTTTCCGATGCGAATCGCCCTCCGCAGAAAAAACCATCGCTTCCGCTGCGCCTGCTGTATACGGGAAACCTCGGCAGCGGTCGTGCCGATACGCTTGCTCTGCTGGCAAAAGTCGTGGCCATGTTGAATCAGGATGGAACGGTAGTACAATTGGATATCTATTCGGCGTCTCCGCTGAAGAAGAAACAGCGTGCGTCATTGGAAATCCCGGGTGCCTGCTCGCTGCACGAAGCGGTTTCTTTTGCAGAGGTCATCAGACTGCAGCAGGAGGCGGATGTACTGGTGCATGCCGAATCATTCCGGTGGCGCGACCGGCTTCTTGTCCATCAGTCATTTTCAACCAAAATCGTGGATTATTTGTCCCGGTATCGCTGTATTCTTGCGATTGGGAAAGAGGACTGTGCTTCCATTGCTTACTTTCTGCATAACAATGCTGGCGTTGTGGCGCAAACGCCATCAAGTATCTTGTTAGTGTTGAATGACTTGTTGGGGGATTCGGAAAAATTAACGGAATATGCCCAAAATGCCTGGAGTGCCGGACAAACGTATCATTCGCGTGCCGATATGCAAAAGCAATTATTGGCCACGTTGCGAGATGCCTGTAAATGACAACACTAGGAACAAGATAAAAGGTCGTGTTTCGTAGATGAATGTTCTTCAGATTAATGCCGTTTGCGGAGGAAGTACCGGACGCAATGCAGTGGAGATGGCGCAGGTGTTGCGTCGCCAGGGACACCATTGTGTGCTGGTTTATGCCGCCGGAAGTCCCTCTCCCGATGTCGAATGTCGGAGAATCGGTTCGAATTGGGATCACAAGCTGCATGCGCTTTGCTCTCGCCTTACCGGAAAACAGGCTTACTTCTCCCGAAGAGCCACGGAGCGCCTGCTAAGATACATGAAGGAATTTTGCCCTGATATTGTTCATCTTCACAATCTGCATGCAAATTACATCCATTTGCCGCGATTGTTGACGTATCTTTCACAACACAACATTGCTACAGTGATTACGCTGCATGATTGCTGGCCGTTCACTGGCAAATGTACGCATTACCAGCAAACCGGTTGTCGGAAGTGGCAAACCGGATGCCACCATTGCCCTGCGCTCAAGCAGGACAATGTTTCTTGGTTATTTGACCGGACCTCCCATATGTTCCAAGATAAGAAAGAGGGATTTTCCGGGATTCCACGTTTGGGGGTCGTCGGTGTGTCGGATTGGATTACCGACGAAGCAAGACACTCTTTTTTAGCCGGAGCTCAAAAAGTATGCCGTATATACAATTGGGTAAATCTTCAAGTATTCTCTCCCGGGGCGGCTTCGGCGAGAACGATGTATGGCATTGATGACAAAACATATGTGGTCTTGTGCATTGCCGCCGGATGGAAAAATGATGAAAAATGGCGCGATTTGTGTGATATAAGCAAACACTTGCAGGAAGATGAACGACTGGTTCTGGTCGGACGGTTGGCTTCGGGACTGACGTTACCGAATGGCGTATTGCATATCCCGTATGTCGAAGAAACCACAAAGTTAGCTGCCATCTATGCCATGGCGGATGTATATGTCCACCTATCGCGCCAGGATACCTTTGGCAAAGTGATCGCAGAGGCGTTGTCGTGCGGTACTCCAGTGGTGGTCTATAATAATACGGCATGCCCGGAGCTGGTTCCGCCCGGTGGAGGGTTTCATGTTCCAACAGGTGATACGGCAGCAATCCTGACGTGTCTGCACCTTCTGCGGGAAAGAGGCCCGTATGCTCTTTCCCGAACATGCAGGACATTTGCACAGGAACGTTTTTCCATGAGTGCCAACATCAACGCCTATGTCGATTTGTATAAGGAATTATGCAAATGATCATGCCATTCATTCTTCTGACAGCGATTTTCCTGATTCCTGCATTGTTACAGAGAGAAAAGGATAACGATTTTCGGCAGAGGGAATTAAGTAGAAAATATTATATCATCTTTATCTGTGTTCTGTTTGGTTTGCAGTCCGGTTTACGGGGAATGTCCGTCGGGGCAGATACAGCCCAATATTATAATCGTTTCCTGATTATTGAGTTAACTCCATTTTCAACAATATGGGAGGAGTTTATCGGACGTTTTTGGGAGAATACCAATAATTTCAAAGACCCCGGGTATAATTTATTCACCAAAGCATTTCAATTTTTTTCCACTGATTATCAATTATTTCTTCTGTTTGTTGCTGCGATCTTTTTTAGCTCATTGGGATATTTTATATATAAAAATACTCGCTATATACAAGATGCTGTATTTGCATTCCTGCTTTATCTGCTGATTTTTTATTCATTTTTTTCAGTTACCGGCATTCGGCAGACACTGGCTACCGCTATTTGGATGTGGTGTTTTGAATTGGCCAAAAGAAAGAAACTGGTCCCGTTTTTACTGCTGTGGGTAGTTGCTTATATGTTTCACAATTCAACGGTAGCTGTTTTGCCGGCATATTTTATTATACAGATCCGGAAAACATATGCATGGTTTACCACAGCCCTGTTTGTTTTTCCTCTCATTATGCTGTTACGTGTACCTTTCGCAAATTTTCTAGGCTCTTTATCTGGATACGAATCGGATGAGTTGGATACAGGAGGAGCATATACATTTACGCTCCTCTGTCTGATTGTCGCCATTGTTGCCAGATTCCGTATGATTCAAACTTTAAAATTATTTCCCGATGATGCGCGGTTATATAATCTGTTTGCTGTCGCGATTGCTTTTTTGCCTTTGTTGTGGGTTCATCCCATGTATATGCGCGTAATACAATATTACTCTATTTTCTTAATGATATTGTTCCCGGACATTCTGCGCTCTTTTTATGCTCATACGGCAACAGCGGATCAAGCTGTATACAGAAAGAATATGCGGAGAGCACATATTCAGTATATGGTTGTATGTTTCACCATGGCGCTTTTCTTTTTTTATAAAAGCATGAATTATCATTACATATTTTTTTGGCAGGAGTAGTCTGAACATTCCGAATCGTAATTGGACCGAATCATTTTCCCATGGAGATTCCCTGTTATGAGAAAAATAAAATATATCGGTTATTATGCTCTTCCGGAGCGTCATCGGAACCGTAGTTTTGTCCTGGCGGCAACCAACAAGATGACTTATATATGTGAAGCGCTAAATGAGATCGGATACGAGGTCGAAATTGTTTCAGCAAGCGGATCTTCGCAAAAAGAAAGAGCCATATACTGTAGCGTGAATCTTCATACCACCCTCAAGCTTTTCCGGTCATTCGGCCAAGGGTCGAAGTTGCAACGAGTCTTAAAACGCTGGATGTTGCTAATGTCCTTTTTCTGTTACCTTTTGTTTCATCTTAAAAAAGACGAGCCAGTGTTGGTTTACCACTCCCTTGGTTACATGAGCTTGGTGGCATGGCTGAAAAAACTGACTGGATGCAAGTTGATTCTTGAAGTCGAAGAGATTTATTCGGATGTTGTTGGAAATCAGCAGATAAGAGAAAAGGAACTTGAATTTTTTCACTTGGCCGACGCCTATTTATTCCCGACGGAATTGTTAGATGAGGCAATCAATACCCGCAGGAAGCCGTCCGTAATTATTTACGGCACATATCGAATTGAGCGTGAACGAGAGGGGAGGGTATTTCTCGCGGATTGCTTACCTGCCCGAAAACATTTGCTTTATGCCGGGACGTTTGATCCCCGTAAGGGGGGAGTAGCAGCCGTGGCGGCGGCCGAATTTCTGCCAGAAGGCTACCATATACACATTTTGGGATTCGGCTCCGACAACGACAAACAAGTGCTGCAACATGAGATTGAGGCGCGAAAGAATGCAGGCGGTGCAACCGTAACCATGGACGGACTTCTCCACGGAGAGGATTATATCCGTTTTGTTCAAAGTTGTGATGTGGGGTTCTGTACCCAGATGTCGGATACGGCATTCAACAATACTTCGTTTCCGTCAAAGGTATTGTCGTATCTTGCCAATGGACTTCGGGTGGTTTCCGTCCGAATTCCGGCGTTGGAAAGGTCGGCCGTTAATGACCTGTTATACTATTACGATGGTAGCGATCCGAAAAAAATTGCTGAAGCAGTAATGAAAATGGACTGGAGCAAGCCTTACGATAGCCGTGTTGTAATTCAAAAATTGGATAAAAAATTTGTAAAAGAAATCAGGGAATTGTTAAATGATCAATAAACTGTTTGGCATGATGGAGCGTATCAAAAAACGCTGGTTGCGATTCTATCGTTTGCGCGTTTTTGAGTACTACACCAATCAAAGAACAGACCGTTGCTCTATCTTAGGGCCAATAACATTGATCAATCACAATGTTCGCATTGGCAAAAATGTTACTTTTTATCCCAATGTGATGTTGTTTGGGGATGGAATAATTGAAATCGGTGACAATGTAGACATAGGAAATAATACAATAATTTATGCCAAAGCTGAATATGGGGGGGTAAAAATAAGCTCAAACTCGATGATTGCGGCAAATTGCTATATAATTGACAGTAATCATGGAATCGTACAGGATATTTTAATGCGTGAACAACCATTGGATTCATCTCCCATCATTATTGGCGAGGATGTTTGGATTGGAACGGACTGTCAGGTATTGAAGGGGAGAAGAATTGATTCCGGTGCCGTGATCGGAGCAGGAAGTCTTGTGAATCGGGACATTCCGGCAAATGCGATAGCCGCAGGAATTCCTGCCAGAATCTTAAAGTACAGAAGTCAACATTCAACATCTGGAAATCTTGATGAATAGAACGATTGGAGTGATTTTATCCTATTTGCTGATGCTGGGAGAGATTCTGTCGGCGTTTCTATTTACTCCATATTTGCTACGGACGCTGGGGCAGGCAGAGTATGGCGTATACCAGTTGGTTCTTTCGTTCAGCGCCTACTTGCTTCTGCTTGACCTTGGAATCGGTAACTCGGTGGTGCGCTATATCGCCAAATACAGAAGTGGAAATCTGCGGGAGGAACAAAGAATTTTCTTGGGGATATCCTCCTCATACTATCTTTCCATTGCGTTTTTGATTCTGGTCTGCGGGCTTATCTTCAATGGGTACTTCACCACGATTTTCGCGCACGGTCTGTCACCGGAGGAAATCGGCAAGGCGCAAACTCTGTTCGCCATTACCATTATCACGATTGCAGTTACGCTTGGTTCATCGGCGTTCTACAACACCATTATCGGATATGAGAAATTTGTTATTTCCAAAGGAATACCCTGTCTCCTTATTCTGGTTCGTATCGCAGTGTCCATTCTGGTTTTGGCACAGGGATTCGGCAGCGTCGGCCTTGTTTCCGTAAATTTGGTTTTGACGGTAGTGACCCGGGGATTCATGGTGCTTTATGTCATTTTCAAGTTGAAGATCATACCGCGGTTGCGCGGGGCGAAGTATTCGCTTATCTTTGAAATTATTTCCTATTCAAGTTTGATTTTTCTGCAGATGATAGCAACGCAGATGAATAGTATGGCGGATAGGATTCTCATTGGGATTTTTAGCGCCTCTGCTGCGGCAACGATTGCCGTCTATTCTGTCGGCATCCTGATTGCTCAGTATGTCCAAAGTATCGGCAGTTCCTTTACCGATGTTCTTATGCCTAGCAGCCTGTCGGACTTAAAAGCAAGTTCTGCGAGAAAAATCATAGAAGCATG
>ERZ791909.908-NODE-908-length-22601-cov-5.472767_pt1 | contig 22601 bp, 29 predicted proteins | sample MGYA00510143_ERZ791909 | MGnify/ENA primary metagenome ERZ791909 (study PRJEB30046, sample SAMN00792093) | human gut metagenome | study: EMG produced TPA metagenomics assembly of the A metagenome-wide association study of gut microbiota in type 2... | reverse complement strand
TACTGAGGTTTAGTGCAGACGTGCAGAATCCCCGCCAGCTAAGGCGGTAGTAGGCAGAGATCAGGCAAAGGTTAGGGAGTAGTATTCCTGTTTACGCTGGCGAGCTACTTCACGCTTCGCCTTCATCCTGGCTAACCCGGCAGCGGCCTTACGCGTCCAGTTCTCAACCTTGATAGCGATTAACCGGACATCGCTGGAGAAAATGATTTCCTCCGGGTCGGCCTTAAGCAGCCTGGCGCGTTCCCGGTAAACCTGTTTTAGCGGGATGCCGAGAATGGCAAAGAAATCCTCTGTAACCTCGATGTGCTTGCAGGCGCAGCGGGCGTCATAAGGATTGAAGGGGGCTTTTTCTGAGATAATGGCATTGAGCCAGGAGAGGCGATCACATCCCCGGCTGGCACGTGAAATAGACTTATGACCCGCATCACTGCGCGTCGCAAGTCCGGCACGTTCGGCCAGCGTTTCAAGGTTATGTATGGTTTGCCAGTCCCTTAAATCCAGATCGTCAAGGATGGCCAACATCAGCTCGCAAAGAGCCTCAAGCCCGAACTTGTTAGCTTCATTGACCCAATACTTGTTGTGCCGGATGCGGCGCCGAAGTTCGTTTTTGATTTTGATACGCCCGGCTTCGGTCGCCAGCGACTTAATCCACCGATTGAGGAACCGGCGACGCTTGCGCGAGGCAACGTTATAACAGGGGCTTTGCTTTGCGACGCCCGTAGGTGATACGGTCGATTTGAGAGAGAGACTCTTATCAGTCACACCCGCCCGCACTTATGGCGAGTCTGAGGGGTTGTGTTAGGTTATGCATTTGCTATAATCCTTCACAGGCCAGCGCCTGCTTTTGGACCCCCTGATTTCTGACTCTCCCGCCAAGTTGAAGCAGATTTCAGGGGGTTTTTGCATTCAGGGGTTGAGCTTTCGCTTCACCCCCATCCCTGGACGCTATTACCGGGAACGTCCCACCCGCATGAATACTGTAAACGTCGGTAAATTACCACGACGTTACATTAGGATCAATTATCTCGCCAAAGATCCCGCAAAAAAACAACTCTATTTTATTACCAAAAATCATAAAGTTGTATGAATCTCAATGACATTGAGACTATAAATATAGATCATCCTCCCATCGTTACCCTATCTATTTAAAACACGTAACCCCTGATTTTTACGCAAATTTTTTGTGTAGAAATCAGGGGTTGGACAAGCGAAGCGCGGCAGGGTTACGGGCGATGTTTCAGGCATTCAGTGAGCTGAGCGACCAGTTTTCTTGCGTCTTCAAGCTGTTCAGCCATCTTTTTTGCCTCAAACTCAATGTCTTCATGCAAATTCTGTTCTCCTCTATGCATCCGGAGAAGTAGCTTCGCCGTAACGTCATTCACTATATAGAAGTAATACTCTGGATATCCCAGCACATCAGCCACACGGCATACGAACTCAAACGGAGGTGCAAACCGTCCAGCTTCATAATTAGACATCCTTGACCGAGGATTAACCCCTTCCACACCTACCAGTTCAGATAATTTTTCCTGGGATAAACCAGCGGCCTCTCGCGCTTCCTTCAAACGTTTTGGAACCATGACCTATCACCTTATTTTGTTTTTCAAAACATACATAGAGGTTCCACACGGTTAGTACAGATATTCAAAACGTATTGCATATATGAACATTGATGTTATTATCATTAGCAGTTCTTGATGTTGACACCCCGAAATGACTGTATAAAATACCAGTTGTAAATTTATACAGTTAAGCTATGAGTACGCGCTCTAAGTTCCGCCAACTTAGGACGGCGGAAAATGGGGGCTTGTGCCCATTAGGGAGGATCTTATGTATGAATGGTACGTTTTATACTGTAACAATCAGGATGTTGAACGCATCACCCGAAGAGTCGAGGGATTGGATGTCGAGGTGTTTTGCCCCCGCTATATCAAAGTAACGCCACGTAAGGATTGCCGGGCGGTACGTCAGGAAGATAAGGTGTTGTTTCCTAATTATCTTTTCCTCTGCTTTGACGTCAACATAACGCATACATCGACTATCACATCAATTCCGGGCGCGCATGGTTTTGTCAGCTTCGGTTCAACCCCCTGCACCGTCCCAAAATCAGTGATAACAGCGATTGAATGCGCCCGTCTGATGGCGCTCAATCCTGAAGAAGATGCTATCGAGTGCCGAAATATTGCCCCGGATTTGCTGGCAAAAATTCAAGAACTCTCTCTGATAAGGTCTCCGCTCCAACGCCAGGTAGCCTTTTCAAAACTACTCCAGAACCAATACCACTAACCACAACCTGACCTCCCTTGCACCGCAGGCTTCATAAGCTGCGGTGCTTTTTTCATAGGAGTTTTTCCCTCATGCCGAAAAGCGTACCAGGCAAATCAAGCACGGCTGTTATTTACATCGGGCAAAAGCGCTATCAGGAGTTAGCAAAGCAAGCCCGTGAAATCAGCTACCTGTCTGAATCAAATATCCGGCCAAGCACCTTTCTCCAGTTCCTGATGGATGAATTTGGTGAGCAAGCCCGTACCGAGCTGCTCCGGCAGCTACTCGCAGAGAAACAAAAGGAGTAATGCAATGAGAAAACCCACCTATAACGTGTATGTCACGCAGGAAACCCAGCCCGGCGAGAACGGGGAAAAAAGTACGTACTGGACGAAAGTTGGTGCGGCCTTCGCCCACAACGGCAAGCCGGGACTGAATATCATGATCACGCCCGGTATTTCCGTTTCCGGCAAGCTGGTACTCCTCGAACCTAAAGATGACGCAGCGCCGCAGGCTGCTCCTGTGAGTTAAAGCAGAGAGACAGCACAATGAATCGAGACAATACCAATGCCTGGCTTGCGTTCGCAGGCTGGTTGTTCGTTCTGTTCATCATCTGGCTGATCACCATTTTTCTGTTCTGAGGTTGCCATGCTTTCCACCACTGCTTTTCTGGCGGTGGCTATGCAGTGTGCCGCCACCGTTCACCCTTCTACATCCCTCGATGTGGCAAGAGTGGAGTCCGGTTACAACCCCTATGCCATCGCTGAGATCGTGCCTAAGCCCGAACAAAAACCCGGCGATAAAGGCTTTATTACCCACATGCCAAAAAGTAAGGAGGATGCAGTCAGCATCACCAATCAGATTGAGGCGAAAGGTCGCCGCTACTCTGTTGGCTTGATGCAGATAACCAGCACCAATTTTAAGCGTTACGGCGTCACCGCCACTGACCTTTTCAATCCCTGCATTAATCTTTCCGTCTACGAAAAAATCATCACCGACTGCTACCAGCGGGGCGGCACCCTGAAAAGGGCGTTGAGCTGCTACTACTCCGGCAATTTCAGTACCGGACAACAGCAGGAACCCGCTTTTTCAAAGACGAGCTATGTACAGCGGATTGGCTACTCCCCGGCGGATACCCGCTATGCCGTTCCCGGCACCCGCGATGATATCGCAACCCCAGCGGCCACCCTGAAAGCTACGCCAGTGGATGCGCCGACGCGCCCGCGCGTGGTGTGGCCGGGGGCGATCGTTCGCGGCGTTCCGGCTCAACTCCGCCAGAAAAAGGCGGCCACCGTCTATTACCCCGCGCAGGTTGTGCGCGGAAATCGCGATGTAACAACGAAAGAGGAAGAAAAATGAAACTTTTCAGTAAGGTAAAGGAATTAATCAGCCGTGCATCTGCTTATGTTCTGGCTCCGGCCATGAGCGTTTTTGCTGCCAGTCCGGCGTTCGCTGATGGTTTTAGCCGGGCAAATACCATCATGGAGAAGGTATCCAGCGGGCTGCATGGTCTGGCGGCCATCACGATCACCGTGGCCGTGATCTGGATTGGTTATAAGACCCTGTGGAAAGGTGAAAGCCTTTCACAGTGCGGCTACATCATCATTGGCGGTATTTTAATTGGCGGAGGCAGTGAAATCGGCGCTCTGCTGATGAGCTAAGAGGCTGAACATATGGCAAAGCTGCTCAAGGCAATGAAACGCCCGGCGGCACTGTGGGGGGTGCCAATGGTGCCCCTACTGGCCGTCACGGGTGTAACCATCATCGTTGCTATCTGGACTTCCGTCGCTCTCCTGTTCTTACTTCCTGTGCAATTTCTGGTGATGAAATCACTTACCAGAAATGAACCAATGCGGTTCAACCTGATTGCCGTATGGCTGAGAGCAAAGGGAAAGCCGGTAGCAAACCGTTTATTTGGCGCAACAACATTTATGCCCGTTGAGCATGATGATGTTGATATCAAGGAGTTTCTCGACGCCATGAAACTGAATCAATGTGCCACCATCAAGAAGTACATCCCGTACTCCTCGCATATTCATCAGCATGTGGTTCGCTCGCCTAAAAGCGATCTGTACTGCACATGGGAGTTGATGGGAACGCCGTTCGACTGTGAGTCAGACGAAACACTCCAGTTCGGGACGAACCAGTTACACGGGCTAATCCGCTCATTCGAAGGTATGCCCGTCACTTTCTATATCCATAACGACCGCAATACGTTTACCGACAATCTTCATCAAGATTCAGGCAACCCGTATGCCGATGAAGTTAGCCGTCTTTACTACGCCTCTGTTGGCTCATTCCGGCGTAACCGCCTGTTTTTGACGGTCTGCTATCGCCCGTTTGTCAGCCTTGAAAAAGCGGAACGCAAACGAATGAAAGACAGCCAGAAACTTAAGGAACTGGACGGTGCGTTGCTGGAAATGCTGGAAATCAAAAGCACACTCGATACCGCGCTGGCGCGCTATGGTGCACGTTCTCTCGGTACATTTACCGAAGGGAAAATGGTGTTTTCGTCACAACTGGCATTCTATGAATACCTGTTAACGCACCAATGGCGAAAAGTTCGCGTTACCCGCACCCCTGCCTATGACGTAATGGGCGCGGCAGCGTTGTTCTTTTCGGCGGAGTCCGGGCAGATAAACCACGCCAACGGTACGCAATATTTCCGGGGGCTGGAGATTAAGGAGTTCTCCGAAGAAACCGCCACGGGGATGATGGACTCCCTTCTTTACGCCCCCTGCGATTATGTGATTACGCAGTCCTATACCTGCATGTCACGCGAGGAAGCGAAAAAAGCTATTAAGCGTACCCGTCGCCTTTTGATGAGTGCCGACGACGATGCTGTTTCCCAGCGGCTGGATCTGGATGTGGCGCTTGACCTGCTGACATCGGGGAAAATCGCTTATGGAAAGCACCATTTTTCCATCATGGTGTATTCCCCGTCTCTGGAAAGCCTGGTTGCTGATACGAACGAAATCAGTAACGCGCTGAACAACATCGGGATAACGCCTGTTCCGGCAGAAATATCGCTTTCAGCGGCGTATATGGCGCAACTACCAGGCAACTATAACCTGCGGCCACGTAAAGGGGAGCTGAGTAGTCAGAATTTTGTGGAGCTGGCCGCACTCCATAATTTCTATCCAGGAAAGCGCGATAAAGCCCCCTGGGGGTATGCAATGGCTTTGATGCGCACCCCGTCAGGCGATGGCTACTATATCAACCTGCATAACACACTGGCAGATAAGGACGAATTCAACGAGAAGAATCCGGCCAGTACCTGCATCCTCGGTACGAACGGTTCTGGTAAAACCATGTTGATGACGTTCTTTGAGATCATGCAGCAGAAATACGGGCGCGAGGATAGCTTCTCCCCGGATGCAAAAACCAAACGGCTGACAACTGTTTACCTCGATAAAGACCGGGGCGCGGAGATAAACATCCGGGCGCTGGGCGGCCGTTACTATCGGGTTATCAGTGGCGAGCCTACGGGGTGGAACCCGTTCTCACTGCCTGCAACCAAACGTAATATCAATTTCATCAAGCAACTGATGAAAATCCTTTGCACCCGTAACGGCGCAACCATCACTCCCCGCGATGAACGCCGTCTGAACGACGCGGTTAATGCCGTCATGAGCGATGAGCCAGAATATCGTCGTTTTGGTATTACCCGACTCAGGGAACAGCTACCGGAACCGGCCACAAAGGAAGCTCAGGAAAATGGTCTGGATATCAGGTTGTCACAGTGGGCGCAGGGCGGTGAGTTCGGCTGGGTGTTTGATAACGAATCTGACACGTTCGATATCAGCAACTGCGATAACTTCGGCATCGACGGAACGGAGTTCCTGGACGATGCAAGCGTATGTGCGCCAATCTCGTTTTATCTGCTGTACCGCATTACCAGCCTGCTTGACGGACGACGCCTGGTCATTTTCATGGATGAATTCTGGAAGTGGTTACGCGACCCGGTGTTCAAGGACTTTGCTTATAACAAGCTGAAAACCATCCGTAAGCTGAACGGGATGCTGGTTGTCGGTACTCAATCCCCGGCTGAGATTATCAAAGATGATATCGCCCCGGCAGTGATTGAGCAGTGCGGGACACAGATTCTGGCGGCGAACCCCAACGCCGACCGCGCACATTATGTTGACGGTATGAAGTTTGAACCGGAAGTGTTCGACGTGGTGAAAGGACTTGACCCGCAAGCCCGCCAGTATGTTGTGGTGAAAAATCAGTTCAAGCGCGGCGATACCAAGCGTTTTGCCGCTCGTGTCACGCTCGACCTGTCGGGTATCGGCAGATACACCAAAGTGATGAGTGGCGATGCGCCCAACCTCGAAATATTCGAATCGATTTACCGGGAAGGAATGCAGCCTCATGAATGGCTCGATACCTACCTGGCTAAAGCGCTCTGACCCAAAGGAGATATACGATGAAAACTCGCTTTCGTACCTTTATTCTGGCTTGCGTCATTGCAAGCCCACTGGCTCATGCGGGGATTCCCGTACTGGTTGATGCTGACCCGCTGCGTGAGGCTGAATGGCTGAAAGAAGCACAGCGCTGGATGGACACAGCGAAGCATTACCAGAGCCAGATACAGGCATACAAAGACCAACTGGCGACGGCCACAGGTGTTCGTGATATTGCCAGCTTTGTTGACCAGGCCAAGAGCCTGAAAGCCGACCTCGAAAAGCTACGCAAACCCGGACAGGCACTGAATGATTTGCTTCTCTCCGGCGGCTCCTCCGGGCAGTTCGACGCGCTGTACGAGAAGTACAAAATATTCGATACCTGCAACACTGCACAATCGGGGAGTTATGCCAACGTGTGCAAACAGCAGGTTATCAATAAAGCAATCCAGCTAGAACAAACTGACGAGATCCAGAACCAGGTAAGCCAGACCCTGGGGGAAATCAACAGCCTCTCCAACAGGGTAGCATTAGCCAAAGATTCGAAAGAATCTCAAGACCTTGCAAACAGTATTCAGCTAAAATCTGTCATGCTGAACACGCTTACTACCCAATGGGAAATGAGTGTGAAAGCAGCAGAGAAGCGCGAAAATGCGCTTGAAGCGGAGCGTGTTAAGCAGTGGAATCAACAACAATTAAATGCTCCAGATATAAATTTTAATTAATAGGGTTACATATGAAAAAGATCATATTACTTACAATCATATCAAGTATCGTCTCTCTGGCTGGGTGCAAAGAAGAAGCCAAAACGACAAAGTGGTATCGTGACCACCCAGATGAATTGAAAGTTGTTTATGATAAATGTCAGAAAACAGGGAGTGCATCAGAAAATTGTAAAAACGCTAATGAAGCTCACTGGCAAATACAGCAGCTAAATGCTCCAGAAGTAGACTTTAATTAGAGGATTTACTCATGGCTGGTATTTTTTCGTCAGTAGAGAAAAATTTAATTGGTGGAATAACCAACGCTACCAGCGGTCTAATGATGTCTTATTCTTCTATGATGATGGGACTGGCAGCAGCGTCAGTCACCATCTACATCATGTGGCGAGGATATCAGACGCTGGCTGGGAAGCTCTCTACGCCTATGGAAGACACGATGTGGGACATCATGCGGATGGCTATCATCCTGTCCTTTGTGGCTAATTTGGGTGGTTATCTCGATGGCGTTATCGACGCTGTTAATGGGTTAAAGGAGGGATTTTCTGGAGGAGAAAACATCTGGCAAATGTTAGATAATTTATGGAAAAGCGCAAGAGTATTAGGGAAAACTCTACATGACATGGATAATTCCACTTATGTGAAGGATGAGGGGTGGACAGCTCAATTTTATGTCTGGCTTGGCATATTTATTTTAATGCTTATTACAGCTTTTGTTTCAATGATAGCTGAAGTGATGATTCTATTACTGAGCATTACAGCCCCCATTTTCATATTTTGCCTGATGTATGGTTTTCTGCGTCCAATGTTCAACAACTGGCTACAAAACATTTTTGCAGCGATATTAACGATACTATTTTCGGCTTTATCTCTACGTATTGTTATAAATTTTTTAACGTCGAGAATGGCAGAAGCCACCGCACAAGCGGGTAAGGCAAATATCGTAGAATTAGGGGCACAAGTCTGTTTTGCTGGTTTCTGCGCCGCAATACTGGTGTATATCTCCGCTAAAGTAGCTGCTGCACTGGCCGGGGCGAGTGCTACCGTATCCATGCAGGGGCTGGCCGCTGTAGGTATCGGTGCCGCTGCTTTTGGTGCCGGGAAGCTGGCCGGGGGTGCAGTTAAAGAAACCAAACGTTCCGCCCAGGACAACATTCAGGGCTGGAAGGATGCGAATGCAGGTAAACCCGGCAAGCCCGGAGGTGAGTTAGGCTATAACGCTTCTAAAGCGCGTAAATACGCGATTGAGCAGATGATAGCCCGAAACGAAGCGCGGAGGCTGGCACAGTCGAGAGAATCTGCGGTTAAGAAGTTCAACAGCTAGGCCAGACATCTCCAGTCCATCCCCCCGAAACACCAACATATGAAAATATAATTATATTTTCATATTTCTAATTCAGTTGAGGAAATCTTTGATGAAACGCTTGATTGCGCTGGCTTTGCTGTGCGCGCTTTCTGGCTGCGCCCAGAACACGCTTCCATCTGCATTTAGCGGTAAGGGAGAACCCGTAAACACACCTCAAATTATGGCGGAGTTAAACAGTCATGAGTGAACAGAAATTAATTGCTGAATCCCGCACCTTTGAGCAGCAAATGATTGACCGGGATAAACGCGCCACAAAAGCCGGTTTTGTTGTTGGCGGTGTGGGTCTGCTGATTGCGGTACTGGCGCTCGTCGCCGTGGTCGTGATGTTGCCGCTGAAACAGACGGACGTTGAGCTGTATACCGTGGATAACCACACAGGACGGGTGGAACACGTTACCCGGACATCAAAAACCAGCCTGACCGCAGAAGAAGCCTATCAAAAGGCGATGGCCGCAAACTACGTCAAAGTGCGTGAGCGGTATGTCTATCCCTCTCTGCAGGACGATTACGAGACAGTGCAGGTCTACAACTCCCCCCAGGTAAACGATGACTATCTGGCGCTTTACGCCGGGAAAAATGCCCCGGACAAGGTTTATAAAAACGGGGCGCACACCGTGAAAGTGGAGATCCTGTCAAACCAGATCACCGATGCGACAGCCCCTGACAGGGTCGCCACCATCCGCTACAAGAAGATTATCCGCCGTCTGGCTGATAACAGCACCCGAAACGAGTATTGGGATGCCCGGTTCACGTTCCATTCTGACCCTGACAAGGAAATGAGCGATGCGGAACGCGAGATCAACTACTTCGGCTTTACCGTCACCAGTTGGCAGACCGACCGCGAAATTCGGGGAGGTGAATGATGAAAAAGTTAACGTTTACAGCACTGGCACTGATGATGTGCGGCGCGGCATGGGGTGCGGCCATACCACAGGCAAGCCGCTATGACTCCCGCGTGCAGCAGGTTATCTATAACCCGCAGAACGTCACCGTCGTTAACACCAAACCCGGCTTTATGACAACGCTGGTCTTTGATAACGATGAGGCGGTCATAAGCGCGAAACCCGGTTTTGATGAGGCGTGGGAAGCCACGCCGGATGCAAACCGGGTCAACGTTCGCCCGGTCGCGCTCACACAGGGAGCGCCCGGAGAAGATGGCAACACAACGCAAGTCGTGATCCCCCCGAACAGCCGGGACTGGCATACCAACATGCTGGTTGTCACGAATAAGCGCCTGTACAACGTCGAGCTGAATGTCATCGATGATAAATCGGCACAACAACCCGCTTTCCAAGTGAGCTATCGCTATCCGGGCGAAGAACGGGACAAAGCGAGCCGGGAGGCGACGGCCAGACAGCGCGAGTGGGAGCTGAAACAGCAACAGGCCAGCGTCCAGAAAGCGCTGAACTCGGCGCAGACGCCCCGCAACTGGAGTTACACCAAATATCCGGGCAAAGGCAGTTTCAACATTGTTCCCGATTTTGCTTACGACGATGGCCGCTTTACGTTCGTAGGCTTCTCCCCGTCTAAGTCCATTCCTTCCGTAACCAAAGAGCTGAACGGCAAAGAGCATGTAGTTAACAGCAGTATCCAGAAGAAAGGCGACTTCACCGTACTGGTAATTCAGGAGGTGACGCCACGCCTGGTACTGCGTTCCGGTAATGCTGTTGTGGGTCTGGAAAATAGCGGATTTGGCAAGGTACACGCCGCCGATGGTTCCACCGTGTCCCGGCAGGTGGAAAGAGTGGAAAAACCGGAATCCAATTAACCTATAAAAATAGTTTTATATTTTTATAAAAGGAAACGTGCATATGAACGACGAAAACAAAGTGCCTGTGCCGGATGAAGCGCAGGCATCCCCGGCACACGCTGAGGATGATATTGCCACGCTTGAGCGGGAAGCCCGCGCTAAAAGGGAGGCCGAGCTTCTCAATGCGCAGGACGACGAAGAAAAAGACCCGGTACAACCCGCCGTTAACAAGCTGAAAAAGCGCAAACGGGGCAAAGCAACCGCCTTTCTTGCCATTGTCGCGGTCGCGCTTATCTTCCTAGCATGGGGTGGTAACTGGGTTTATCGCAATATCCTGTGGCAGCCCACGGAAGAAAAGAAGCAGGACACAACCCCGCAGACGAACAAAACCGATTACCGGCAACGTAACGATCTCGGCATGTCCACCGATACAGCCGAAGAAGAGCCAGAGCAACAGGATAACGGCCAGAGCAGTACGGGGGGAACAGGGCAGGCGGCTCCGGCCGCCCCGCCAGAACTCAACAAAGCCAGCTTTCTTATTCGTCGTGATGGTTCGGCCACCACACAGAACCAGGTAAAAACCCGGCAGCAGGAAATGACGCTGACATCGGCAACAACCACCGGACAACAGGACAGCAGCGCGGCCACACCTCCCGGTCAGCCGCAAAATACCGCCGCACCGTCATCAGGACAAAGTCTCTCACAAGTACGGCGCATACCCTATAACCCTGACCTCTACATCCCGGAAAACACCTCGATCCCCTGTTCACTGGATCGCCGCTTTGTATCTGACCGGGCGGGGAAACTTCGCTGCACTGTCACTACTGACATCTGGAGCGCCAGCGGCAACACGAAGCTGATAGAGAAAGGCACCACAGCATCATTACTTTACCGCGCCATAGCGGAAGAAGGCATGAAGCACGGGCAAGGGCGGGCATTCATCATTGCGACGAAGCTACGCACCCGCCAGCCGCCTTATCTCGATATCCCGTTGGTTGACACCAGCGCGGCTGGCGAGCTGGGCGAGGCTGGCGTTGATGGCTGGATAGATTCTCACTTCTGGGAACGGTTCGGCGGCGCGTTAATGGTCGGCATGATCCCCGATATTGGCGCATGGGCATCCAACAGCGCGGGTAAAAAAGACCGCAATACGGACTATACGGAAAACAGCCGCCAGGCTATGGCGGATATGGCGCGTACCACGCTGGAGAACAGCATCAATATTCCCCCAACGCTCTATAAGAACCAGGGCGAAATCATCAACCTGATAACAGGCGAGGATATTGATTTCTCAAACATTTATACACTGAGAATCAAACATTAAGAGGGATACATATGACACCTGAAATCAGAAAACAGCTTTCTATCCTGATAATTTTTGCTGCCCGAATTCTGGCGCGTAGCCTGCGTGATGTGCCAGTCGTACTAATGGTAATGGTATTTGCCGTGCTGCTTTTTGCACCAGAGTCAGCCTGGACTGTCATCAATCAAATCTGGCATCACTTTCGTCCTTTAACTGATCGTGAAGCCATCATGTTGGGGAAAACAATTTCAAACATTCTCCAGATGGCCTGGATTATTGCTGTTGCTTCACGATTGATTACGTCGATTGGTGAAATATCTTCCCGAATGAAAGAGGTAAAAAATGACCGCTAAAAATATCTCCCTCGACCGCTATAAACAACGTTTCTTTGGCGACTTTCTGGAGCTTCCCGGCCTGACGGAGATCGCCGTCAACCGCCCAGGTGAGCTGTATACCAAAATCAACGGCGTATGGGAGCAGCACGCCGTTCCTTTGTCCTATGAGGATTGCTACAACTTTGCCAGGTGCCTGGCAAAGCACCACGGCGACAATATCGAAGATATTAAGCCGGGGTTGTCAGCCACGCTGGAATCTGGCGAACGGTGCCAGGTGATTGTTCCTCCGGCCTGTGAGCGCGATACGGTATCTATCACCATCCGTAAGCCATCGAAGGTACAAATCCCGCATCAGTCATACATCGATGCGGGATTTTATAACCGGGTAACAGGCGAGGAAAAAACGGAGACGCACGACGAGGAATTAATTGCATTGTACAATACAAAAAATATTCCGCTGTTTATGGAGAAATGCGTCGAGTACGGTAAAACTCTCGCGGTCGCCGGGGAAACCAGTACCGGGAAAACCACCTATATGAAAATGTTGATAGGATATATTCCGGTACATCTTCGGATATCAACCATTGAGGACAACCCGGAAATCACGTTCTTTATCCATAAAAACTACGTCCATCTTTTTTATCCGTCAGAATCATCAGATGAAAAAGGTTCTATCGTTACCCCGGCGAGCCTTTTACGCTGGAATTACCGTATGAACCCTGACCGCATTTTATTAACAGAGGTTCGCGGTGCGGAAGCCTGGGACTTCCTTAAAATAACAGGTTCCGGCCATGAAGGGAGTATGACCTCCATTCATGCAGGATCAGCGAAAGAAGCTATAGATGGGTTTATTACCCGTTGCTATGAAAATCCACAGTGCGCCCAGCTCCCCTATACATTTATGTTACGTAAGGTTCTGGATAGCCTGGACGTGATTGTGAGTATTGATTTAGACGGAAATGTCCGCCGTATGAATGACATTTATTTCCGTCCAATTCATCGAAATCAGTATTTTGAGGAAATGAAAGCATGATAAAACAAATTAAAGTAATCATGTTGGCAGCAATAGTTACCGGATGTTCATCGCCACCGCCTCCCGTTCCTGTAGAGTGGGATAAAGCCGCCGCCCCATTAAATACCAGTTTACCGCAATGGAGCGACAATAACGTTATAGTCCCTTCCCCGACAGTTAACAGTAAATGGACATCATCAATCAGCGCACAAAGTTTCTACGATACAATATGGACTCCAGCCGTATTTTACGCAGTCGCCCACTCAACACGAATTGTCGTCACTGCACAATCCGGCACTAATTTCTTTAATGCCAAAAACTGGCTTCGCCAGAATGGCGCAAAAGGTGTTATTGAATACCAGCCTGTCTTTAATTGTCTGACGTGCAGAGAAACCACTATTTATTTCTCTCGTTAATCAATTTAAGTAATACAACCTAATAAGGACTTACCATGAATAAAACCGTTATCGCGGCGGCTGTATTATGTATGGCCGCAGGAACCCCAATTTATTCCTTTGCCGCTGACCCGTGCGAAGTTGTTCTTTGCATGTACGGAAAAGCAACGGGTAACAGTGGTGGAAGTGAATGCCGCTCAGCAGAAAAGGCTTTTTTTAATATAGTCAAAAAGAATAAGCATGGTTTCTTACCTAACCATACGTTGAATGCGAGAAAAGCATTTCTTGGTGAATGTCCCAGCGCAGACCCGGAGGCAGTAAATAAAATACTGTCTAAGTTCGGCAAGGTCAGAGGATAGTAATAATCCGCATAACACCCCCTGTTTACTGTAAAAGGTGCAACATGCAAAAAGAAGACTTATTTATCCGAAATATACATTCTCGTAATCAGGACAGGATATCGGTGGCCCTTGTATATGACACGTTATCTAAAGAAGCCCACAGTGGTTGTGGGCTGTATTATGAGATATACGAAAGCAGGCTTATCGGTCTTTTGCGCGATCATCTTTCAGTACTTAATGAAGCTGACGCAAATAAATTAAGACATTATGCCGAAAGCAAAGGCACGAAAATTGATGATGCGTCCTACAGTGACGCTCTGGAAGCTGAAAGGGAGTGCAGGGCTGAGATATACCGCGAGCAGATGTAATCACACAAAACAAGAGTGTATTGTACAACACACAGACTAACAGGCGACGGGATTTTAAGGCTTCATTATTTTTGGCTTCAATTTCGAAGAAATTGTTAAGACGAAAAATAATGAAGTGGTACGCGGAAAGAAAATTCAATTTCGGAGAAATTGCTAATTTTCAGGAACCGCGCCCACCTGCGAACATTCGCCCACAGCGAATTGAGCAGGCCGGGGGGAGCCGCAAAAATTTTGCCGCCCCAGCGAGCAAAAAGGCACGCCCACGTGCCGGTTTTTGTGGGGGGCTTGCCCCGCACACCGTCGCAGCCAGGCTATATTTCCCGCCCCAGCGGGGAATATGCCGATTAGGCGCGACCAACCCCTTTAAAGCAGCGTTCCGATTTTTTCGAGCTTGCGAGAAAAAAATAGGCTAAACGCAGCGTCTTAAAGGGGTTGGTCGCGCGTAGCGCGCGACGGTGTGCCGCCTTTGACTTTGGGGGTTTTGGCTCGGCGTCCAGCCGGGACATTACCCCCATGTGTCATGCAGTGAGGGCGTCCAGCCCGAAGGTAATGACACATGCCGTTGCCCGTCATTCGGGCGTTTCAGAGGACAGACGACCACTGGTCGGCTGTATTCTGAAAGCGCGGATAACGGGCTTGATCGCCACTGGCGATCAGCGCCTTTTGCCTATCCATCGGAGCATATTATGGGAGCATTGCATGGGAGCGTGGTTACGCTCCTATAAGCTGCTCCCATCTTTTGCGCCCAACACGACAGTTTTCGTATGGAGAAAATAGATATGGGTTCCCACCTGATGCAAAGGCTGAATGCCTTTGCCGATGCATTTTCCTTTTTTCTGTTATGGCTGCAAAACAGCCCTGTCATATTATCTCTGCTCGCAGGTCTTACATTACCTTTTATATTCCACCTTCCCCGTGAGGAAAGAAAGAACGCCCCGTTCTGGTTAAAGTCGGTGGCGTGTGTGTCCATATTCTTTTTTATATTCGGCACCATATCACCGCTAACCATTCAGGGGTTGAGCTACTTTTTTAAGTCACTCGATAACAACATACTGTTTAGAGTTCCTCTGTGGATCATGACCATAATATTTACGGCGGCAGGATTAATATTTCATATTGCAGCCCGACGACTTTTAGCAGGAGAAATTGACAACCTAAAACATCGAATGATTAAGAAAAGCAAGCTGGAGAGAAATACCAGAACGGATGTACGCAAAGTAAAAGAGCTGTTACCCGACAGCATAGAATACAATCCACTCGATTACATTGATTTAAAGAAAGGTGTTTTTATTGGCTTAAACAAAGATGACCAACCGCAATACATAACCATAAAAGAATTCAAAACACAACACGCAGCAATTATCGGCACAACAGGTTCCGGGAAAGGCGTAACTGCAACCGTTCTACTTTATCAGGCTATCCTTTTAGGTGAGGCTGTTTTTGTAGAAGATCCAAAAGATGATGAATGGGCACCACACGTACTTAGGGAAGCATGTAAAAAAGCAGGCAAGAAATTCACACTTATAAATTTAAACAAGCTAAACTTTCAGCTTGATTTACTGGCTGATATCTCTCATGAACAACTGGAGGAATTATTTAACGCTGGCTTTAGCCTGGCTAAGAAAGGGGAGGCTTCAGATTTTTATCGTATCTCTGACCGTCGCGCAGCCAGAAATACATCTGCAATTTATGAAAAAGGAATGACGCTTCGTGATTTATTTAACACTGACTTTGTTCAGTCATTACGTGAAGATGTCCCCGCATTTTTTGGTGAACTGGAAGAAATTGCTTTAGTTAACTCAATTAATGCCAAAAATGGATTTTCATTAAAAGAGATTTTTGATGAAGGTGGTTGTTGCTACATTATTGGCTCGACGCGAAATCAAAAGATAATTTCCGCACAAAGAATGATTCTGACCCGGCTAATACAAATAGCAGAGACCAGAGACAGAATAAACAGCACCCCGCGTACCGTTGCTATTTTCCTCGACGAGTTGAAATATCATCTTTCTCGCCCTGCTCTTGAAGGACTTGGAACGGCACGAGATAAAGGCGTGCATATATTCATGGCTTTTCAGGCGATAGACGATCTGCGTGACTGCCCTTCTGATTTAAATGGTGATTCAGTTATTGGTGCTATCATTGAAAACGCCAAATTCAAATTGATTTATAAAATCCAAAACCCCGAAACAGCAGAATGGGCGGCAAAAATGACAGGTTCTATCCTGGTTGATGATGAAATGAGAAAAGTACGAACTGATTTATCATTAACGGAAAAAGTGGATACAGACCGAATGATAAGACAGGCAGAAAGTTACTACGTTGACAGTAATATGTTTTTAAATCTACCTGAAAAAGTTGGTTTTGTATTTACATCAACCGAACTACCAAGAGCCACAAAGATGTTTCAGGTTCAGGTCAAAAAAGAAAACATCGAACTTCTTTCATTTGAGTATAAACAAACCACACCAGAAAAAAATGAAAGTCAGGAACATAAGCCATCAATCAATCTGTGAGGGCTGAAATGCTTATTCATAACGTTGCAGAAAGGAAAGAAGCCGCAAACAGAAAAATGCTTGCATTGCTGACATTCCTTAAAGAAGAAACATACTCCGATTTTAAAACGCTGAAAAAGGTGGTTGGGTTTAAGGGTAAAAGTCACCGCCCAACGTATGCGCTACTGAATAAAGCGGTTGCATTGGGGTTTCTGATAAAACATGAATACCCGGTAATAGCCGGAAAAAAATCACTATGGGGGATCACCATGCAAGGGCTGGCGATGGTGGTTAAACCCGATGATAAAGTATTCCCCGGTTATTTTGAGCCGGGGAAACTCAAATACTGGACACTGGAACACCGGCTCCTGAATCATCGGGTCAGAATTGCACTGGAAGAGAAAGGCGGGCAAGGCTGGCTTAATGGTGATCGGGGGGAGTTTATTGCGCGTTACCCTGGCGTTCGCCATCGTCCTGACGGGATTATCACGTTAGATAGCGGCGCAATCATCGCCGTCGAAACTGAACGCTCAATGAAAACCCGCGCACGCTATATCAACATCATTAACAGCCATCTGGCGGCCAGCGATGCCGGACGCTGGCACTACGCGATGTATGTCATGCCGGATGACAAAACCAAAACATCGTTAATCCGGCTGTTTGACTCCATCAAAACGGTAATGAGGAACAACGTTCCGGTGCCGTTCGACGCGAAAAACCGCGAAATGTTTCTTTTTCGCACCATTGATGAACTGGAGCAAGCAGCCGCCAGCGGCGGCCAGTGATTATTTATATAAACCTATTTTTATAAGGTGTGACAAATGAAATGCCGATCTCGTTTGCTTGTGTTTCTGCCCCTGCTTTTCCCCGCCCTTTGCCTGGCGGACTTTTCTGGCCGTGTTGTCCGGGTCGTCGATGGTGATACTGTCCAGGTACTCGCCGATGGCAAAATGATGAAAGTTCGCCTTAACGGTATCGATGCCCCGGAATCGGGGCAACCGTTCGGCCAGCGCTCGAAGCAAAACTTGTTAAAGCTGGCCGTCCAGAAACAGACGGTGGTCATAGCCAACAATACAGATCGTTATGGCCGCTGGCTGGGAACATTGATGATTGACGGTATCGATATCAACGCAGAGCAGGTTAAAGCGGGTATGGCGTGGGCTTATCGATATCATGGCCGTGCCAGTGACGAAACAATGCTACGCCTTGAAGAAGAAGCCAGACGGCATAAAATCGGGCTGTGGTCATCATCTGATCCAGTGGAGCCGTGGAAGTGGCGCAAACAGAATAAATAGGATTATATTTTTATATGATTCTGATATGATAAGGTTAATTTTTAGACGGACGAGGGACTTATGATATTCGCTAAATTTCAGTCACTGACCCATAAGATAGACACTATGGTTATCCGTGACATTAAACGGGAGATGCCGTTGAAATACTGGTCATTCAAATTGGCCGAATGGATCGCCAGAATCGGAATGATTGGCTTTGTTTGTACCTTTCTTACGTATTTCGGACTCGGCCTCATCATGCAGCACTCAGGCCAAAACCTGCCGGAATCGTTTACTGAGGGATGCGCTCAGGCCATCGTTGCATTGATAGCTATTGCCCTGGTCGGTTTCCTGGTCAGAGGCGGATTATACGTCGATCTGGAAAAAAGAATCCTAGATAAGTGGCAGAGCTACGTTCAGTAATGGTATCACCCGGCCAGTGGCCGGGATACCGGGTGACATTAATTAAATGTAGTCGCTATCAGTACACCACTACATCCAGACAGCCCTTTAACAGCGGTGTTGTGAGACTTCTGAGATTATCGCGGGAAGTTCATCAAACTTGCACTCTCTGACATAATAAACGTCGTATCTATCGTGGATTATGACCTTGAGTTGCCCCTCCGCATCTTCCATTGATCTTGCCAGCAAGAAATATGCGCTTTCATCTACGAGGTTTCTGTATTCGTATTTTCCTTTTAGCCGGTACTGATAAAGTTTGTATTCCATCGTTTCAACCTCGCTTAAGTATCAGGCTACTTAGAATGACCTGAATGTATCGCAGGATACCGGATGGACTTAATGGTGTTTTTTCCAAAATTCCTGGTACGCCTCGAACAGCTCCCCATGTTTCATATCGTTGGCCGCAGCAATGGAGCGGAACTCACGTTTCAGCTCCATATCAATGTATAAGTTAAGCTGTGCCTTACGGCCATCAGCACTTTTCCGGGTAGGATTAAAGCCGTGTTCCGTATCCGCCTGGCTTGGCGGCTCACCTTTGGTATTGCGCGGTTTTGCTGGGACGTTCGCCATAATATCACCTCATAGATAAATATAATTATATTATTATATACTACTGCGTAAGCGTTGTCAGTCGGTCGATCACACCCTGCACAACATCATCAGCTTTCTGCCGTGGGCCAGAGAAAGGTGACTCCGTAAGAGCAAGCCCTTTATCCTGCGCCTGACTGAACGATGTCAGAAAAGGAATAGCGCCCGGAATGACGGGAACGCCGCAAGGTTGCAGGTATTCCAGCGCCGCACGATATTCACTCTCACTTTCACTTACCCCCGCAAACACCACCGCCATTTTATCTGTCGAATGTCCTTTGTTACGCAGCGCGTTTACGGTCGTAACGGTCGTTCGTAGATCGTCCACGCTAAACCCTGTCGGCAGTACCAGCAAATCGACAATATCAATCAGGCTGAGTAATGATTTCGTGGCATAGGCCGCACTGTCGATGACAATCAAATCCCATAGCCCGGATTCAATCTGTTTCTTCGCCTGTGAAACCGTCCCGCATCCCTGAATTGTCACCGGAGGTTCAAAACCATTCCGCAACCGACGTTGCCCCCAGTCCAGGAAAGACCCCTGATCGATATCCATATCCAGCCCAAGAACCCCCCATCCCGCCTTTGTATACTCGGTAGCGATAGCCCGTGACATCGAGGACTTTTTCACCCCGCCTTTCCCGTTAGCCAGTGCAATAACAGCGGTCATACAACCCCCTATTAAAATATTTTTATAGAAAAATATAGATTTTGTTTGAGTGTAGCGCAGCCACACAAAAGAGTAAATATAAACCTATAACAATATAATTATAGGTTTATACATTTTTTTATTCTGTCGCCATAAGCTCACACCGACACTCACCGCAAAGCAATACAGCGGAGGGTTTCGCCCATGCGTTCAACCCACATTCCGGGCAGGTAAATTTCATGCGGGTGCCAGTACCCTTTACTGGCGGTTTGATCATGACGCTGAGATCGTCATCGTCTGGAATGAGTTCCGGGCGGGATTTGCTGACGGTCAGTGATAGCCGATTAATAAGGTCAGTATCGTTTTCATCGGTGACGGCCAGCCAGTCATCGAGGATATCGCTGTTAATCTTTGAGGTAACAATTGCTCCGTCAGACCAGCGGTCATACCAGGAGATAGAGAAGCCATTTTTAAGCAGGTCATACACGGCTTTCTGAAAGCGGCCACCACGGATAATGTAGTGCGTCATCTGCTGCCCGTTCTTTTTCCCGCCAGGTAAACCGGTATTTGATGGCATAAGCCCGACTTCCTCCATCTTCGCGCCCCATACACGATCATGATAGCCGCCCCGACATTTTTTTACCGGGGCGTAATGCTGCCATACATGCACCATTTCATGTACCAGTGTTGACAGGGTATCGGCCAGCGAACGGCCACCGAAGTAATCGGGATTCATCGCCAGCTCCGATACGCTGGATTCCCCTGTGAAGCGTTCAGGCGCGAAATAACCAAAGGTGTTACGACCGCGCTGTAACGTAATCAGCAGATCCGGCAGAGCCTTATCAAAGAGGGAAAGATTGAACCAGTCATAAGCCTGTTGAAGCTCACTGTATGCCTTAATTGCGGGTTTGATATCGGACATAACACTATCTCCATATGAATTGTATTGCACAATACAATTGTAGGGTTTGGCGGCAATTCACACCGTGACCTAAATCATATTATTATATAATTATAGAAAAATAGAAAGTGATATTATCGACGGTTCGTAGGGAAATGCGGGGGAAATGGAATAATGTTAAATTTGTTAACATCACCCGCATTTTTAACAAAATTTTAACTATAGAATGTCGGCCAGTTTGACCGGAAATCACATAAGCAAATGACGCCTTGAAGCGAGAAAACCGCCCTAATCGCTATTTGTTATATAGAAATCGTGGATTTAACATAAAAGGCATTAACGGCACCGATTTTTGGGGCTGATTCAGGAAGAAAAGGGGGAATTGTAATGCGTGAATCGCAGGCACAAAAAAGCCCGACTGGTGAGATCGGGCTTTGATGTTTTGCCCCAGACTGAGGCGGGAACAGCCAAAACAATTGACAGTGAAAGAATACGACTAATGAGCCATAAATGCAAACGCGAGAGAATAGGGTATAATGCGCGAGTCAATCTGTTGTTGTTCTCACCCCGGTCTACCCCGCTAAAGCGGCATGAACGGATTTAAGTCCTGGTTGAAAAACAGGTGGTGCTGTTTCAATGCCCTGGCTTGAGTGGGAACAGCCAAAACAATTGACGTAAGGTAGCCGCTGTGACAGGCGATGTAAGGGCAATCAGCGGTGTTCCTGCTCTGTATGGAGCAAACGGATGATTAACCTGTTAATCGTCGTTCTACGGGCGATAGTCGCGGTGTCAAACGCTGTGATTGCTGTCCTAGAGCTGATCCGCCAGTTCATCGATTGATGAATCCGGAAACGTAGCTAAAGGCGGGGGGACCACTCCCCGCCTTTTAACATCCCATGAGGATGACGAAGCCACCACGAAGGGGGCTGATTCCGCAGAAGTCCGGGCGAGTCAGGCGCAGGATGTGGTAACAGTAGCGCATTTTTTCATTCAGATTTTCTGACCAAGATTTTTCTTCTGCGTTTTTCCATAACATACTGTTTTCCTTGATTTCATACTTCATGAAAAAGTTGCTGCAGGACGTTGGCCAGCTGCTGCCGGCGACGGGTTTTGCGTTGGTGTCATTCAGGGGTACTGAATGAGTTTTCTCGTGTCTGTCCCTTATCTGATGATACGATAATTTTCCCGGACGAAACCTGTTCCCGATAATCCAGGGGTGGATTTGTTGCTTCTGGTTTCTGTCCGGGAACTTCCCTTTTTTAGTTGATGCGCGATAGCGCATGGAAGTCGGCAAACTGTGTTTGCATATGGCATTGGTGGCAGGCCGACGAAGCCGGTAGTGGATCAATAGGGATCGTCAATCCATCCCTTACCCTGCTAAGCCATACCCGCTAAAAGCGGCTCAGGTGCTTATGTGCGTGGTCGGAGTGGTCACGACAAGGCTTTGCCGCAGTCGTGGCGTATCTCCGCGTTAGCGGCTCGTCAGAGGCGCTTACGAACGTGTATGAATGACTATCTGCGGTCTTTGCTGACGCATCCGGCGTTGCCGGATTTGTCCAATCCTTCGACGGCTAACAGGCGAGCTGTTAGCCCTCTCACGATTCCGATCTAAATGCCCCGCGCTTTAGCGTGGGGAGCTACTTCTGAGGCGCTTGCGCCGATGCTGTTCGGTTATCCACTTTTTAAAGGGGATAACAGTAAGGTATATATATTTTTTGGTTTATCTTTTAATACGTAAGTAATTAAAAGATAAACCAAAAGAGTAATTGCGGCATATCGTTTGCACTTCATCATCACTTACCCACAAGCTATACAGCAGTTGTGGGGAGCTACGCCGGAACCGCCGAAAAATCCGTCATTCCGATAGGAGGGATGGTTTGGATTTCGAAAATTATTGTACGTTAAGGCTGTTTTTTGTACTGAGGTTTAGTGCAGACGTGCAGAATCCCCGCCAGCTAAGGCGGTAGTAGGC